>Ga0182021_10012640_pt1 | contig 10027 bp, 10 predicted proteins | sample 612E3MmetaG_FD_120493 | JGI IMG/M metagenome (GOLD analysis project Ga0182021, IMG submission 120493) | Permafrost microbial communities from Stordalen Mire, Sweden - 612E3M metaG (Illumina Assembly) | ecosystem: Environmental > Terrestrial > Soil > Wetlands > Permafrost | place: Sweden... | reverse complement strand
CGCCACTAATTGAGTCGCTAACATGCTTGCACACTCACACCCACACTACTCTGCATAGGTCCCATGTTGAACTGTGTGGAACAAACCATCTCCCCACACACAAAATACAACAGGAAAACAACCTAAACCAAGAAAACAAACGTTTCCAAAGTCACAAGTGTGGTGTGCAATTTTAGGACGCCACACACACAAAGAGAAAAAAAGAACAATGGGCTAAAAAATAAACGCCCCAATGGCGTCAAGTAGGTGCCACTAAGACTGAGCATAGACCAGCTGCTAACAAAAGAGGCAATAGCCAAAGTCCAATTATTAGCTCAACTTTGGTTGGACTTTTGGTTTCTGTTGGCTTTGGATTTTGTTGGCTACCCAGTAGAGAAGGTTGCTTATGGCTATGGCGAATGCGGGAAGTGCTGGGAGGATATACCAGTAGAGTTTGGTTTGGGCAAAAGTGAATATTCCAATCACCAGCGCTATCCAGATGAGGATTAATGTGTCTGCTTTATGGCGTTTAATCACCGAGTTGAAGGCGCATAGCCCCACTGCGAATGGGAGCAAAAGCACCCAAAGCAGATTTTCGCTGGTCGCTAAATAGTTGAAGTAGAACAGGTATCCTCCGGCGTGCCCTTCAAGCGGAGTAACGGTCCGCTGGAAACTAGAGTAAACGAAATAGCAGTTCCAGAAGTCACGGTAGGTAAAATTCATGTATACAACGTAGGATGCAAACAAGAGCAGTGCAACCCCCAAAAAAAGAGCAAGTTGCTTCGTGAACAGAGATCTGAAACTTTTCTTTGACAGAGCAAAGTAAACTATAACGATTAGTGGAATCAGTAGCGCTTCAACTTGCTTAGTTAACAGCGCCAACCCGAAGAATAATCCACTCAAAATTGCGTTTCTATTCTTATTTTTTGTTTCATCGCTCAAAAGCAAAAAGAAAACACTAGCTAATATGAAAAAGAGCATTGGACCATCAGTCATCGCATGGGTTGCAAAGGCAAAAAAAGTAACAAATGTACCCAAGACTACAACTGACAAGAACCCAACAGAAGTGTAATAAAGTTTCTTGCCTAAATAGAAAACGGTCACCAAAGACAGAACGCCGAATAAAACACTCCAAATCCGCGAAGCAAAATTGTTCACACCGAAGGCTTGGTATGCAAGTGACATAAGCCACATGAGTAATGGTGGCTTTCCAGCCCAAATTGCAGGCGCACCATACGAATAAGGTGTAAGGTAGTCTCCGCTTTTAGCCATGTGATAAGCCATTTGAGAATAAGTTTTTTCATCCGCAGCCCACAAAGGACCCGATCCCAAACTAACAAAGAATGCAACCGTAAAAACCAAGATGGCTAAAGCGCACAGGAGGTTGATGTGGGCTATTAACCATGGATGTTTCTTGTTGGAAAGGTCGACATCTTGGGGTTGTTCTTTGTTTCGCATTTTTGAGTAAGTGAAACGTCCGATAACAAAGATAATTGCGATGCCTATGACGCATGCCATGTCATCGAACAGAAATGTATGCCATGATGTAACCGTGAGGCTCGTAGATGGTATGTTGGTTGATGGTTTATTGGTTGAATTGTACAAGGTCAAAGCATACAGGTGATAGTCGTAGGAACCAACGTACAGAGTATCATTAACGATAGTTGGTGATGAATCCACCATATTTCGAGTTGGATAAGCCCATTTGATCTCTCCAGTAAAAGCGTTTAAACAGTAGAGGTTGTAGTCCTCCGAACCCACGTACAAATTGCCGTCTGCAACAGCAGGAGACGACATAACCCAGTACCCGATTGGAGTCTGCCAAAGTTTCTCGCCGCTTGAAGCATTAAAACAGTAGATGCTGTTATCTTCCGAGCCAATGTAAATGCACCCATAAGCGGCAGCTGCCGAAGAAACTATGGAATTCTGTGTTTGATATTTCCAAATCTCCTGACACGTGGAAGCATTCAATGCAATTACGTATCCATCGTATGAACCAATGTAGACGCAACCGTTGTAGAGACAAGGCGAGCTCAGGTCACTTCCCATATGATGACGCCAAATTTCCTGACCCATTGACATGTTGAGTGCATAAACCAAGAAATCATCGCACGCAAAATAAACCACTCCATCTGCAATGGCGGGCGAAGATTCTACCCCCTGCTGAGTTTGAAACGTCCAAATTGAATCGCCGTTAGAAGCATTCAAACAAAAAAGATCATGGTTGCTCGAACCAATGTATACTTGCCCGCCTACAATGGCGGGACACGAACGCACCTTACCACCTATCTGTGATATCCAAGCGGGTTTGCCGGTGGAAATGTTCATTGCATAAACGGAGCCATCATCGCATCCTACAATGGCAACGCCGTTATCAATGGCTGGCGAAGAATCAACTTCGTTTCCAACGGGATATTTCCAAACCAAGCTTCCGGTTGAGGCGTTTAGGCAGTAGATGTTGCAGTCTTTGCAGCCAACTACAACTAAGCCGTCTGCTACTGCTGGAGAAGACCAAACAGCTGCGTTCGTACTGTAATTCCACAACTGCTTAACCGCATTTGTTGAATCACCACCTGTCGTGTAGCCGTTTCGGCTTAGGTCATGGCGGAAAGTTGTCCAGTCACCAGTGTTTGCGCCCATGGCTGCTGAAAAAGAGCTGGACAAAGTCAGTAGGATGGAAATGAGGATGATAAGCAGCCATTTTTGTTTTTTCATAACCACCCTTACAAGCAATGACCTGTAAAGATACAATATATTAAACTATTGAAAAGCTATGTGAAAAATAGAAATAGGAAAATTTTGGTAGGCTACTTGTTAATCTCGGCTTGATAGCACAATGATGTAGTCTGCCGTGTCGGCGCACATGTCAGCTGCTTGTTCGATGAACTCGATTAAATCGTCGAATATGACCATGGCGCCACAGTTTATGCTTGAACCGTACTTTACGAAGAGGCTCTTGGCTTTGAGATATTCAACGTCTATTGCATGTTCGATGTCGCCTACTTGTTTAGCTTCTCTAATGGCTTCGGCGGGGTTAGAAGAGATTTTCTCAATGGCACTTCTAAGGGTTTGAGCCGTTTCCACCAACTTAGAAGTCATAAAAACGGTCTTCTGTGAAAGCTCCTGCGGAATCTCGGATTCACCCAGCATTTCAAGACACCTAGCCGCATCTTTAGTGTGGTCTGCCAAGGTATCTAGCCGTTTAACAAGATGCAAGAGGTCTTCGCGGTAATCAGAAACCAGCGCTGCACCCTTGGATAGCTCCATGAAAGTGTCAGTTCTAAGCTGATCAACTTCTTCTTCGGCTTTGTAGAGGTTTTCGACATATTTTTTGGTGTCTTTAAAGTTCTTCTCTGAAAAGCTCTTAGTAGCTTTTTGCAGCCAGTTTACTGTATCAAAAGCCTTCGTTATCTGTTCGTGAGCTAGTTCTAATCCTCTGGTTCTTCGGCGTTGCTCAAACCAATCGTAACTTTTTTTCTCCATCTACAACCGCGCTCTTTAATATTCACTAATTCTTTGTTGCAAATATAACCCTTCGCTTAATATGGCTTTCACTGTCCACTTTGGAATCCATGCTTTCCTTGTCGCTCTTACTTTTTAGGTTAAGCAGGAATCAATAGCTAAAACCCAATCTATAAGATCAGCGTTTTTAGCTTTCGCATGCTTTTTATCATATGTCTTTTGTTTCAACATCTTCCCCTCAAACTACCTTTGACCTTAGATGTGACTGAAGTACCATGATGGTTCAGGTTTTGCCTGTTGCTTCTTTAATTTTCGACTTTGCATGGTACAGCACGCTTGAGAAAGATTTGTTTTATTTGCCTATTTAGAATACTCGAAATAGTCTATAGAGAGCCATTTAGTCTAAATAGACATTTTAGTCTTCTAGAACAACGTTTGCCAACGCAACCTTGTCTTCTAAACTCTTCATAACCGTGTTAGTTACCTTCACGTTGACACCAAGCTTTTCAATCGCATCCTTTTTTTCAGTGTCCTTGATGTCGATAACGAATTCGTCGAGAAAATCAGAGTAAAACTTCGCAACTCCAAAAGCGGAAACTTCCAAACCCAAACTTCGCAACATCTTGTCTGCAGGCCCCTTAATGGGCAAACCCGCAACAATGGGACTAACACCAACCACCCTCGCACTTGTCCGCCTCAACGCATCCCGCACACCGCTAACTGAGAGAATGGTGCCGATGCTAACAACGGGATTACTTGGACAAACAACTACCGTGTCTGCATCCAAAATAGCATCCAAAACTCCCGGCGAAGGCTTAGCAGCCGCGGCACCAACAAACTCTACCCCTAAAACCTCATCTTTTGCTTGTTCCCTAACAAAATACTCCTCAAAATGCATTGAGCCCTCGCGTGTCGTTACCCTGGTTTCAAACATGTCATTGGTCATTGGTAAAATCTTTACTTTGAGCCCTAAAACCTCACAAACTTCACTGGTTATCTGTGTAAGAGTGAAACCCTGCTTTAAACGGTGAGTTCGATAAAGATGGGTTGCCAAATCACGGTCACCCATACCAAACCAGGCATCTAAGCCATGTTTTTTGAGCATCTCGAGACATCGAAAAGTGTCACCTCTAATTCCCCAGCCCTTCGCTTCATCAACAATGCCCGCCAACGTGTAAGTGACTATGTCAACGTCGGGTGAAATATGCAAACCGAACAGTTCGATGTCGTCGCCAGTGTTAACGATAACTGAGAGGTCTTCTTCTATAACGAGTTTAGCTAAGCCTGTTAGGAATCTGGCTGCGCCAACTCCACCCGCTAAAGCAGCAATCAAACAGTCTACACCATTAATGAGTGTGCTTTTCTGAAACCCAATACTCCGTGGCGGAACCTTGCTTGCTGGTTATATATTCTTTTTTGAAAACTGGAACTTCACTTTTGTACCTTTCAACCGCTTCCCGAAGCACCGGAAAAACATCTGTCCGATGAGAGCCTGCAACCGCCACGTAAACCAAGTCGTCGCCCACGTTGAACTCCCCCAGTAAATGATGAATCTGTACGTTAACTATGCCATGTTTCTGGGATAAGTCATCGCTTATTTTTGAAAGTGTTTCCTGAGCTTTTTCTTCGTAGGCTTCAATTGTAAGTTTTTCAACTTTTTCGTTTTCAAAAGTTTCTCCGCGGACAACACCGATGAAAAGAGCGATTGCACCAGCTTTTGGGTAGTTGGGGTCTTTTTTGATGTTGTCTATGGCATCTTGAACGGTGAAGGTTCCTTTTTCATGCACACCAGCGTTGGACAAAACTTGCGTTCTCCTGTTAGAAAATACTAAAGGTTCGTATCTAAAACTGTTTACGGTTAAAAGAATAGAAATAAGAAAATAAAGAAATTATGTTTATGCTTCGGCTGCGACTGGTGCAGGTGCCGCTTCTACTGGTGCTTCCGGCAGTTTTGCTGGAGCAGAGATGAGCTTGGATTTTCTGATGCCGACGTGACGTAATGGGGCAACAAGTTTGGCTTGGTTATAGATGTCTGAAGCGATTTTTCCAAGGACCATTTCTTGAACGAATTGGTCAAGTGTTAATGCAGCGGCTTTTTCTTTGATTGTTTTCTCCATCATGGTGCGGATGATTTTTTCCTGCGATGTCTTTATTCTTGAAAGCGTCAGAGCTGAAACTGAAATTCTAAGTTTGTAGCCGTCTTTTGTGGTTAAGTTGAATAAGCCGTCAACTTTGGTGGTTCTTCTTCTAACCAAGCTGCGAAGGTAATCTCTTGAGTATTCATGACCTTTAAAGAGTGTTTTAGCGGATTTTCCCTCAATTGCATTTATCTGGAAGAACATTTTCAAATAATGATGAGAAAAGTCACCTGTAATGTCATATAGGGTTGCTTCGACAACTCTGCCGATCATTTGTTGTTCTTCTTGTGCAGGTATCGAACCTAACTCTATGTTACCAAAGAACGATGGCGCAACTACCATGTACCAGGATTTGCCTCGCCACTTATCGCGAATGTGTTTAGTTTTGGAAGACAAATTTATTTCTCCAAACGTGCCACAACATTCTCATAGAAATATTAAAAGGTTTAGCGTTTTCTACCTATTTTTTCTCTGTTACCCATGTATTTCCGTAACGCTTCAGGTATATTTATCGTTCCATCTTCTTGCTGATTATTCTCTAATATTGCAACGATGGTTCTACCCGTAGCTATCGCTGTCGAATTCAAAGTGTGAACCATGCCTTTGGGTGCTGCACCTTCTTTTTCCCTGTACTTGATTCCTAATCGTCTGCCTTGATAATCAGTGCAGTTGCTACATGAAACCACTTCTCGGTAACCGTTCTGCGCGGGCATCCAAGCCTCAATATCATATTTCTTAGCGGCAACAGTACCGATGTCACCAGTGCAAACGTTAACAACCCGATAAGCTAAACCGATTTTCTGCAGGAGTTCCTCAGCATTTTGAAGGAGTTCCTCGTGGAGCCTAGCTGAATCTTCAGGTTTGCAGAAGATGAATTGTTCGATTTTGTTGAATTGGTGAGTTCGGAAGATGCCACGTGTGTCTTTTCCGTGTGCGCCCGCTTCTTTGCGGAAACATGTGCTTATGCCTGCAAGTTTGACGGGCATATCCTGTTCTTTGAGAGTTTCATTCATGAGCATAGCCGCCATGGGATGCTCGGAAGTAGCGATTAAGTAGAGGTCTTCGTTTTCAACTTTGTAGAGAACCTCTTCAAAATCGCCTAAAGCGGTCACTCCTTCATAGGCTTCCCGCTTCATCAGCAACGGAGGAATAACAGGTGTATAGCCTTTCTGTGAAAGCTCCTCGATTGCGAAACTCATCAAGGCCATATCTAGCATCGCAACTTCGTTTTTTAAGTAGAAGAATCTTGCACCAGAGACTTTTCCAGCACGTTCCATGTCGATTTGGCCAAGATCCAACGCAAGGTCAATGTGGTTTTTTATTGGAAAAGTGAATTGAGGGATTGTTCCCCAAGTTTTTACTTGAACGTTGTCGTTTGAGTCTTTTCCAAGCGGAACCGAAGCATCAAGCAAGTTTGGCAGGTTCAAGAGGTAACCGTGAGTTTTCTGTTCCTGCGCAACCACTTGTTTTTCAACGATCTTTGTTTGCACATCAATATCTTCTGCTTTAGTGAACTCGTTTGTGGCTTCTTTGCCTGCTTTTTTGAGTTTAGCAATTTCTACTGTTACCAGTTTTCGGTCGTGGCGCAACTCGTTCAGTTTGGTAAGGTTCAAACGCCACTCTTTATCAACAGCGATCAGTTCTTCGAGCATCTTTATCGCATCTGGATTGCCACGCTTCGCCAAATTAGCTTTTACAAGTTCGGGGTTCTCGCGGATTAACTTGATATCTAACATGATCTCACGGCGTATTTCTCTACTAACAAAATCAGCTATTTAACTTTACGATACAAACAAAGATCGAAAAATCCAAAAGGGAAATTATTTTTTGAAAGTGATAAAGTAATCAAATAAATGGAACTAAAAAATGGAAGAAATGGAAATTATATTTTTGTTGTCCAGTCTTACTTTTTGGTAAGAGTTATCTCCATTGTGGAAACCATTCTGGACTTGCTCTCGCCCTCACGAGGTGGCATCTCAACTGTTCCGATGGCAATCTTGCTAACTTTAAGGTCTTTAATGAACCGGTTTCTTGTGATCTCGGCTACGTCAACGGCGGTCGTTATGGCTTGGCCTCTTGCTTTCAAAGTTATTTCTTTCAGGTTTCCTGCGGAGAGGCTTGTGATAATTGCCAGAACATAACTCATTGGGGGTTTGTTTCCTACGAAGATAACATCTGCATTTTCAGTCATTTGTTTTAACTCCTTTTTGTTTGCTTTGTGTAACGTTGCTGTTTTGCGCTATGCTGCGCTCAGAACGTCATTGCCAAAATATACAGTTCTTCCCTATAAATCCATTGAAACTCCATCCTGAACAGACAAACGTTCAATAAAAAAGTAAGAAAGGCTTTTCTACACCAAACCCGTAATGAGCAATAACACCGTCAAGTTGAGAGTTAACTTGCTAACCAAATTGAAGAAACAAATCCAGCAGATGCTTACATCTCAAGCAACAGCAGCACACAAAATAGGCTTAACTCCCAACAAAATCAGTACAATCGGCTTTATACTTGCACTGGCGTCAGCAGTTACATACGCCCTAACTACAACCCAGAACTCGTGGCTACTTATTTTGGCAGTAGTTTTCCTCTTAGCTTCAGGATTCTGTGACACCCTAGACGGCATAGTAGCAAGGACATTTGGGCAAACAACGGTGTTCGGAGGATTCTACGATTCGGTCCTCGACAGATATGCAGATGCTGCAGTCTACGCAGCCATTATCGTTGCTGGATTGTCTAATCCTGCGTGGGGTTCTCTTTGGGGTTCAGTTTGGGGTTTGGTAGCTCTTTCCGGTTCATTGTTAGTAAGTTATACTCGTGCAAGAGCCGAAGCTGTCGGCATAAAAATGGAGTCCGTTGGTCTTGCTGAACGAGCCGAGCGTATGCTCATCTTAGCCGGTGTCAGCATAATTGCGTATTTCTGGTTGCCCGCTATAGGTTACGGTATAGCAGTTTTAGCGGTGCTCGCAAACTTTACAGTTATACAAAGGATTCACTACGTTTACAAAACATTAAAGAAAAAAGCAGCAATAGCCGCTTAGTATCTTCTTTTATAGCCTTTTGAATGGCGTTCGTTTTCTGCGCGGACCTTAACGATTCCGCGGTGAACAGCACAAGAGATACAGTAGAATTTGGTGTCTACCCAAGAGGCTAAGTACGTGCCGCTTTGCCTAAGCTCTTTAGCCAATTGTGGCTCAACAAAAGAAACTCTGCGTGTCGACCTCTTCGCTTTGTCACGTGGCACCGAAGCCCCACAATTTGCGCATTGAACAAGAGTGCTGCTTCCTTTGTTTCCTTTTGATCTTCCTCGGCTTTTTCGTTTAACGGGCATTAATTTTATCCTCTTTTCTTCTGATGTTCCATTTATTGATTTAACTATCTTATATATCTGACCGTATTTTAAGAAGAGAAGCGATGTTTGCGTTCTGACTTATCTTTGGAATAATCTTGCCATCAGACGAAGTCATCAAGGTTGTTACTCCTGGACCGTGACCTGCGATAATGCAGTTTGAGTGAACAACCACACCCACAGATACCGCTCCCTGACGGTATATTCTGCCGAATGAATGGTCCGCATCGATAATAGCTACCAGATCACCCAATCGCAAACTCTCCAAACCATACTGAGCCACGACGGCTTCGTCGAAAAGTTGAATGTCATAGTCGCCCGAGTTAACTTGGTTAGCGCCTAAACCTGAACCCATAATCGCTGCTGGCACTATATGGGTTACTGGCACCTCTAATTTGTCCCCATTGGGCTCCGGATGCCATACTTCAAGCAAATGTGGATCCATGTTGAAAACTTTTACGTCAAGGAAATCCAAGAGCTTTAAACCAATGCCGTAAGCCTTTACGAGTATCCTGTCACCAAGCAACAGTTCATCTAAAACCTCCGTTGGAAAATCAACCAGCACATGCTCAATGCCACCATGCTTACCTGTAACAACCCCCTTAGCGCCCTTAGCTTCGCCAGTGGCTACCGTTGCCTGGTTTCCTACGCATGACAGAACGTTGAATGCGGTGTTGGCTGCTTGTCCCGAGCGGGCATCGTTTTCCTTGTTTTCCACACTTACGCCTGGTTCCACATGGTCTGCTTCCCAACCGCACGCTGGGTCACCGACTCTTAGGTTGTAAGTTATGCCGCCTACTCCTGGAAGGACTAAGGGTTTGCCTGTAGCAGAAACATTGTATACGTTGCGAATTGTTGGGCTTGCGATTTCGCCCATAACTGAGATTTTGATGAGTTTTTCCTGGTTCATCTTAAGCATAAAATTGTTCCCTTCTGACTGTGAGGTCATTGTTTGGGGGTTAATAAAACTTCACAGCGTTTTTAGGTCTTAAAGCAACTCTTAAATTATGCGTCTCTTTATTGTTGGAGTAGGCTTAGCCAGCTAAAAATTGTAGGAAGTGAATTATTCAATGTCTGAAATTGGATTAAGAACAAAAATGCT
>Ga0182021_10012639_pt1 | contig 10027 bp, 10 predicted proteins | sample 612E3MmetaG_FD_120493 | JGI IMG/M metagenome (GOLD analysis project Ga0182021, IMG submission 120493) | Permafrost microbial communities from Stordalen Mire, Sweden - 612E3M metaG (Illumina Assembly) | ecosystem: Environmental > Terrestrial > Soil > Wetlands > Permafrost | place: Sweden... | reverse complement strand
TATCTGACAGGCGACAGGTATTTCATGAGAATAAAAGGCAAGATCGACCTGGTCAGCCTCAGGCAACTGTTCAAGGTTTTCCGCATCAACTTGTGGAAATAATCCCTTCACTTCCCCCAAATTATCCCGGAAACCCAGAATTTTCTCCCTCTTGAATGTCACGTTCCAATCAGAGGGGGCAATTCCCACCAGACCACGGAAAGACTTCCTTCTCAGGAATTTAGCTTGCCTACTCCCCGCGTAACGTTGTATAAGCATGCATTAAAAGCCGACAGAAGCGGTTTCGGCTTGTGCAGTTTCATTACGGAAAAAGAGGAGGGATTGCATGGATCGGCTCTTTCTGACTCCAGCCGAAACGATGAAAGCCATCGTGGACAACGGCCGGCGGATAACCGTCCAATCCCTGCCGCGTACCATTGTGTTGAGCCTATTGGCAGGTTTTTATATCGCATTCGGAGCAGAGCTTGCGATCACGGTTACTCATGATGCGGCAGACTTCGTCGGACAGGGGATCGCCCGATTCCTCGGGGGAAGCGTTTTCTCTCTGGGGCTTATGCTGGTGGTGATTTGCGGAGCTGAACTCTTTACCGGCAACAGCTTTCTAGCATCTTCGGCGCTTCATGGCGAGATAAGCTGGAAAAATCTTCTGGAAAACTGGGTGATTGTGATTCTGGGCAACCTTGCAGGATCACTTTTTTTTGCCTGGCTTATGTTCGAATCACGGCTCTGGGCCGGCGGCGGTGTGGCTGATCATGCCATAAGGATCGCCTTGGTAAAATGCCAGCTTCCTTTTACGGTTGCCCTCATACGCGGGGTACTCTGTAACTGGCTCGTCTGCCTGGCGGTTTTCATGGCAACGGCGGCCCGCGATATTACCGGCAGGATCATAGCCTGTTATATGCCGATCATGGCGTTTGTTGCCAGCGGGTTCGAGCATTCCATAGCCAACATGTTCTTCATCCCAATGGGGCTCATGCTATCGACCGATCTGGGAAGGAGCGAGCCTGGCCTCACCTGGACCAATTTCTTCATAAGTAACCTTGTGCCGGTGACCTTGGGAAATGTTATCGGTGGATTGGTGTTTGTTGCTTTTGCATATTGGTATGTCCACCTTGGTCGGAACGGATCGGTTGGGAAAACTGGGAGTAAGTGAGGAACGGACCGGGCTCCTTTTCAGGTCTCTTATACTGCACAGGCCTGGAATTACGGATTCTCCATGTACCCGCCAGACAGTTAGCGTGCATGACTGAGGTAGGGGTGATGAGCGAAGATGAATTAAGTTGCAGTTGCCTTGACAGGTCATCGCGATAGAGTTGTGGTGTCAAAAGCTGAGGAGTTGCTGAGAAAAATGGAGAGGGAATGACCCGTCACCGGGATGATTTCCGCACCCTTGTTTCGCGGTAACACGTTAATAAGGTTCAGAATATGCTTGCCAGCATTTTTGTCCCCATGGCAAAAAGAAGCAGGGCGAAAACAATCCTGAGCCGGGCAACGGGGAGAGAATGGGCCAGCATGGCGCCGAGGGGAGCAGTCAGGATGCTGGCAACGGATATCCCTATAACGGGTGGGAGGTAAACAAATCCGAGGCTGGGGGAGGGGAGTCCGGCGACATGGAGGCCATTGACCAGATAACCGACTGTACCGGAAAGGGCAATGGGGAAGCCGATGGCAGCGGAAGTTCCGATGGCGCTGTGCATCGGGACATTGCACCAGACCAGAAAGGGGACCGACATGCTTCCGCCACCGATGCCTACAAGACTGGATATCCCGCCGATGAGGGTTCCTGCGCCGAACATTGCGCTGTTGCCCGGAAGTTGCCGGGTCGGAGCAGGTTTCGTGTTGAGAAACATCTGCAGTGCAACATAGTAGATGAATACGACAAAAACACCCTTGAGGAACCGTGTGGATAGCTGTGCCGCCAGGAAGGCGCCGAGAAAGGTGCCGACAAGAATACCGGGTGAAATGCGGCGGACGACCTGCCAATTAACCGCCCCTTTGCCGTGGTGGGCACGCAGGCTTGAAATTGAAGTGAACATGATGCAGGCGAGGGATGTTCCGAGGGCAAGATGAAGAATGATCGGTTCAGGCAGCCCCCGGATTGTAAAGAGAAACGTAAGGGCCGGAACGATGATCAATCCGCCGCCTACGCCGAAGAGCCCTGCCAGCAGTCCCGTTGCTGCACCGATGATTATGTATGAACCGAGAAAAAACAAGGGGGTTTAGAATCCCTGCCACCATCAGAAAACAGTGTTCCTGATGGGATGCGTTGCCGGAAAAAGCCCGCTTTATGCGGGTTCTCGGCTGTTGAGCATCCAGGCGCCGTCTATCTGCTCATGTTTTTCATGAGCTCGAAGGCCCTTTTGACGCGTGAAAGCACCCGGATGGTCTGGACAGGTTTGGAGATGAAATCAAGGAATCCCGCTTCAAGAGCCTTTTGTTCATCTTCGCCGCTGGCCTTCGATGTGAGAAGTATCATCGGGATGGAGGAGGTGGCCGCGTTTCCCGCCAGAGCAGTTTTCAGGCTATAGCCGTCCATGCGTGGCATCACCGTGTCGGTAATGATGAGATCGGGGAGGGTGGTAATAGCCATCTTCAGTCCCTCGACGCCGTCATGGGCGAGCGTGACATCATACCCTTCCTTGGTCAGAGCGGTCTGAACGATGGTGGCGATTGCCAATGAATCATCAACGACGAGTATTTTCCGTCTTCCGCTGTCCGCGGTTTTTCCCCCCAGATAATGTCTGCTGATTGCATCGGTGATGTCGTTTCTGGTGGCAAGCACGGGAATGATCTTCATGCCGGTTTTCAGGGCCAGGAAATCGATGGTTTCGATGTCGAAGGGATCTGTTATCGCAATTGCAAGCATCCCGTCCTTTTGTTTAAGGGGAAATACGAGTTTCTGGACGGCAAGATTTTCGGGGACGAGGCGGAGGATATCCCGCGTAAACGCATGGGCGGCAAAACCGATGACGGTCTTGAAACCGAATTGCACGGCGAGGGCTTTTATCAGCTCTTCTTCGGAAATCACACCCAACTCTTCGAGAGTCGTGCCGAGACGTTTACCGGTCCCTTTTTGACGCTCGAGCGCACGTTCAAGAGTCTCGACCGAGATTGTGCCGGTTTCCACGAGGATGTTGCCGAGCTGTTTCTTTTCGGACATCTTTCGGTTTCTCCTGAAAATGCGTGCTTTTCAAGAAAGCTAGCACATTCCATTGGAGTTTGCCAGCAAATGTATGAAAACGACAAAGGCCTCCAAGGAGGCCTTTGTCGTTTATGACGTGATCAATCAGCGGATATGGTCTTCGGGGTAGGCTCCGATGTTGTGGATGGAAACATCGGCTCCGGCATATTCGTCAGCCTCGCTGAGTCTGATGCCGACGGTCTTGGAAAGAATCCCGTAGACAATAAACCCGCTCGCGAGTGCGAAAATTATGGCGGAGACGGAACCCATAAGCTGAGATACGAAGGTTACTCCTCCCATGCCGCCGAGTTCCTTGTAGCCGAAAATTCCGGCGGCTATCCCTCCCCATGAGCCGATAATTCCATGGAGCGGCCATACGCCGAGCACGTCATCTATCCGGAGTTTTTCCTGTTCAATATGAAAACCGTAGACGAAAATAAGCGAGGCAATTCCGCCGGTGATGAATGCTGCGAGGGGGTGCATGATGTCGCTGCCGGCACAGATTGCGATAAGACCGGCCAGGGCGCCGTTATGGGTAAATCCTGGATCGTTCTTTCCGGCAATCACAGCGACTATGACTCCTCCCACCATTGCCAGGAGGGAGTTAACTGCCACGAGACCCGAAATTTTGTCCAGATTGGCGGCACTCATGACATTGAAGCCGAACCACCCCACTGCAAGGATCCAGGAGCCGAGGGCCAGGAACGGGATACTGCTGATCGGTATCGGATGTGATTTTGTCCGCACATAGCGCCCCAATCTCGGTCCGAGGATCATGACCGCAGGAAGGGCAATCCAGCCGCCGATGGAATGGACTACGACCGATCCTGCATAGTCGTGAAATTCAGCGCCACCGACTCTCTTGAAGATATTCTGAAGAAGCGAGGCATTTTTCCCCCAGATTAAGGATTCGAAAAGCGGATAGGCGAGCGCGACGAAAATTGCCCCGGCAAAGACCTGTGGCCAGAATTTGGCGCGTTCCGCTATCCCTCCCGATATGATGGCCGGGATGCAGGCTGCAAAGCAGAGGAGGAAGAAATAGTGAACCAGGTCATAGCCTTGGTTGCTCACCAGCAGTTGCTCTGCCGGCTTGAGAAATGAAATTCCGTAAGCAATGGGAAATCCGACGAGAAAATAGGCAATAGTTGATACGGACCAGTCAGTGAGAATTTTGACCAGGCCGTTGACCTGGTTTTTTTTCCTGACCGAGCCGACTTCGAGAAAGGCAAATCCTGCGTGCATGGCAAATACCATGACCGCGCCGAGCATGAGGAACAGAACATCTGAGCTGTTTTTCAGAGACGTCATCGTTGACAGAGCATCCATAGGCAAACCCCCGTTGGTTTATGCGTCCGAAGCACTTCATTGTGCATGAACAATTCATTCCTCAAGCAACCTCTTTGCCAAAATGCTAACTTCTTGAAAAATTGAGCTATTCAGAAAAGTTCCGGGGTCAGTGCTGCTGATTATGCTCAATAATTAATCCCGAGTGATGAATTATTGTGCTGAAATGACAGGGAAATATCTGTTGACGGGTTGCCGCTATCATTGTAAATTCGATACATTAAACCTGATTAAACTTCCTGTGCCATACTGCGGTGAAACAGTGTGAAGACAAAGACAGCCCTCATTTACTCCGGTGATTTCAGCCGATTCAGCTATGGTGAGGAGCATCCTTTCAAGATACACAGGTATCGCCTTGCCTATGAACTGATATCCGCCTACGGGCTTAACGCGTCACCGGCAAAGGTGATAACGGAATATGATTCGGTTTCCGACCAAGACCTGCTTTCGTTTCATGCGCCGGACTATCTGGCTCGTCTCAAGGAATTCAGTGCGGCCGCCGATTCCCGTGCCGATTTTCGCTATGGACTCGGTGATGCTGAAAACCCGGTCTTTCCCGGGCTGTTTGATTGGGCCTGTCTAAGCACTGCCGGGACTATCGAGGCTGCCCGGATGGTAGCCGAGGAGGGATATGATATTGCCTTCAACCTCGCGGGCGGGTGGCACCATGCCCACCGGGCCAGGGCCTCCGGCTTTTCCTATCTCAATGATGCGGTCATTGCAATTAATAGATTGCTGGCCCAGGGGAAGCGCATAGCATATCTGGACATCGACGCCCACCACGGCGACGGCGTCCAGGAGGCATTTTACGATACCGACCGGGTCCTGACCATCTCGCTTCATGAAAGCGGAGTCTATTTTTTCCCCGGCACTGGTTTCGAGGATGAAACAGGGACCGGAAAGGGGGAGGGGTATTCAGTCAATATTCCTTTGCTGGCGCATGCCGACGATGCACTTTTCATGAAGGCATTTGACGAGATCGCCTTTCCCCTGATTGCGGCTTTCGATCCTGACATCATTTTTACTCAACTCGGGGCAGACACATTCCGGACCGATCCACTGACACGTCTGGAGATTACAACTCACAGCTATTCATACGTGATGAGGAAGCTCAAGGCGTTGCGGATCCCCTGGATTGCGGTCGGCGGGGGGGGGTATGATACACTCAATGTGGCAAGGGCCTGGACAATTGCCTGGGCCGTTATGAACGGGACGGAGCTTCCGGCCCGGCTTCCCGTTGCATTCGTAGAGTTAATAGCAGGCATGGGCTATCCGCATAAAATGCTTCTGGATGCCATGCACTGGGCTGCTGAAGATGACCGGAACAGGGCCCTCGATGCCGTGGAAAAAAGTATAAGCGCCATCAGGAAAAAGATTTTTCCCGTAATTATCGGAAGCTATGGCTAAACTTGCCGGAAATGCACAGTTGCAGAACTCGGCAGGGAAGCCGCTCTTCTGCCTCGCTGATATCAACGCTCTCGATATTCCCGAGAAGGAGATGATTTACGGCAGTCTGCTCCCACTGCGCCTTCTTGAAATGTTCGGGATAGAGAAGAAGACTTTCTGCGGGAGCGACGGGCAGAGAAAAGTTGCGTTTATCGCTCCTACCGGCCTGGGGCTTCTCCGGATACACGTAAAGCTTCATCCGCTTGATCGCGACATGGTCTTTTTCATCGAGCTTGCCGATACGCGGTACAGGCAGATGGAATTCTCCTTCTGCATCATCGCCGATCCTGCGGCTCCCCGGTTCGATGTTGATCTGGACCAGTTCGGACGTGATAACTGCTTTGCCACCATGGGCCGTAATATACCGGAGGAGGTCCGGGCCATGGCTGCCGGTCTTTTTCCGAACCAGACCCGCCGCGGTCTTAGCATGTTTAGAGAGTTTTTACCTCTCCTTGAGGGATTCGTGGACTCCCTCGCCATGGAGATGATCGTCGCGGAGCCCCTGACATACGATAATGCCATCCGCTACGAGAGATACGGGTTCGATTATCTGACGGGAAGGCGTCTGATGCAGGAGATAGATGCGGGGTTCAGACCGGGGGGGAAGCTTTTCAGGAGGCTCGACGGCTCTTCTCCGTTCAGGATGCCGGGGGTGGAAAAGACAGTGCGCGGCAGAAGCTGGGCGATCCATGACGGGATCATGGATGAACCCTGGGATAACGTGATGATTTATAAAATGATTGGAGAAGACGCGGGAGTAAATACGTTTCCCGAACGGCAGCAGGAGGAGAAATAGCCATCGCAACGATTCAACCAAACGTTCCGCTAGAGCCGACCCCCATTTCCGGGATCCGCTATTACCTGCTCCCTTCCGGAGCCGAAGTTACCGGACGCGACCGGAAATTCCGGATTTCCTGCAGTGATCTCCCACTGCCGGTCATTGATGAGGATTATCGGGCAATGGATGGGTCTGTTCCCTCCTACGATGCGGTAGGGCGCGGCATTTACCTGGCCTTGCGGGCCAACCCCGACTGTACCTTCGGGGAGAGGTACGCCCGGATACTTAAGGAAGGGTATCCCCACTACATTTCTGAAATGGCCAGCCAGATCCTGATGCTGGACAAAAAGGACGTGGATGTCGCATACCTGGAAAGGAAAATAAGCTACCTGAAGATATTTGTTCTCGTCGAGCCTGGTAACGCAGGGCTACTCTTGGAGATCGGGCAGGCATACATGGACAAGGGTCTCAGTCTGTCAGCGCTTCGCCAGACGACTGCCAGTCTCTACCGGGCCGAGGAGTTTCTCCGGAAGGCGATTCGGTTGTCCCCCAATGAACCGATTATCAGGTACCGACTCGGTGAGGTTTCATATATACTGGGAAAATATGATGATGCTCTTGCCTACTGGGGCGGCATCCTCGATCAGTATAAGGTGCGTGAGGGAAAGGATCTGGCAGGGCGTTGTGAGAAAATCGAGGCCGGCATTGTGCCAAAGGTCCCGGTAGTTGATTATCTGGAAGCAATCGGCGTGGCTTTTGATTTTCATCTGAACGGTGAATTTGCCGAGGCTGCAGGAATCTTGTACGATGTGCTGGAAGACCCCGTTTTTCGTGAAGAATTCCCCCTGCCCGAAGTTTCCTATGTGCTTGGATTATGTTGTTCGGGAATGGGAATGCCGCGCTACGCGGAGGATTATTTTCGTGAAGCTCTCCGGATGAATCCCGATTATGAGGACGCCCGAAGCGCTTTGGACAATCTCGCAATATAATGAGGCCACATGCTTGGATTCGGAAATGGTGACTGGGTATTCATTACATTCATACTGCTGGTGATCATTGTCTGTGTCGGCATCAGTGATATGAGAAAAAAATAGTTCGGAGTCGTTGTGATAGATACCGAAGAACATGAGACACGCAGACCATTAGGGCTCAATCTCCTGGCGGGATTATATCTCTTCTTCTTTCTGGTGTCAGCTTCAACATTCGGCAATCCGTTTCCTCTTTTCGGGAAAATATATCTGGACACTTACGCCAAAGCGCTGGTTTTCATCGACAGCCTCGTCTGCCTTTATCTGTTCCTGGGGATAATGAAGAGGCAGGTCCTGACCTGGTATCTCCTGCTCGGTTACAATCTGTTCGAAATTGTCAATACTCTCGTCAATATGAACTTCATATCCCGGGAGGAACTGGAACGAGTGGTCGGTACGCGGATAAATCAGGAATCGCTGGTGATCAACAATATAGCTGCAGCGCTTGCCATCCTTCTTCTTTCCCAGTTTATCTACCGTCACAAGCATTATTTTATCAACAGGGGAAAATACCTATTCTAGCCGCAGGGTGAGGAAAACAGTTGTGATGCTTTCAATCAGGCAGAGGAACAACAGCGCAGCCATTCTCTGCATGTATGTCAGTTTTGATGTTTAATATCATATACGACCGCCCATTTTCGTGAAAAACGATGGCAACAGGTGTCAAACGATCTGGGCTGACCGGGGAACCTGATGTTTATTAAAAACTTTGACAAACAGCGTGAAGAAGGGGAGGGGACGTTTCACAAGCTGATGCACGGCTTGACGGGGTCTTTTTTCCTGGGCTGCGCTGTCGAATCCGGAATAAATCTTGCGGAAACCAGGGGCGTCAGCATCCGGATCGAGAAACTCAATAAGTCGTTCGGCAGCAACCATGTCCTGAAGGACCTTGACCTGGAGATCCATGCCGGTGAGACATTTTCCATAATCGGCCCTTCGGGCACTGGGAAAAGTGTCCTTCTCAAGCATATAATCAGACTGGAAACACCTGACAGCGGCGAGATATATATTGACGACGTCCCCATTTATCAAAAAAAAGAGAAAATCATCGGCAAGGATTACCGTTTCAGTATGGTTTTCCAGTCTTCGGCTTTGTTCAATTCCCTGACAGTAGGGGAGAATGTCGGTCTCTGGCTCCGGGAAAAGCGGGTCTGCAAGGAACAGAGAATCAGGGAGATAATCCGGGAAAAGCTGGCAATGGTCGGTCTCGAAGGCAAGGAAGGACTTACCACTTCCGAACTTTCCGGAGGGATGAAAAAGAGAGTGGCCATAGCACGGTCTCTTGCCATGAATCCGGACCTGATTCTTTACGACGAACCCACAGCCGAACTCGACCCGGTAAACACCGATGAACTGGCAAATACCATTCTGAAGTTGAAGGAAACCACCAGGAATACTACAGTGATTGTCAGCCATGACCTCAATTTCACGCTCTACATCTCAGACAGGATTGCCATGATTCATGATGGCCGGATAGTGGCGATAGGCACCCCTTCGGAGATTAAAGTGAGTCAAAATCCCATCGTCCGGAACTTTATCCATACTACCACCAAGGGAATAAAACCAGATTAAACCTTCCTTATAGAAGGAGGATATCAATTTGCGACGATTAGTCCCGATAATTTTGTCAGCTCCCCTGTTCATAGTCTCCTGTGCCGATCTGAAGCTGAACAGGCCTATCCTGCCGGTACGCGAGTACGAAAAGATGATTGTCGGCAGGCTGGATGCGGAATATGTGGGAACAGACAACTGCGTTGCCAAGTGTCATCGGCATAAAAAAATAACGGATGATTTCAAACTCAGTGTCCATGGCGAACAGATAAAGCCTGAAGGCAGCCTTCCTCTCGTGAACTGCGAATCGTGTCACGGGCCTGGCAGTCTCGCCATTGTCAAGATTGGCGACGACGTCGAGAGCAACGACGAAAAGAAGGTCAAATGCGATACAAGTACGTTCCTCGATATTATGAATCTTCCTCCCCAGGCACAATCACTGATATGTCTCAAGTGCCATTCAGCGGCATCTACCCCGAACCTGACCCATTGGAATGCCAGTACCCACGCCCTCAATGACGTAAGCTGTTTCGACTGTCATAAACTTCACAAAGGGCCGCAGCAGAAAGTAAAGCGAGAGCAGATGTCGGAGCTTTGTTATGGCTGCCATCCCGAAGTAAAGATGGAGAATGACCTTTTCTCGCACCACCCGATGCGTGAAAAAAAGATGGCCTGTATCGATTGCCATAATCCCCATGG
>Ga0182021_10012638_pt1 | contig 10028 bp, 10 predicted proteins | sample 612E3MmetaG_FD_120493 | JGI IMG/M metagenome (GOLD analysis project Ga0182021, IMG submission 120493) | Permafrost microbial communities from Stordalen Mire, Sweden - 612E3M metaG (Illumina Assembly) | ecosystem: Environmental > Terrestrial > Soil > Wetlands > Permafrost | place: Sweden... | reverse complement strand
GCGGCTCGCCGAGGACCGATCGCCGCGGTTCGCGAGGGCGACACGATCGTCCTCGACGTCGAAGCGCGCGAGCTCAGGATCGAGCTCTCGGACGCTGAGATCGAGGCTCGGCTGAGCGAGTGGAAGCCGCCGAAGCCCCGTTACACGAGCGGAGTCTTCGCCAAGTACGCGGCGCTTGTCGCTTCGGCTTCGGAAGGCGCCGTCACTCGCCCGAACGCTTGAGCGACGAGTTTTTTTTCAAGCTTCGGTGCTTTCGAGCCGAAAAGAGAGTGACGTCTTATGCAGTCAATCGACTCCGCACGCTTCACCTGGCGCCAGGAAAATGGTCAAGACCTTTCCAGCGACCTTCAGGCCGCTGCCCGCTCGGCTCCGGATGAGGCCGCCGGCGCGGAGGAGACAGAGCCCGCAGAGGAGGAGGATTCGCCGCTACCGTCCGCGGTGGCTCCGGCGAAAGTCGCGATGAACAGTCCCAGCTCTAACGGCTCCATACCGATGGCACTGATCGATCAGATGCCGGCGATGCTCTGGGGCATCGACGGTGAGCTGCGCTTCACCAGCTGCCGGGGCGGCGCGCTCGCCGATCTCGGGCTGGCGCCCGACAGCCTCGTCGGGATGACGCTGTTCGAGTTCTTCCAGACCGACGACACCAGTTTCACGCCGATTGCCGCGACCATCCGCGCCCTGCGCGGCGATACCGTCAGCTATGAGCTCGACTGGGGCACTCGGGTGTACCGCGTTCGCGTCGGACCGGGCAGGGACGGCGCGGGGCAGATCACCGGCACCATCGCCACCGTCTTCGACATCAGCGACATCCGCCACGAGGAGGAGCTGCTGCTGAATGAAGGCGAGTTCCTGCGCAAGATCGCCGAGAACATGCCCGATGCCGTCGTGCTCGTGGACGGGGAGGGACGCTTCCTCTATGCCTCGCCTTCCTGCGCCGAAGAGCTCGGATACGACTTCCAGTCGCTGGCCGGGGTCAACTTCCTCTCTCTGATCGAGGCCGAAGACCTTGCGATCGCCCAGGACGCGATCGTCGACGTCTACCGCGGCGACTCCTATCCCTTTGCGGTACGGATGAGGCGCGCGAACGGTAGCTGGGCGCTGATGGAGACGATGGCGACCGCTCTGACCACCGCCGACGGCACTCGGCTGCTGCTCGTCAGCATGCGCGACGTCAGCGAAGAGAAGCGCTCCGGTGAATACGTCCACCTGAACCGGCGTATGGCCGAGTTCAGGCACCAGGCGAAGGAAACGGCCGAGAATCTTCGTCAGCTTCTGGTCACGATCGACCGCGGCGACACCCCCAGCGCCGCCGAGGCCCAGCTCGCACAAGCGCTGGCAAGCGTCGAGCAGCCGCCTCCGCCCGACCAAGTCGCCGGCTGAGCCCACCCCCATCCGCGGGCGCGGAGTCTTGGCGACGCCCTCACCGCCGCCGCTAGGCTGTAGGTGCCATGGGCTACACGGTCGCCGAGAAGATTCTGCTCAACCACTGCGACGCCGACCACGTCGAGCCGGGTCAGGTTGTGATGGTCCGCTGCGACGTGGTGCTGGCGAACGACGTGACCGGGCCGGTGGCGTTCCGGCAGATGGAGAAGATGGGCACGAGCGAGGTTTTCGACCCTTCGAAGATCATCATGGTCGCCGATCACTTCGCGCCGGCCAAGGACGAACGCTCGGCGATTCTGATCAAGCGCATGAAGGACTGGTCGCTCGCGCACGGAGTCGTCTTCTACGACCAGGGCCGTGGCGGCATCGAGCACAATCTGCTCGCCCAGGAGGGCTGGGTCGTGCCCGGATCGGTGATCGTCGGCGGCGACTCGCACACCTGCACGCACGGTGCGCTTGGCGCCTTCTCCTCGGGGCTGGGCTCGACCGACATCGCCCATTGCCTCATCTTCGGCGAGTTCTGGGAAGCGGTACCGGGCACCATCCAGGTGACCGTCAGCGGCGAGAAAGGTCGCTTCGTCACCGGTAAGGACGTGATCCTTGCCGTCATCAGCCAGATCGGTGCCGGCGGCGGTACCGACAACGTGCTCGAGTTCGTCGGCCCCGGTACGAAGTCGCTCTCTATCGATGAGCGCCTGGCCGTCTCCAATCTCGCCGTCGAGTCTGGCTCCGAGACGGGGATCTTCCCCGCAGACGAGACGACGGCTGCCTACCTCGACGGCCGCACCGAAAAGAAGTGGGAAGCCGTCCACTCGGATCCCGATGCAAGCTACTCGCGGAAAATCGAGGTCGACTTCGACCGGCTGGAGCCGCTCGTCGCGAAGCCGCATAACCCCGAGAACGTCGTCCCCGTGAGCGAGGTCGCCGGCACGCCGATCCATCAGGTCGTGGTCGGGAACTGCGCGAACGGGACGCTGACCGACCTGCGCCAGGCGGCCGAGATGGTTCGGGGCAAGCGCGTACACGAGCGCACGCGCATGATCGTCGTCCCGGCCACGCAGAAGATCTACCGTGAGGCGATCAAGGAAGGCCTCGTGGACACGCTCGTCGAGGCCGGCGCGTCGATCTCGACGCCCACTTGCGGCCCCTGCTTCGGCGGTCACACCGGGGCGCTGGCACCGGGCGAGAACGCGCTCGCAACCACGAATCGCAACTTCAAGGGCCGGGCCGGCTCTCCCGACGCTTTTGTCTATCTCGCCAACGCCTTCGTTGCGGCGGCGACTGCGGTCGCGGGCGAGATCGTCGATCCGGCGGAGGTAGCGTCGTGATCGCCTCGGGCAAGGCCGTCGTCGTCCCCGGGACGAACATCGACACCGATGTTCTCTACCCCGGTATCTATCTGAACCTCGACGACCCGGAGTTGATGAAGCCTCATCTGTTCGAAGGGCTCGATCCGTCGCTGCTCGATCAGCTCACAGGAGACACAGTTCTCGTCGTCGGCGAGAACTTCGGCATGGGCTCCTCGAGGGAGCACGTTCCGCTGGCGATGAAAGCTTGGGGGGTGCGCTGCGTGATCGGCTCGAGCTTCGCGCGCATCTTCTACCGCAACTGCATCAACCTCGCCCTGCCGGCGATCACCTGCCCGCAGGCGGCGCAGGCTGCCAAACCGGGCTCGCAGATCTCGGTCGACGCGGCGACCGGAGAGGTTACGGTCGACGGGCAGAAGTTCTCGGCCGTTCCGGTGCCGCCGTTCATGCTCGAGATGCTCGATCGCGGCGGCCTGATCTCCTGGGCCCAACACAAGCTCTCCCAACCACGCTCATGAAGGTCGTCTGCCTACCCGGGGACGGAATCGGTCCCGAAGTAATGGAGGCCGCGATGCGGGTGCTGGAGCCGCTTCCGATCGAGCTCGAGACGCGCCCCTTCGGCGGCGAGGCGATCGACAAGTTCGGTAATCCGCTCCCGGCTCCGACGCTCGACGCTTGTAAGAAGGCGACGGCCGTCCTGCTGGGCGCGATCGGGCTACCGAAGTACGACGGCGCGGCGGTGCGCCCCGAGCAGGGCTTGATCTCCCTCCGCGGCGCGCTCGACGTCTATGCGAACCTGCGTCCTTCCAGCGACGGCGACAAGGTCGATCTCCTGATCGTGCGCGAGCTCGTCGGCGGCATCTACTACGGTCGCCGCGGTCGCACCGAGGACGGGCTGGTTTTCGACACCTGCGAGTACACCGAGCCGCAGATCGAGCGAATCGCCCGGCGTGGCTTCGAGCTGGCCCAGCGCCGGCGTAAAAAGCTCACCGCCGTGGACAAGGCGAACGTTCTCGCCACCTCGCGCCTCTGGCGCCAGGTGATCGAACGGATCAAGGTCGACTATCTTGACGTCGAGCTCGAGTACATGCTCGTCGACAACGCGGCGATGCAGATAGCGCGGACGGCCGAGCAGTTCGACGTGATCGTGACCGAGAACATGTTCGGCGACATCCTTTCCGACCTGGCGGCGGCCGTTACGGGTGGGCTCGGCGTCGCCGCCTCGGCGTCGCTTGCAGACGACGGCCCTGGAATCTTCGAGCCCGTGCACGGCTCGGCTCCCGATATCGCGGGCAGGGGAATCGCGAATCCGACCGCGATGCTGCGCTCGGTGGCGATGATGCTCGAGCACGCCTTCGGCGAGGAGGTCGCGGCTCGGGAGCTTCGACAGGCGATTGAGACGGCGATTCGCGAGGCGCCCACTCCGGATATCGGCGGAACGGCCGGCACGCGCGAATTCACCGACAAGGTCGTCGAAGCTCTAGCGGGATAGGCGCCTGATCGAGCGCTCGGGCTGATCGGGCTGATTCGCCGCTAGGCTTCTTTCACCGTCATGCCCGATCGAGTCGCATATCCCGGACGTGAAGGCGCGCATAGCGCCGCTGCTTGCGATCGTCTCTTCCCGGACAATCCGGAACTGGTGCCGCTGCCTACCTTCTCGGCAGTCGCCGAGGCGGTGGCTAGCGACGATGTCGATTACGGAGTGCTGCCGATCGAAAGCTCGCTGGCCGGCCCTGTGGCCGAGACGCACGACCTGCTCTACGACTCGCCGCTCTCGATCTACTCGCAAACGGTGATCCCGATACACCACTGCCTGGTAGGGCTCGAGAAAATCCCGCTAGAGAAGATACGAATCGTTCGCTCTCGCCCGATCGCGCTCGATCAGTGCCGGCAGTTCCTCTCCACGATCCCCTGGGCGACCGCGGTCGCCGCGGCGACCACCGTCGGCGCCGCGCAGGAAGTGGTCGCGAACGGTGACCCGACCGAGGTCGCGATCGCCAGCGAGCGAGCGGCCTCTTCTCTCGGGCTCGAGATCATCGCGCGCGATCTCGGCGATCACCCCGAGGCCTACACGCGCTTTGTCTCGCTGACCACCTACACGCGCCTCGACCGCGGCGACGAGGACTGGCGACTTGCCTTCTCGTTCGTCACCGATCACCGGCCCGGCGCGTTGTACGTAGCTCTAGAACCGTTTTCGCGCCACACGATCGATCTCGTTCAGCTCGTTTCGCGTCCGATTCCGGGCGCGCCCTGGCGCTACCGCTTCGACGCTGTCCTGGCCGGCTTCCCGCTCGACCCGGTCGTGAAGGAGACACTCGCCGAGATGCGCTCGCTGACGCTCGAGCTGCGAGTCTTCGGTTCCTATCCAGCCGAATGAGACGAGCGTAGAGAGAAGCCTGACGAACGGAGTTGCCGGGGTCTAGGTTGAGTCTCGAGCAAGCAAGGCGTCAAGTCCGATCGAGTACGGGTCGTCCACGCTCGCGAGTCCGCCACACGACTCGCGCACGATCAACTCAACCGGAAGTACCACTTGCGGAAGACTCGGCGCTCTCCCGTCGATCAACTCGATCAATGCCCCACAGGCGGATTCACCCATCTTCTCCTTGTCCTGGCGCACCGTTGTCAGCGTCGGTATCGAGAGCGATGCGAAGAAAATGTCGTCGTAGCCCACGATCGCCACGTCATCGGGAACACGCCGGCCGAGGTCGCGTGCGCCCCGTATCGCGCCTAGCGCAGACATGTCGCTCGCGGCAAAGACCGCATCCGGTGGCTCCGGTAGTTCCAGGAGCTTTCGCATAGCCGAACAGCCGGTGCCGTAGCGGAAGTCGGACTCCACGACGTACTCGTCGCGGTAGGGAAGACCTAGACGCTCGAGCGCGAGGCGATATCCATCCAGGCGGCCGATACCGGCCGAGGTGTGCGGCAGGCCGGCGATGTGGGCGATACGTCTGCGGCCGAGCGAATGGAGATGCGTGATCGCCATCTCGGCGCCGGCGACGTTATCCGAGCGAACGACTCCATACACGCCTGCGATCTTCGTTTCTGGCTCGAAATCGACGGTCATAGCCGGAATTTTAAACTTGGCGAACGATTCGAGATCAGGCTCGCGGACACCCATCAAGATCGCGCCTTCGACCTGATGCCGGCGCGCTCGCGTGACGAAGAACGTGCTGTCTTCGCCGTACTCGATGCCTTCATGGCTGAGGATCAGGATGTCGTAGCCGAACTCAGTCGCCTTACGCTTGATTCCGTCGAGAATGACCTGGTAGAAGGGGTGTTGGAACTCGCGGTGATCGCCCGTACGAATGACTACCGCGAGCAGGCGCGAGTGCTGGAGCACGAGGGTACGAGCAGCGGCATTGGGCGTGTAATCGAGCTCGCCGGCGAGCGCCAGGACGCGCTCGCGAACCTCCGCGCTGACACCCGAATGGCCGTTGAGCACACGAGAAACGGTCGAGACCGAAACGCCCGTTTTCAGTGCAATCTCTCTCAGCGTCGTCGTCAACCCGCTTGGCCCTTTCTCAGCTCACAGACGGTGTAGTAAGGCGGCGACACCAGGAGTGTAACTCTTGATACGAGCGCTGCACTTCGCCCCTCGCGATCTCCTTCGCCGGGCGGACCGGCTCTCCTCGGCTCGTGGCTCGAAAGAAGTCGCCCGTGACGCCGGCTAGCGGATTCGGCGCTTCAGCTCTTCTTCGACCTGGGCGGGATCGAGTCCGCGCGAGGCGAGCAGCACGTAGCTGTGGAACCAGAGATCGGCGACCTCCTCGATCACGCGCTCGTCGCTCTCCGAAACCCCGGCCAGCGCCGCCTCCACACCTTCCTCTGCGACCTTGCGCGCCGCGGCCGCCGGCCCTTGTTCGAGCAGCGTTACGACGTATGAGCCCTCCGGCCTCTCCTTTGCGCGCTCGGCCACGCGCCGCCACAACCAGGGCGCAAAGCACGACTCGGCTCCGGTGTGACAGGCCGGGCCCTCGGCTCTCACCTTGAGCAGGATCGCATCGCCGTCGCAGTCGTCGCGCAGCTCTTCGACGTTGAAAAATGAGCCCGACGTGGCTCCCTTGTGCCAAAGCTCCGCGCGGGACCGGCTCCAGAACCAGGCCTGCCCGCTCTCGCGCGTTAGCCGGAGCGCCTCGTCGTTCATCCAGGCCAGCATCAGCACCCGCCCGCTACCCGCGTCCTGAACAATCGCCGCCTTCAGACTCAGATCCTCACCGGCCACCCTGCCTCCTTCAGCTCGCGCTTGATCCTGGGAATGCCTTCGGGCGCCTCGTGCACGATCGAGGCGACGAGCGCCGCCTCGGCGCCGACCTCGAAGGCTTCGGCCAGGTGCCTCACGTTTCCTGCACCGCCCGAGGCGATCACGGGTACCGAGACGGCGTCGCAAACCAGACCGGTGATCTCGAGGTCGTAACCGGCGCGCGTCCCGTCGGCGTCGATCGAGGTGAGCAGAATCTCGCCGGCGCCGCGCTCGACCGCCTCGAGCGCCCACTCGATCGTGTCCAGGCCCTGCGGGCGCCGCGCCCCGTGCGTCACCACCTCGCCCTTCCCGGGCCCAACCTTCTTCGAATCGATCGCGCACACGACCGCCTGGGCGCCGAATTCCTCGGCCAGCTCGGTGAGCAGCTCGGGGCGCTCGACGCCCGCGCGGTTGACCGCCACCTTGTCGGCGCCGAGGCGCAGCAGCCGGCGCGCATGCTCGAGCGTCGAGACGCCGCCGCCGACGGTGAAGGGGATCTCGAGCTCGGTCGCCGCCCGCTCCACCAGCTCGACGATCGGATCGTGACCGAAGACGCTGGCGGTGATATCGAGGAAGACGAGCTCGTCGGCGCCGTATTCCGAGTAGCGCGTCGCCATCTCCACCGGGTCGCCGATGTCGCGCAGCTCGACAAAGCGCACGCCCTTGACGACGCGCCCTTTCGTGACGTCGAGGCAGGGAATCAGGCGCTTCTTGACCATGCGATCACATTCCTAAGTAGACGTGCGCCAGCCGCGCCGCTGCGTTCCGGGTGGAATTGAACTCCAGCCAGAGCACCGCGCTCCACGGCCGCAACGATCGTGCCGCCGTGCTCAACTTCGGCGCCGGGAAGCTCCTCGACCGGCCGGGCTGTGTAGCTGTGGGCGAAATAGACGTCCGTCCCTTCGAGCCCTTCGAGAATCTTCGGCTCGCCGCGTACGCTGAGCGTGTTCCAGCCCATGTGCGGAACGCGCCGGGCCTTCAAGCGCACGACCGGACCGGCGAAGAAGCCGAGCCCCGAGCCACCCTCCTCGCTCTCCTCGAAAAGCATCTGCAGGCCGACGCAGATACCGAGCACGGGACGATCGGACTCGACTCGGTCGCGAAGCGCCTCGGCGAGACCGGTTCGCCGCAGTCCTTCCGCGCAGGCAGCCAAATGCCCGACCCCGGCGATCACGGCGAGGTCGGCTTCCCTGACCGCCCGCGGCTCGGGCGAGACGATCGCCTCGGCTCCGGCCCGACCCAGGGCCGAGCAGACGCTGCGCAGGTTTCCTGCGCCGTAGTCGGCGAGAACGATCTTCACGCCTCGCCCTTGGTCGAGGGCACCGTTTGTGTGCCCGTGCTCGTGCTTGCCTGCGCCAGCGCACGGCCGAGAGCCTTGAAGGCCGCCTCTGCAATGTGATGATCGTCGTCTCCGGAAGCCTTCACGTGAATCGTGAAACGCCCTTGCATGGCGAAACGCTCGAGCGCGTGGGCGAGCAGGCTCGTTGCCAAGCCTCCAACGCGGTCGCCCGAGAAGGCGAGCGAGACCTCGGCGTAGGGTCTGCTACCCAGATCGATCGCGGCGCTGCCCTGTGCCTCATCCATCGGTACGGTCGCCGAGCCGTAGCGAGCCAGACCGACTCGTGTACCAAGCGCCTGCGCAAGCGTTTCTCCGAGCGCAGCCAGCACGTCCTCGACCGTGTGGTGCTCGTCCACGTCGAGGTCGCCGCCGGCGAGAAGCTCGAGATCGATACCGCCGTGGAAGGCGAACAGCGTCAAGAGGTGATCGAGGAAGCCGACACCGGTGTCGATACGTGCCCTGCCTTCGCCGTCGAGATCGAGCGAGACACGAACCGCCGTCTCGGTGGTCGTGCGAATGACCAGCGCCGATCGCCGCGGGCTTTCCGTGGCCGGGGCGCCAAGCGCCTCGAGCAAGCGATCGTTCTCGGCCGGCAAACGCACGGTGAAGCGAAGCCCGTTTGGATAGCGGCGCAGGACGAGCCCCTTCGACTCCAGCTCTTCCGCGAGCTCCTCCGCGTTCTCGACCCTGAGCAGAAGAAAGTTCCCTGCCGAAGGCGGGCAGTCGTAGCCGGCGACGAGCAAAGACGCGCGGACGCGTTCGCGTTCCTCGACCGTCTGCTCGACGTCTAGTCTCGGGTCGCGAAGAGCTGCGGCGGCGATCCTGGCTGAGGGCGCCGTAACGGGAGCCGGCTCACTGCGCTTGCATAGCTCGGTTGCCACTTCCTCGGAGCAGACCGCGTATCCGACGCGGAGCGCCGCGAATCCAAACGCCTTGGAAAGCGTGCGCAGAACGACACAGTTCGGCGCCTGCTCGAGGTACGGCACCATCGTCTCGCCGCCGTACTCGACGTAGGCCTCGTCGATCACGATCAGTGTTTCGGGGCGCCGCTTCGCCAACGCGACTATCTGCTCACACGGATAGACGTTTCCAATGGGGTTGTGCGGATTGCAGATCCAGATCACCGCGGCCTCGGCCGCTGTCTCGGCCGCATCCTCGAGCGTGCAGCTCGCGACCTCGCCGCCCTCGATCCGAGTGGCGATCCCGTAGAGCGAGTAGGTAGGCATGTCGACCACGGCCGCCCGCCGCCCAGCGCCGAGGTAGGTGCGCGCAACGAGGTGAATGAGCGAGTCCGAGCCGGCGCCGAGCACGATCTGCTCGGGCGTGACACCGACGTAGCCGGCCGCGGCGGCGTGCAACTCACGGTAGCCGCCGGGCGGGTACTCGTTCAGGCGCGCGAAACTCTCTCCGATCGGAATCCGGGGTACGCCCGGAAGCGGCGGCACGTTGGCGTCGAAGCGAATCACGCTAGCCGGGTCGAGCCCGCGCCGGCGCGCGACATCCTCCGCGGTTGCGGTCCAGGTGTAGGCGGCGAAGCCGTCGGGTAGCGGGCGGGACTCGGGGGTCATCGGTCTTTCACCTGTAGGCGCGCCTCTACCGCCGCCGCGTGATTGGTCAAGCCCTCGACGTTCGCCAGCGTCGTGACGATAGGAGCCAGCCGCTCCAAGCCCTGGCGATCGATGCGCACGATCTCGAGCGGCTTCAGGAAAGCCTCGAGACCGAGCCCTCCACAGGACTTGGCCAGCCCCCCGGTCGG
>Ga0182021_10012637_pt1 | contig 10029 bp, 11 predicted proteins | sample 612E3MmetaG_FD_120493 | JGI IMG/M metagenome (GOLD analysis project Ga0182021, IMG submission 120493) | Permafrost microbial communities from Stordalen Mire, Sweden - 612E3M metaG (Illumina Assembly) | ecosystem: Environmental > Terrestrial > Soil > Wetlands > Permafrost | place: Sweden... | reverse complement strand
TATATCTGATAAAAAATGCGCCAATAGGAACATTATCGATTTCAAACTTACCCTTATTGTCAGTCACGGCTCCCGTCACAAGCGAGCTGTCCGATTGATTCATAACCACGACGTTAACAAATTCCAGCGGCTTTTTCGCCGTTTCTATCATTACCGTTCCGGTTATACTTCCTGCGCCATGGTTTTGTGGGAAGAGATGTATTGGAAAAATGATAACAACTAAAATAAGAGTGCGAAACATATTCATGAACTTCTATCTCCCAAAATATTTGTTAATGGACATAAATTGTTTGTATTGCAACAAATCTTTATAAGATAGTAAAACAAGATGAAACTGAAATGAAAAAAGGCAATTAAGAAAAATGTGCAAGAGAAGTGTTTGAATGTGAAAAAGATCGTCGACGGTACTCTCATTGATCAGCTTAATGATGTTTATGGGATGTTGACTAAATCATAGACGATTTGTATGTTCCCAGTGCCCATCTCCCCGATGGGCGTTAGTCTCGTTAATCCCCGGCGTTTAGTAGTGCGCCGGGGATTTTTGTTGTTAATAATATTACAGTTCCCTACATTGAACCATTCCCAAAGACTATTAAAAGAAACCATATGAGGGTGTGGCTATTAGCGCTATTCTTGTCGGCTGAATGCTTTGCATTCGGTCAGACACCAGATACGATCATAGTCACTCACAAATAAGGATTGGTATCGAGAGACGAAATTCTTGCAGAAGTTGACCGATTGAATCGTAAGATGGATAAGCAGGCGAAGAAGAACTAAGTTGTAAATACATAGTTATCGTTGTTGAAGCTTCGCACCATCCGTTATACCGTTTGCGCTTTTATAGAAGTTGCAATTGCCTTTTCAATCAATTTTAAAGGAGATATCCCTTGAACAACCTAAATATTTCATTGAGGCTCGGAATGTGTTTTATTATAATTTTGGGCTACGAGGTTGCATTTTCCCAAAGCGACTACTGGCAACCAAGCAACGGGCCCTATGGGGGCGGTGTCTATTCTTTTGCGATCAATTCAAGTGGCTATATTTTTGCGGGGACTTTAAATAGTGGAATCTACCGCTCAACGGATAACGGTCACACCTGGATCCCAATTGATTCCGGTTTACCAGATCTTTATGTTAGGGCACTTGCAATCAATTCAAGTGGGCATGTTTTTGCGGGGGGTAGTAATGGAGTCTATCGTTCAACGGATAACGGTGGGAGTTGGACTCAAGTGGGCTTGCCGAATATTTCTGTCTTTTCACTTGCCATCAATTCAAGTGGTCATATTTTTGTTGCGTCTGGTAGTGGAATCCTTCGCTCAACGGATAACGGAGGAAGTTGGAGCTCAAGAATAACGACCATGCAAGTCCTCTCTCTTTCTATCAATTCGAGTGGGTATATTTTTGCTGGAATAGATGGTGGTGGTGTCTACCGCTCGACAGATAACGGAGGAACTTGGATCCAAGTGGGCTTGCCGAATATTTCTGTCTTTTCACTTGCCATCAATTCCAGTGAACATATTTTTGTTGCGTCTGGTAGTGGAATCCTTCGCTCAACGGATAACGGAGGAAGTTGGACTCAAGTCGGCTTGTTAAATACTGGTGCGTGGTCTCTTTCTATCAATTCGAGTGGGTATATTTTTGCGGGGACTGAGAATAACGGAATCTATCGTTCAACCGATAACGGTGGGAGTTGGACACAGATCAATACCGGCTTGACGAGTTCTTTTATCTCTTCGCTTGCTATCAATTCCAATGGGAATATTTTTGCAGGAACCGGAGATGGCGGGACAAACAGTGGAGTTTTCCGCTCAACAGATAACGGGAACACTTGGACTCGAGTTGGCGTACCGAGCACTTATGTGAACTCTCTTATTGTCAATTCAAGTGGCCATATTCTAGCGGGGACAAGTGGCGGTGGCACTACTGGAAATGCTTATGGGGGAGCCTTCCGTTCCACAGATAATGGTGGAACGTGGACTGTCGTTGATAGCGGTCTGACGAGTACTGTTGTATTATCTTTAGCTATCAATTCCAACGGAAATATTTTTGCCGGGACTGAAGAGTTCCTAGACTTTTTTGTCGGTGGTGTCTACCGCTCAACGGATAACGGTGGGAGTTGGACTCAAGTGGGCTTGCCGAATAATTCTGTCAATGTACTTGCTATCAATTCAAGTGGGAATATTTTTGCGGGGACAGGTGGTGGCTTCCCCCCGGGAATTGGGGGAGCCTTCCGCTCAATAGATAACGGGGAAACTTGGACTCAAGTCAGTACTGGCTTGACGAGTTCTTTTGTCTCTTCATTTGCCATCAATTCCAGCGGAAATATTTTTGCAGGAACTGAGATGTACCAAAACATTGGTGTCGGTGGTGTCTACCACTCAACGGATAATGGTGGAAGTTGGACTCAGGTGGGCTTACCGAATATTTCTGTCAATGCTCTTTCTATCAATTCGAAAGGGCATATTTTTGCAGGGACTGGTAGTGACGGTGTCTACCGCTCAACGGATAATGGTGGAAGTTGGACTCACGTGGGCTTACCGAATATTTCTGTCTCTTCACTTGCCATCAATTCCAGTGATCATATTTTTGCGGGTACTAATAGTGATGGTGTCTACCGCTCGACAGATAACGGGGAAATTTGGACCCAATTCAACACGGGCCTGATGAATACCGATGTCAGATCTCTTGCCATCAATTCCAATGGTTATCTCTTTGCAGGGACGTATGGTGGTGGTGTCTTCCGGAGTGCGCAACCTACAACGTCTGTGAAGGAAACAATTGGTGAGATGCCAACTCAGTTTGTGCTCGAGCAAAATTACCCAAATCCATTTAATCCATCAACAAGTATTTCTTTTAGTCTTCCGTCAAGATCTTTCGTCTCGTTAAAGGTATTTGATGTGATAGGAAGAGAAGCAGCAACTATTGTCTCTGAAGAAATGATGGCTGGAAGTTATTCTAAGCAATGGAATGCGAGTAATATGCCAAGCGGTGTTTATTTTTATCGATTGCAAGCTGGTTCATTTACTGAGACGAAAAAACTTGTTTTGCTCAGATGAACGGGCAACTTGAAAATTATCAGCGCCGCAGCATACCGTCAATCCGTTATGCCGCAATTACAATATCAAACACTAATTGAAGGAGGCTACGATGAATTACAAAGCAGTAGCTACTTATTCAAATGGCCACACTTTTGAATTTGGATCTTGCCAATCTGAAGTCAAGAAGATTTTGGGCGGACAAAAATATGTAAATCGAAAGGATATGTTAAAACTAATTAAGATTTACATCACAGATTGTTCTCTATCCTAATCAATTGTTTTTCAGAAGTCTCGAATTATTACAATAGGAGAAAAAGTCATGATGAAATCAACAGATTCATTTTATCCTGGTGCACAGGAGTATGATGTATTTTTAGCATCTCTTCCAAAAAATGAAACAAATCTTGGTGAGAAGAAAATGCTTTCCTTGTCTCTTCAAGCTGCGGAATTGTTCAATAAAGGAATACCGTATAGGCATCGTGCAACATGCCTATACTATTTTTATCATTTCCTTAATTTAACTTCTGATAGCTCCTCAAAAACAGAACTTATTAATCAATTTCCTTCATTGCCCGGATTCGCTGTTTCTTCTCTCACTGAACCTAGTATCCTTAAATATATAGAATTGTTAGAGTGTAACAAACTCCATGAGGTATGCCAAGTCCGTGGAGAAATCAAGATGTATAATATCGAATTGGTTCAATTCATTGCTGGTAAATCAACAAAGAGTTGGGAGACAATTGCACAAGAGGCAGAAACATTTTTGACTTCTGAGCCAGTTCAGTCGCAATCATTTTTAGAATTTTACTTTTCTGCCATTTTCCTAAGTAAGAAGTCCTCAGCAAGGAGATATGAACTAGCAGATAATATTTGGAAAACATCTACTAATGCGGACTCACTTGAACATGCTTGGCAAACTCTAAATGAACCGGATGACATTAGAGCCTACAAGAAAGAAACACTTCCACCCAAAGAGTCAAAAAATATATTTGAATTAGAACAAATCGAGCAAGAGGTAATGGCCGAATTTGGTGGACATTTAAGAGGTAGGAATGCTCTTGGGAAAGCGTTACAGTTTTTATCAAAGCAAGGCCGGGAAGAAAAGAAAGCACTTGACGAGCTTTAAACCCAATGGATTGTAAGAATCAAACGCCCATTGAATTTTTCTGGTAACGATGCATATGTTAATGGATATGCAGCATTTTTAATGGCATTTGTGAAAGGCGGCACCGATGATATTAAGGGAGCTGTAAAAGAATTGAAAAACGCGCTTGATTATAAGTTTGATCCGGCTAGTGTATTATCAGTTCTAGTATCACTACTTGACAGTTTGAAAAAAACTGATGAAGCAGTAAATTATGCTCAACAATTAATTGATGTTTCTGGATTCCAAGAAGAGAAACAAATCCAAGAGACACTGCAATCAGCCTATCTAAATTTTAAAACAGTTGGGCGCGAACCAATCGGGGCAAATAGAATATGGGAAGGAAGAGTTCAAGAAAATCAAAGTAAAGTATCGTCTATTATTAAAGCATTAGAACCTAGAATTGAATCTGCAAAAAAGAGAAATATTGAACAAAGAACGCAAGCAGGGATTAAACTTCTTGATAATTTATTCCCGGTAACGAAAACCGATGATGCTTTAAATAATAATAGCAGTTTTTCATCAATAAATATTCTCAACTCCGTTGATGATATTCTTGAATTAAGTATTGAAGAATTAGAATTATTCAATAAAACTGGTATTGATAAATTGACGTTTCTTTTTACCCCCACCATTAAACTTGATAATCTTCTAAATTACAATGAAACTGTTATAAGAAATATTTATGGAAATATGTCAGTTGATATTGAGACAGCGTTGAAAACATTCCCAAACACACTCTCTTGTATACCTATAGCTAAAAAATATATTACCGAGTTAATGAATGTTGGAAAGCAAGAATTTGCGAAACGTTTGGCCGATCATCTTTGCACAATTAGAAGCGCTAAAGTTGAAGGGCTTTACGATGCCATCAAACCGATTCAGCAAGAATACCATTCTAAACAACAGTATCGATCAGAAATTGAATTTATAATAGATGCAAGAAAACTTTTTAATGAAAGAGAAAATAAACAAGCTACAATTGATCTTATAGAAGCCTATATAGAGTTACTTGGAATAGAAAAATCATTGAATGAGAAGGATCGGTTACTTAAAGAAGCTGAAACAGAGAAATTACAAGATGAACGCCTTAATAAGATTAGAGTCGACGTAGATGCTCTTTTATATAAGAGAAAAAAAATGCTAAAGATGGCTGGAATTATTCTTGGTGTTGCAATAGGTCTGTTTATTATCATCTATTTCACAATTTTAAAATAAAAGGAGAATTAACTATGTCAACAATCAAATCCGGTGATCGTTGTGCCGATTGCTCACATTGTAAAGTGTGGTCATCTGATCACAATAAAGCAAGTTGTTCATTGCACACGAGTGAACAAGGGTTTCATCCTGATAGACCGGTTCCGATAAAGTGTGTAAATAAAGTAACAAGGAAATACTAATATGAATAAAGACGAAGCACTTAAAATAGCCGAAAAACTGACTAAGTTATTGGAAAATCGGAATTCAGAAAGGATTAAATACTATGATGACGACAGCCAACTAACAAAGTTGTTCCCGGATATTAATGCATTAACTAAAATTTCTTTCGCAGTTGATGATTGGAACGTTATTACCAAATGTGAAGAATTAAAAAATGATACTCACAATGAAAACATCTGGATTATCTTTAATCTGGAGAAACTAAATTATGACATATATCTTTTCAGCAACAAGAGTTTGATAAAATTGGGCGCCCCCTGTCCTTTATGTGGTTTCCGATTAAATCCTGATAATTTGACAATCCGATGTAAAAAATGCGGGCACATTAATGAACACCATGATATTATGTTTAATTGTGATAATTGTCATTCAGATCTAGATAAAGTTGAATGTCCTAGTTGTCATAAAGAATTTACCGGAATGCTGCTTTTAGGTAGTTATACATATAAGATCGACAAAATTGAACCATTTAATATCCCTCCCGTTGATAATAATGATGCTGCATTATTTATGAAACATATAACCGGTGATGAAGATTTTAGTTTTACTTGGGATGAAAAACCGAAAGCCATGATGATTTATGAATTAAAATATTCCTATCCAAAACAAAGTTATTTACATGGGTGGTTACTCTCAGTAAGTATTGATTTATGGGAACATGAATTAGGCAGCGGTAGACATACAACTATTGAACCTTATTTAAAACAATATGTAATTGGATTAATAACCATAGAAATTGGTGGCGATATTCATGGAGTTAAAATATCTGCAAAACCATTAAAACTATAATATGAGCGATTTACACAGCTGTCCTCATTGTGGTAGGAATGCCAAAAAAGCTTTAACATCCAACCATTTTCCAGTCCATACTTGCCGTAATTGCAGTAAAAAATATTGCTATGAATGTAGTGACGGGGATGGAACAGTCTGTCCTAAATGCGAATCGAAAGATTACACCGATTATGAAAAGGTATAATCGAAATAAATTATGGGAAATATATATGAACATAGTGGATCATCAATCGGCTCTTGTGTAGGGCGCATTGAAAGAGATGGAAGTGTATACGCTGGATCATTTGGTGGATCGTATAAAGGAAAGGTTGATCGAAACGGCTACGTTTATGAGTCTGGCCTATTAAGCAGTGGTTCCATAATTGGCAGAGTAACCAACGATGGGAAAATATATTCCGGTTCATTTGGCGGCTCATATTTAGGTCATGTCGATTCTTCTGGTTATATTTTTGAACACAGCGGACTCTTTAGCGACACTATTGTAGGTAGAGCGGATTCACCAAATCAACTTGAAGGAGGTGCAGCATTTATATTACTACTAAGATAAAATTAATCCTAACATAATTAAAAGCACACCTAAACAGGCAGTCAAGCTCGACTTGATCTCGGCCATTTATGACAAAATCATTGACTATATGTCTTGGTCTCATTTTATCCTTGCTCTCAAGTGCTTCATCACAACATCAGTCGACGCAGGTGATTTCTGGCAAAGGTGTGTTCATCTTTGGACCATCACTGACCGAAGCTGATTCACTGAACTCCGAAGAAGCGGAAGCTCTAAATATTTTCGCACATTATAGTAGTAATATTGCATCATTTGTGAGAGCTGAAAGTATAAAGTGCGAATACGTCTCCGCCAGACAGATAGAAGTTCAGTATGCTTCAGTGAAAGTATTCATCGTTAATCGAGATTCGATCCAATATGGAACCATTCTCACTGATGGGGACCAAAAGCCAGTGCTGCTCAAATATATTTGGACTGATACAGAATTAGAAAAGAATTGTAAGGATTACTTCCACATCAAGTAGATACTAAAGGAAATTTATCTTTGATATTGTTTTCAGCAATTTGAAAATTATAAGCGCCGCAGTGGCGCTGTACGCCATGGCACGGAACACGAATGTGTGAGGCGCCGCTTAGCGCCGTTAGGCAGCAAACGCAAAACTATCAGAGAGGAAATATGCGGTATTTTGTTTTTGTCTTATCTATTGCCCTCATCATCAATGGTTGCAAAAAAAGTAGTAATCCGGTTGCATCAGAAACAAATCCTACTTTGAGCGTTAGTCAAGTCCAAGACAGTTTACAATATACGTTTGCAATACCGAAAGCAGTCTTTGGAGTCCACGATACATTGAGTGCAACATTAACTGCATTTAATCAATCAGCGGAACCGGATACATTAATGATTTCTGGGGGAAATTTTGAATGGTCACTGAAAAATGATAGTGGGCGAACATTGATGTGGGGCCCTCCGCGATTGCCATATCCTATCCAGCGTCTAATAATAAATTCTCATCAGTCAGGAGTTGTTTTTGGAATGCACCAAGCTATTGTGGAAACATCTGGAGCGCCGGTTGTGGCTGGTTCTTATATATTACAATGTGAATGGCGTTCCATGCTATTTACTCTTGATCTTTCGTTACAATAAGTTTTGATGGCTAACCATTTTAAAAAGGAGAGAGTCCCACGAAGTGGGGGCGAGAGTTTAATGAACTTGGTACGTGTATTACATTTTGAAAGTTAACAGTGTGGCAGTGGCGCTGTACGCCATTTAACCACTAATCTGTTAGAGTGCAAACTTTTCTGCAAACACAAATGTGCATAAGGAAAGATCATCATGAAACTAACGCGATCCTCCTTGTTTCTGAGCTTGGTAGCTTTCCCCGTCATATTATTCTCTCAAGTAATCAATGGAAGTTTTGAGATAGGCGGGCAGCCATCCTTAAGTGGTTGGAGGTTTACTTGTACCGGCAATGAGTCATTTCACGATTCTCCCTTCGACACTAGCGGTTGGTGTCTGACGCTGATTTGCGGAAATTATCAGAGTTGTTTTCCAGGACTTGCTTACCAGATCGTTGAGGGTGTTAAGAGCGGTGAGATCTGGCAATTGGACGCGTGGACAAAACGAGATGTGAACTCGCTACTTCGGAGCATATATTGGAAGATTTTCAACGTGGGTGGTGGTTCTGTGAATCTTGCAAAAGATACGACTTCATCCGCTGGTTGGGTTCATCTCACAGTCAGGGATACCATTTTTATCAATCAAGGCGATAGTGTCGCAGTAGTTTTGGATGCAGGCAGCACAGGAGGACCACACAACGGATGGTCATACTTTGATCTCGTATCCGCAAACAAAGTTGGATCAACAGGTATCATTTCAGAACACTTCAATGAATATGCGCCTAAGACATTTACACTTTTTCAAAACTATCCCAACCCTTTTAATCCGTCTACCACATTTCGGTTTATGCTTCCCAAAGAAGATTTTGTGAATTTGAAGATTTATGGTTCGTTAGGCCAGGAAATCGCTACCCTTCTTAATCTCCACCTACCTTCGGGCGAACATTTTCTTCAATGGAATGCAGCGAATATTTCAAGCGGAAATTATTTTTATCGACTGCAAGGCAGCAATTACACAGAAACCAAGAAACTTGTTTTACTTAGATGAAACAATTGCACCTGACCATTTTAATAAGGAAAGAGTCACCGCAAGCGGGATTTTGTAGGCTCAACAAACAAACATAATTCTCCAGATGCGAGTGTTCAATGAACTTGTTTCGTAATATATTTTGAAAGTTATCGTTGCCGCAGCTTAGTTGCCATCGTTAGGCGGGCGAATAGAAAGGTCACAGATAAATGAAATTGCGTTTAACAAATATTCGATGGATTCGCGTTGTTGTCTCTTCATTCTTAATTATTGTATTAAGCTTCCTTGTAATCACAATAATAACTGCTGGCTATTCCTTTGTCTTAGCATTTGAAGTCCATGGTAAGCCTGACCAAGCTGCAATCAGTCATTTTGCTGCTACAATTAGCCGGTGGATGATGCCGTTGCTTGAAATGTTCTTCACTTTTATTATTGCGTTGATCAGCACCAAGAAAACCGGGAACAATATTTCTAATCATGGTCTTCTAATAGGTATACTTGCAGGACTTCTAGGTACCGTGATGAAAGTAGGTTTTGGAGGTCAGCTTAATTATCGCACATATATTTTCTTTTTTATTATTGTTTGTTTAGGATTCGTTGGTGGCTTTATTAGTCAAAGACAACTTGCTAGGAAAATTAAATCGCCCGCCTAACCAGGAGTTCTCCAAAGGAGTCCTTCGGACAAGCTGACGGAATGAGCGTGGTGCAATTTAACATGGCGAGTAAAGTTTTTGCGCTTAATAATTTATTTGATAGCGTGAACTCAGTTCGTTTAGTGCAATACGAAAATATTCAGCGCCGCAGCTTAGTTGCAATCCGTTCGCCAGCGTTTTGAAAATTAAGGAGTGCGATTTTATATGTCCTATCACTGCTGTCCAAAATAAATTGAGTTAGTTGATAAAAACAGTAAATGCATGTCAAATTGGACAAGTTTTCAGTGTGAGGGTGGAGTAAGCCCCCCTATGCT
>Ga0182021_10012635_pt1 | contig 10030 bp, 7 predicted proteins | sample 612E3MmetaG_FD_120493 | JGI IMG/M metagenome (GOLD analysis project Ga0182021, IMG submission 120493) | Permafrost microbial communities from Stordalen Mire, Sweden - 612E3M metaG (Illumina Assembly) | ecosystem: Environmental > Terrestrial > Soil > Wetlands > Permafrost | place: Sweden... | reverse complement strand
TGGGTGACTACCAATAACAAAATGGTAACCAATGTCACCAAGCTGAGGGCCAGCGACGGCACAGTCTTGGGCACCTATGCGATGGGTACGATGGAACCTAGGGGTATCTGCTTTGACGGCACCAATATCTGGGTTGCTAACTTTTGGAGTAGCAACGTTACCAAGTTGATAGCCAATGACGGCACAATCTTGGGCACCTATCCGGTGGGCAAAAATCCAGAGGCTATAGGTTTCGACGGAACAAATATCTGGGTGGTTAACACAAACAACAATAATATCACTAAGTTGAGGGCTAGTGACGGCTCTATCCTGGGCACCTATGCCGTTGGTAGTTCTCCTAATGACCTTTGTTTTGACAGCGCTAGCATATGGGTAACAAATTCTGGTAGCAACAGTGTCACCAAACTGCTTAAAACAATAATGCCAACAACCACAACACAACCTATCGTTCAGACAAGTAATTTAGGTCTCGTTACAACGACAACACCGATAATTCGCGCTACAACAACATTGGTCAACACGATAACTACAACACCCGCACAAACTCCAACAACATACAATGTAGGCAAAGCCCCCAACCAAATATGCTCCGATGGCGCTAACATTTGGGTGTCCAATTGGGGCAGCAACAGCGTTACAAAACTGAGAATCAGTGACGGCGCAATAATGGGTACCTATACTGTAGGTAATGGTCCTTATGGTATTTGCTTTGATGGTGCTAACATTTGGGTGTCCAATTCTGACAGCAATAGTCTTACCAAATTGAGTGCCAGCGACGGGTCAACTCAGGGCACCTATGCAGCGGGTAGTCAGCCTGTAGGGATATGCTTTGATGGTGCTAATATCTGGGTGGCCAATCGATACAGCAGAACTGTTACCAAGTTGAGAGCCAGTGACGGGTCAACTCAGGGCACCTATCCTGTAGGTTATAGCCCTTACATGATCTGCTTTGATGGTGCTAACATTTGGGTGGCTAATTACGGCAGTAATAGTGTTACCAAGTTGAGAGCCAGTGACGGGTCAACTCAGGGCACCTATGCAGCGGGTAGTGCGCCTTTAGGGATATGCTTTGATGGTACTAATATCTGGGTGTCCAATGTCGACAGTCATGGTGTTACCAAGTTGAGAGCCAATGACGGGTCAACTCAGGGCACCTATGCGGTAGATAATGCTCCTGACGGTATTTGCTTTGATGGTAACAGCATTTGGGTGGACACTAAAACTACTGTTATCAAATTGAGTGCCAGCGACGGGTCAACTCAGGGCACCTATGCCGTGGGTGATTATCCTGGAGGGATCTGCTTTGATGGTGCTAATATCTGGGTGGCTCATGGATTTAGCGATACTGTTACCAAAATACCGGTAAACCCATAAGTTAATAATATTTGATATATAAAGTGTTAAAAGAGGAGACGAAAGATGAGTCCATTAAATTTCGGGGGCAAATCAAAAGAAGAGAAAGACATTGAAAGGGAAATGCGGTACCGCAAAGCCCGTGCGAAGCTGCAGCAGTACATCGAGAGAATCGATGATTTACAGAAAATGGTATATAACCAGGGTAAACAGGCGGCCAAGCTAGGTGATGATAAGTTTGTGAAACGCCAAGCTGCCAAGTATCTTGCGCTCCAGGACAAGAGCAAAAGAAGCCAGCGCATGTTGCTGCTGATGGAAGAAGCCCGCCTGCAAAGGGAAATGGTGAAAATATCCGGTGACTTTATCACCTTTGCCCGGGATATCAGCCAATCCATCGCAGAGGGGCCGAATGTCAAGCAACTCGCCAGTTCGCAATTGCAGTTTGAAAAAGCTATCAACCAATCTGAGAAAATGGATGAGGCGCTCTCCATGGCGCTGGATATGGCCAGTGAAGGGGTGCTCGGTTCCGGCGACTATTCGGAGAAGGGCGTGGACGATGTGGTTAAAACTATGCAGGGCGAAGCCGAAATCGAAGAAAAATCCCTGGATGATAAGATTTCAAAGGGCATTAAAGACGTCGAAGACATGATGAAGAAAGGCTAGTTCGGTTGGGATGAGTTGAAGTGAATAAAGATATATCACTAAAAAAAGTAGAAGAATTCCTGGGGAATGCCGCAAAAGCGGAAACTCAAGGTAATTTAGACACCGCTCGTGAATATTACTTGCAGGCAAGCCGGCAGCTGTTCGATATTGCAGCCGAATCAAGCGGGACTCTGAAAAAGATCAGACTGGATAATGCCGAGAAGCTTGTGCAAAAAGCCAAATCATTACCCAATAGGGAAAAAGTTACAGCCACCGGCAGCCCACGGCCCGCAAGCGGTAGTGATTTTATTCTTAAAGAAATACCGGACGTTACTTTTGACGATGTCGCGGGTTTGGACAACGTCAAAGAAGAAATCAAGAACAAAATTATCTATCCATTCCAATTTCCGGAGCAGGCGCAGAAATTCGGTATTAAGTCCGGCGGCGGGATGCTGCTTTACGGGCCGCCCGGGACCGGCAAAACTTATATTGCGAAGGCAATAGCGCATGAGGTGAAAGCGGTTTTCTTCAGCATCCAACCTTCTGATGTAATGAGTAAATGGGTAGGCGAAAGTGAACAAAACGTCGCTAAACTTTTCACCGAAGCCAGAGCACAGACAAAATCGATTATCTTTATCGACGAAGTGGAAGCTTTAATCCCTAAACGAAAGGATTCCGGTTCGACGGTGATGCAAAGAGTAGTGCCCCAGATTCTCGCCGAAATGGAGGGAATGGAATCGAAAAAAGATAATATTCTGTTCATCGGGGCGACGAATGAGCCTTGGAGCATTGACCATGCGGCGCTCAGGCCGGGCAGATTCGATGAGAAGATTTATGTCCCGCCGCCGGATTTACCGGCACGGATAAAATTATTCCAGTTGAATTTAAAGGGTCGATTACAGGAAAAGGACATTGAACTAAATAAACTTGCGGGATCAACCGACGGCTATAGTGGCGCGGATATTAAACAGGTATGTCTGAAGGCAGCGCTAATTCCTTTCCGTGAAGTTATCCGTGGGGATGCCGAACGGGGGATTAACATGGCAGATTTACAAAAAGTACTAGAAGATGTAAAACCCTCGATAAGCCATCAGATAATAGAGAAATATGAAGATTTTAAATTTACCCAATGACGGATTATTTAAGCTAATAAATATGTAAGTAATTAGTGCTGAACGAATTTTGATAAGTCGAAAGGGATATTAAATAGGAGGAACACAATGGCGAATAATTGGCGTATTTATGGCAAGGATACTATTGCATGTAAACTGAGCAAGGCAGAATTACCCGGGTTCTTCCAGAAAAAAATAACGGTTGGGCCTCAAGAAGCTGCACTGATTGTTAAGAACGGGAAGATAGTGGAGACGGTGACGCAATCCAAGGAGGTCGTCCTGGGTTTTTGGGAAAGGGTTAAATCCGTCTTTCTCATTGATACGGAAGTAGATGTTTACATTGTTGATATCACTCCCGTGGATATCGTCATCTATTTGGGTAAGTCCGATAAGGGCGGTGGTTCGACAGATGGCAAAGCCAAGGGACCAACCGGGACGGAAGGTAATTTATTCAGTAAAACCAATAGCGGTGCCCGTGCCGCCGGGATGGAACTGACTGGACCGCACCAAACCTTGACAGAACTTGGTGAGATAAATTCGGCTTTTCAACTGCAGCGCGATATTTCCAGCCTAACGATACTGGCATTGTCCGCTGACCATGAGATTATTACCGCAGAATGCCGTTTAAGAATATCAATATCTCTAGAGGATATCCAATTATTATCAAATATTCTGCGGGGGAGAGCGGCATTATCTACCTGGGACATCACGGCACTGATTAAAGATGAACTCCTGGCCAAAGTGTTATTGCCTCAGATTGGTAAATTACGCAGCGAAGAATTCCGGGGCAACCGCGAACTGCTGAAGAAAATGGAAGATGATGTCACTGCAGAAATGCAGCGGACTTTCAGTACCTGGGGTATTACCCTGGAAAACTTCGTTATCAATTGGGGACTTACTGAACCGGAAAGAATTGAACTTAACAGAAAACGTCAAACCCGCGAAGAAGATGCTACTAATTTTACACACGGACGGCATCTGGCAGACATGCAGCGGAATCTTGATATTGAAAAAACCCGGTTGGATAACCTGCAACAGCTAAAAGTTGCCGAAGCTAATCATAATGAAGAATTAAAAGCAATCTATGTATCAGCGGAAGTTGACAGAGTAAATATACTGGACGGTAAACGGTTAAATGCGGCCAAAATTGATACCGAGATAGCCACTTTGCAATTGAGTGTCCACCGCCAGGAAAAAGAAATTGAGTTCGAGTTTGAAAGACGGCGCAAAGAACTGGACTCTGAACTTGAGCGAAAAGAAATGGAGAATACCCTGAATGCTTTTGAAAAAGTTCAGTGGGCAAAGCGAGAGCGTCAAAAACAAGAACAGGAACACCATGTTCAACAAATGAATATCCAAACCGGGGCTATCGAGAGGATGGTATCTCAAGGCATCGATAAGGGGGTGGTAGATGGCGTTACCATACAGGAAGTTGCGAAACAGTTTACGGCACAACGCGCGCTTGACAGGACCGATGCCAAAGTAGATTCAATGTCCAAAGCAGACGCGGCTAAGGCTAATGTTAATACATTTAAAGATGCTGAAGATCGCGAACGCAAACATCAGGTGGACATGACCGGGCAATCTGCGAACATGATGCAATCTGCAAAACAGAATGTACCCGAAACGCTGGTGCAGGGCGGAGGTGTGACTCCGAATGTCCACTTGTCAGTGTCTGCCGGGCATGCTGACGATGCGCAGAATACCGGGCTAAAATGCCGGAAATGCAACCATGCCCTACAAGCGGGTTGGAAACATTGTCCTTCGTGTGGTGAGACTGTAACAAATGGATTGGCAAAATGCAGTTGCGGCGCGGCGCTGGAAACGGGCTGGAAAGCCTGTCCATACTGCGGTAAACCGATAGCTTAAAAGCTACAGAGCAATTAACCATTCCGGACTTCCTTTTACTTGGAAAGCAAAAAGGAAGTCCGGCACGATTGTTGAGGTATGCGGTATGAAAGATTTTGAAACACTTATCAGAGAACTGGACGACGAAAACCAAGGTATACGCGAACAGGCTATAGATGAATTAGGGAGACTGGGTGATACAAGGGCAATAGAACCTCTTATCAACCTTCTTAATCATAAAGGTTTGTTAACCCGCATAAAAGTGGTTCACAGTTTGAAACGACTCGGTGACACAAGTGTAGTGTACGTTTTCATCAAGAAACTGGAAAGCGAAAATAAGGAAGTAAAAGAATCTGCTATAGAGGTTTTGGGTATCCTTCGTGATAAAAGGGCGGTAGAACCTCTTATCTATGCATTAAAAGATGAAAATGATAAGGTACGAACGTCAGCAGCATACGCTTTGGGAAAAATTGGCGATGTCAGAGCTGTAGAACCACTCATCAATGCTCTATACGATAAACATTTCTTCGTGCCCCAGTCAGCAGCATTTGCTTTGGGAACGATTAAAGATAAAAGAGCGGTGGAGCCGCTCATCAATGTTCTTCTTGACAATGGGGATTATCTTGCCATTAACGCTGCATTTACCTTGGGAGAAATTGGCGATAAAAGAGCAATACAGCCTCTCGTAAATGCTTTAATAGTAGCGCAAAACATGGATTTTCGGGTGAATGCGGCTGCGGCTTTGGTGAAACTTGGTGACCCGAGCGGATTTGATATTTTAATAACAGCGTTGGGAGATAAAAAAAATTCGATTTATGGACAACTAGTAATAGATGCCTTAGAGAAACTCGGTGATAAACGGGCAGTGGAGCCTCTTATTGCTACTCTTGATGATCAAACATCGGATGTTGGTTTTTTCGCTCCGCAGGTTTTGGGAAACTTTGGTGATAAGAGGGCAGTAGAACCACTCATTAAAGCTTTCAAAGAAGGAAATAACCTTGCTGTTGAAGCTCTGGGAAAGCTAGGTGACAGAAGAGCGGTAGAGCCGCTAATCAAAGCTTTACAAAATGAAAGCGAATGGGTTTGTCAACGAGCCGCTAAAGCTTTGGGAAAGCTTGATGACAAAAGGGCGATAGAACCTTTACAGCGGGCATTTGCTAACCGAGATATAAACGTTCGAATATATATCTCGGGGGCACTTTATTCGCTGGGTGAAGAAGGAAGTTCAACTGAAATTATAGAGGCATTAGACGACTCAGACGCCGATGTGAGGCGGGATGCAGCAGAAGTATTAGGCGATTGCGGAATAAGGCAATCCAATGATAATCTTTCGAAAAGATTGGATGTAGAACGAGATCCTTTTGTCAGAGAAGCTATCGGTGCCGCACTAAAAAAACTCAAGATTTGCTCAATTCAAATTACCTTTAATTCCCCCGATTCTTTTCGAGTTGGCGAGTGGGGAATTATTCCGGTTACTATATATAATCAAGGCGATTTCATAGTAAAAAATGTAAGATTATTTATCATTGGTCCTACCGAGTCTGTTGAAAAAAAGGTGGACTCCCTGAAATTAGGTGAGAATAAGATTCTAAACATCAGCATTAAACCTAAAGAATTGGGGCATATACCCATCCTCCTGGAATGCAAATACAAAGACGAAGAGGGCAACGAAAAAATCGAAACGGTGCAATCATTTTTGCATGTCCAAACTGGAAATGAGGATAAGCTTTCCGCCAGCCCTTCAGTGATTGTTCACGGCAATTATGAAGTGATCGAAAGCGGCGGGATTAAGGCTACGGATAGCGTGGTAACTACCAAAACAAATATCGGTGGACAAGACAGTATTCAGTTCGCAATATGCCCTTATTGTGGTAAAAAGTTAAATCTACCCAAGACACCGAATTTTTGTCCGTATTGCAGCGAGAAACTGGTAAATTGAATAAACTTTTTAATATCGTTTGCTACACAAATAGGAGGAACATAAATGGAATGTCCTGAATGTCATGCAAGGATTCCCGATATGGCTAAGTTTTGTCTTGAATGCGGTGCGAAGTTGACCTCATCCGGTTCAGTATCGAGAATAGAGGATTCGGTATTGATGCGTTCTCCCGGGGCAGGAGGTAATTATGCACCAACAATAAATTTATCTAATAAAGAACAAAATATTCTGCGGTGTTCCAATTGTGAAATGGAAATTTCAAACGAAAATAAGCCACTAAAATGCCTAGAATGCGGGACCAAGTTCTGCGATAATTGCGAAAAATGGTACCGAAAAGAAGATCGCCTGCGGGGCGAAAAACCTCTATGCGAAAAATGTTATACGCTTCTCCAAGAAAAATTGAGTAAAGAATCACCGGATCCACATAAAGAAATAAAACAGTGGTCTAAGATGACAAATGAAAATGAAGACAGCCGGAATTTTTCGCTAGACGATGCTTATGAATTTCTCCGTAGTAAAAATTTGGACAGTATTGCTGAGGAAATTAAAAATTCAAGAGATCAATTCAAGTCTTATACCAGTACTTTAAGGCGAGCTAAGGTAACAAGCGTCCTCAACAACAAAGGCTTGCTTAATGAATTTATTGAAAAGTATTGGCCGTCCGGAAAAACAAAAAGAGGACAGGCAAGAACACAATTTTGGCTTAACCTCTACGACCGTTTTAAGTCTAGTGAAGGGCAGGATGAGTAAGAGAATACGGAAGCTGAGGCAGCGTAACATATTCTGTGTGAAATTCTGAAGGGTTGAAAAAGTAGGCGCTTTCCTGTACACGGTTTTATTGGAGAAATAAAACAACATGTAAGGAGAAAGCGCCCCATGAAAGTCGAAATTAGTGTATCAGGGGTAGCCCAGGTTTTCAAGGAAATGCAGGAGCAACCGGGAAAGATTTTGGAGATGGTTCGGGCCGATATGCCAAAAGAAGTAGGGGGATGCATGTTCCGGAGTAAAACGGCTGGTGTTCCGGAGCAATCCCCCCATGACGCTTGCTAGTGTCACCACGAAGTATGAAAATGTTGATGCACTGGCTTGCCGAAGGAGTTCGTTTCGGTTTTGGTGCTACGAGCAAAATTAATAAATTGAATAAAGTTGTTATATCGATTACTACACAAATAGGAGGAACATAAGTGGAATGTCCTGAATGCCATGCAAAGCTATCAGATATGGCCAAGTTTTGTTCTGAGTGCGGAACAAGGTTAACCGGCTCAGGTTCAATAGCTCAAATAAGTGATTCAGTCGTGACACACTCACCCGGCGCAGGAGGCAATTTTGCTCCGGTAATTAACGTGTCCAATAAGGAAAAAATTATTATTCGATGCCCCAATTGTGAAAACGAAATCTCAAACGATAATAAATCTCTGAAATGCATGAAATGCGGTGAAAAGTTTTGTGAGCATTGCGAAAAATGGTACCGAAAGGAAGACCGTCAGCGTGGTGAAAAACCTTTATGTGAAAAATGTTACACAGCCTTCCTAGCAGAATCGGGTAAGGAAAATCCAGAGCTAACCACAAAGGTAAAAGTAACTGGCGATCTTTCTCCATTCAATATAGGTGAAGATGAATTCGATTACATAGATTTTTTTAGTGATATCAGAAAAATGATAACACCGGAGTTACCTGACTCTGGTGATCCGGATGGGCATATCTGGTACAGAATCCCTGCAGGAATAGATGGAGCACATTTTGAGTTTTATTTTGAATTGTATAAGTGGCGCAGATTGGGCGTAGAGCTACATTTCGAAACAAGAAATTCGAGGTGGAATCAAGCTATGCTGTCAGAAATGGTAAAATATACGCGATTAATTGAGCAAAAAACAGGAGAAAAAGTATATGTTCAAAGAAATTGGGGAAGACCTGTAATATGGTCAAGGTTATATTTAGCCAATACTCGTCTAGATAATTTTGATGAATTGAAGAAATGGGCATCGGAGAAAATGATCATATTTTATCGGATATTGCAGCCGCGGCTAAAGGAATTAAGATAATAGAATCCAGAGTGGTTTAGGTGAATGAAATCAGGATAAAAGATTACTGAAATGAGATGTACAGACTATTGCCAAGATGCGTTTTCCTGATTAAACTGTACCACTTAGGCAGAGTAGACTGAGGCACTACCTAAACTGGATGCGGTAAAAAAGGAAACCTGCTAAATTGAATAACCTTATAGCGGAACCGATTTTTTAGCGAGCATTAATAACTGGTGGTTCGAGGAGAATCAATATGAAATGCCCAAGATGTGAAAAAGAACTTCAACCAAATTGGCAAGTTTGTCCTTCATGTGGAACGAAGGTAACGGTGGTCCGTATTTGTTCAAAATGTAAAAGGGAAATCGAAGAAGGCTCGATATCCTGTCCTCATTGTGGGTTGGTAATAGGTGAAACGGGCGGTCCTTCCGCATCGATTAAAGATAGTGTTATCAAAGAGATACATCAGACCCAAAATATTTATAACGAATCTCGACCCTCAGGAACCCCAGAGTACCAGTACGAAAAATATGTGCTGGCCGTGTTGGAGTCTGGCGGTAAACTTGAACGCGCCAGAACACAACTTGAACAGAGGCGAGAACAACTTGGCCTGAGCCTGAAGCAAAGCAAAGAAGTTGAAGACCATTGTCTAGCATTAAACGAGAAAGCTGCGCCTCCTTTGAAATCGGAGGAAACCGGAACTCCTAAGATAAACCAGAATATCTCTTCAAGTAATGGTAATCCTAAAACAACCAGTCAAAAACGACTTCCACAATGGGGTATACTGGTTGGCTGTATAGCGGTATTGATAATTGGTACCGTGGTCGTTATTAATAATAGACAGACTCCAGGACGGGTTCCCTTAGTTGCCTCTCCACAGAACGCTGCACCTTCAAATGTGTCTCCGTCTTCTTACCCTTCATCATCCGGTAGTAGTAATCAATCTACTTCATCCGAACCAACGGTAACTTCTTACGGTTTTTCCCCTAATTCGATAACCCTCGGTAGCAGCGCAAACGGAAGTATCACCATGACAGGCGGTAGTGCTGGCACATACACCCTAGTTGTTTTAAAAGACATATCCCTTGGATCTGACACAGTAATAACTTCCTACT
>Ga0182021_10012634_pt1 | contig 10030 bp, 8 predicted proteins | sample 612E3MmetaG_FD_120493 | JGI IMG/M metagenome (GOLD analysis project Ga0182021, IMG submission 120493) | Permafrost microbial communities from Stordalen Mire, Sweden - 612E3M metaG (Illumina Assembly) | ecosystem: Environmental > Terrestrial > Soil > Wetlands > Permafrost | place: Sweden... | reverse complement strand
TGCCAAGTGCAAAGCGCCGTGGTAGAGCGAGCAAAGCGAAGAGGGAATGACACTAGATTGATTTGAGATTTCTGTAAATGATTTGAGGTAAAGACGCTTATGGTTAAGAATATTATTGACGGCAATAAAATAGCGCAGGATATTCGTAATGAAGTGCGCGCAAGCACGCTGGAGTTAAAAGAACAGAAGGGAATTGTACCCGGTCTGGCCGTTATTCTGGTAGGTGAAGATCCCGCCTCGCAGGTTTACGTGGGAAGAAAAGCCAAGGCGTGCGCGGAAGTTGGTTTCCTGTCCCGCGAATATAAACTGCCCGTCGAGACCGACGAAGAAAAGCTGCTCAAAATTATTAAGAAACTGAATAAAGATAAGTTTATTCATGGCATTTTAGTACAGCTTCCGCTCCCTAAACATATTTCCACTGAAAAAATAATTGCCGCCATTGATCCGCGCAAAGACGTAGATGGATTTCATCCTTATAATGTGGGCGGTCTGGTAACCGGCACGCCGCTCTTTATTCCCTGCACGCCCCGCGGTATCATGGAGTTACTGTCCCGCTCCGGTATTGAACTTGCCGGAAAAGAAGCGGTGGTTGTCGGGCGCAGCAATATCGTCGGCAAGCCCATAGCTCTCCTGCTTCTGGCGCAAAACGCGACGGTCACAATGTGCCATTCAAAAACGAAAGATCTGCCTGCCGTAACGGGCCGTGCGGATGTGTTGATCGCAGCTATCGGGAAACCCCATATGATCAAAGCGAATATGGTGAAGGAAGGAGCCGTCGTGATTGATGTCGGCGTCAATCGCCTGGAGAACGGCAAACTGGCCGGCGACGTCGCTTTCGATGAAGTTGCGGCAAAAGCGTCTTTTATAACGCCGGTGCCCGGAGGTGTGGGTCCGATGACGATCGCCATGCTGATGAAGAACACACTGGATGCCGCGAGAATGACCCTGTAAAATAAATACTCCGCTTTCGCCAGAACACATGTTGCTGGTAATGCAACGATGAAATTATGACACTTGTCCGTATCGTAAAAAATTGGGATTGGCCTGATGTCATGCGTCAAACGCCGGATAACAAAGGCATTTGGGACAACATCCGATTCACGGTCGATCCTGTTGAAGAATGCGATTTTGTAATAATGCTCAATAACAATATGAAGTGCGAGAGCATTGTAAAATGTCCAAAAGAAAATATCTGGGCGCTTATGCAGGAGCCATATGTGAAAGGATTCACCGATTGGATGGTTGAGGGACATAAATCATTTTCCAGGGTTTATACCCATCACATTCCGTCGGATGATTCCAGATATATCGTTTCGCAACCGGCTCTTCCCTGGCACGTCAACAAATCGTTTGACCAGCTATGTCAAATGGATATTCCCGTCAAATCAAAAACAATTTCCTGGATTGTAGGCAATGCCCTGAATATTCCGGGTCATTTTATAAGATTATCCTTCCTGCGGTTCATACAGGACAAGTCGCCTGTCGATATTGATCTTTACGGTCGGGCCGTTCACGTCATTGAAGACAAATGGGATGGTCTGGCGCCTTACAAATATTCCCTGGCTGTTGAAAATAGCTGCAGTACGGATTATTGGACCGAGAAAATCGCCGATTGTTTTTTATCGTGGACAATTCCTTTTTACTATGGATGTACAAATCTGGAGAAATATTTCCCTGAAGAATCTTTCATTAGAATCGATATAGACAAGCCGGAGATTGCCATAGATCGAATTAAATCGGCCATTAAAAATAATGAATGGGAAAAACGGCTGCCTGCATTGAAAATAGCAAGAGAAAAAGTATTGAGCCAATATCAGCTTTTCCCTCATTTGGCTAAAGAAATCCGGTCTCATTATTCTAAAGGTGAAAGTAAAATAGTAGCCTTAATTCCGCCGTATAGAAAAAGCATAAAAACTCATTTGAATCGAAGATTGTTTAAGATAAGAATGGGAATAAAAAAGCGACTTAATAAAGGATATGGGATCAAGGAATAATGTCCAAGGCTGAAGGAACTGGTGAATAAAAAATGAAAACGAGTATTATAATTTGTTTTTATGAAAAAGTAGATTATCTAAAATACTGCCTTGATTCGCTTAGGTTTTGTTCTAAAGATTTTCTAGAGGTTGTTATTGCCGATGATGGTTCAAATGATGAAGTTGTAACTCAGATCAAACAGATGTTACCTCAATATGATTTCCCCATAGTCCATGCATGGCATACTCGCGAAGGTGCAAGGAGATCTGCGACACGTAATAATGGAATCCGCATGTCACGAGGAGATTATCTGGTTTTCCTCGACAGAGATAATCTCGTCTTGCCTGACACGATTTCATTTCACAATTCTTCGGCGCGACAGGGTATGTATTTAGCGGGCCGATTCAAAAATTTGAGCCAGGAACAAACGGATCAGATTTTTAAAATCAACATCACCACTGAGATATTGGAGTTTTTTTATAATCAAATGTCTGAAAAACCAATCCAGAAGGAGCACCGTCAATTCGTAAAATATGGTATATTGCGTCGTTTGAATCGAGCTTATGGCGAGAAGCAAAATTTTGGGGGACACTTTTCCTTGTTCAAGAAGGATATCGAGAGTGTGAATGGTTTTGATGAAAATTATGTAGGATGGGGCGGCGAAGATCTGGATATGGCAAGACGCCTTGCAAAAAAAGGAATTTTCGGCCGCTCCATTATAAAAAATGCCCGATGCATGCACATGTGGCATCCTCATGCATTGGGGAATAAGCACTGGACGGAAGGCCCAAATATCGAGTATTTTAATAGGAAAAATATTCCCATGTATTGTGAAAACGGATTGATTAAAGAATAAAGTAAGGCGGATCATACTAAAGTTATGTTATTAATATATTATGACTTTCCATGAACGAATCCAGAAAACAATCCTTTTTATATTATTTGCAATGATTAATATTTTATACCAAATTAAAACAAATAAAAATAATTTATTGGAAAAATGAAAGAGAGACGACATCGTATTGCTTTAAATTATGAATATTCAAGTTAACAATTCAAGGAATAATCTGTCTTCAAACATATTGCCGAGCCGTACGCACATCTCCTTTTCAGTCATTATGCCCTCTTACAATCGAAAATATTGCATTGATCGGGCCATTGAATCGATATTATCCCAAAATTATAATGATTTTGAATTATTAATTGTGGATGATGCCTCCACGGATGGCACTCTTGAGCATATTAAAGCTAATTATCCCGCGGAAATCGAAAAGGGTAAAATTCGGTTGATCCCCATCGGCAAAGTCGGATGTGCTGGCGCCAGAAACGTTGGCTTGAATCACGCAAAACATGATTGGATTTGCTACCTCGACACCGACAATCAAATGATGCCGTCTTATTTTGAAACATTCAGCCGATGCATACTGGAAAATCACGAGTACCAATGCTTTTATGCCAAAATGCGCCTGCGCACTTCCGGTGAAGAGGTCGGAAAACCATTTTCCTTCTTCGAATTGTTGCAGGCAAATTTTATTGATATTGGGACTTTTGTTCATTCAAAGGCTCTTTATCAAGAACTTGGCGGGCAAGACGTCAACCTGAGAAGGTTACAAGATTGGGATCAGATTATTCGATATACCGCTCTGCACAAACCTTATTTTATCGACACTGTTGTATTAGATTATAGCGATGTTTCCGGCGACCGTATTAGTAACTATGTGAATCATGAGGATAGTACCAGACAAATAATGGCCAGAAATATATTGATCAATGTTGGTTTCTTGACGAAAGATTTACATCCTTCCGATTCCTTGCGTTGGGCATTAGAGCATTTACTGAAGATTTTTTTTGATAAAATAAGAAAGATTTTCTAGAGAGCGCTTTTCCTGCTTGAGCGCATTATATTTCAATAATATATTCCTTCCAGAATTCCGGATTTCTTTTATCCCACGCATGACATCCAAACGGCAGTTTGTAATTGTTCATTTTATATAAGACATCAGGATATCTATCAAAAGAGAATTTAATAGCCTTCTCCACCGGCGCTGTTTTAAATGCTTTTGTAATCTTCGGCGCTACTTCTCCCCCAAAACCATCTTCATTTAAATTTTTATCTCTATAGTAAACTACTTTTTCATCTCCAAATAAATTTAATAGTTTTAATCTCAATATTATAGTTTTATTTTGAATCTTATAAAATCTTTGTTTTATTATTGATTTCTCATGTACGGTTTGTATTTTACACTTACTGAAAATATAAAGAAACTTTTCAATATTCCTTAAAGAGAATCCTCCATTGCCGACACCATTTAATTTGATCGTTCCGTCTTTATCTTCCAGCCAGGGCGCACCAATGTAATCATATTCTTCATTACACCACTCCATCAATTCATCCCTGAAAACGTATGCGTCCAGCTGATAAATAAGAATATAACTAAAATCTGAAAACGTTTTGTAGAAATATTCACTTAATAATAACTCGTTATAACCTTCCAATCCCTGATAGAAATATTTATCGTTAAATCTAATTAATTGATAATTATGCAGTTCAAAAAATCTTTCATAATTTATTACATTAAGACTTTGCGGCGCCACAAAAATAATTCTATATTTTTTAAATACTTTAAATGCCTGTGTAATGGATATTTTTTCCTTGTCTGATAAATCTGATTTATATATTGGAATAACTATTCCTCTTTGGTCATTACTTAACAATTAAGCAATCTCCTATAATTTAATCCTGCGGCTTGAAATCTGCCGGCTGTAATGCTTTTTAAAAAGCAGACTTATTCTTTATTGCTATCAAAAATATTTCTTCTCCGGCTTCGTCATCCTTCTTAATGAAAAAAAGATAATATGCCAACACTTTTAAGCAAGATGCCTCCAACCATCCTGAAAATGCCCGCCGCCTTTTCCCGGAAGCATCCTCTTCCCGTTCTATACTGACCCGAATGGCGCCGCCCTCGGCATATCCGGGCGCACAGAAAGAATTGATGGATTGGGACCCGGCCCTGGCGACGCACTCCTTTAGGCTCTTTTTCGTAAACAGATGCAGGTGGCTCGGGGACTGAAGATGCGACCAATTACGGCCGAACTTTTTATGGCCGAAACACCGTATATTCGGCGTAGCTATGATCAACGATCCGCCGGGCTTCAGTATACGGAGACATTCCCGAATGAGGGCGACAGGATCATGCACGTGCTCGATTACATGGTTCATGGTTATAGCATCAAATAAATTGTCGGTGAACCCCTGACTTTCCAGTTCACCTTGGTGGACGTTCAGTCCCTGATTCATGCGGGCATAAGCTGCGGCGTCGGTATCGACCTCCAAGCCCTCCACCGTCCATCCCTGGCGGTTTAGCCGGACAAGAAGGTCCCCTTTTCCGCAACCTAAATCCAGCATCCTACTCCCCGGTGGTGCTTCACCAAGAAACATCAAGTCAGCATTTTTCCGCCATTCCTTCTCGACCTTCCGCATCCCGACGGCATGTTCAAACAGATTGAAGAAGGGCTTGCTGATCTTAAGAAGAAGGAAGCTAAACCAGTCGATTTTTCGGTTGTCTTCCGGAACATAATCCATGTGGGTGTAATAAATCCGGTAGGCCTTCCAGAGGTCTTCTTTTACAGGCATTGGATCCAGCCAGACGAGGGCGCAATCCGGGTTCGGGCAGCGTTTCAGATTCCATTCTCCGGGGGCGCTGGCATAGGGGTCAGACAGACCTGTGTAAAGGATAATCCCTTGCGAACCACACAAGTAACAGGCAGGTTCAGGAACAGATTTTATAACATCAGTAACGGTTACAATGCCGGTCATCCAAGAACCCTTTCTGTAAATAGCCAAGATCTTTTCATACGTCTATTACGGTAATTACTGTTTCCAGCGCAGGGCTGCCACTCTTGATATTCATAGGCAAAGATGTTCCATGCCGAACCACCTCAACAGCCTTGAAATACCGCGATTGCGCAGCTTTCGATAAAGATATTCGTTACGCTTCAATTTAAGATATTCGATTGTGCTCATATCCTTTGGGTAACCGAGACCAAATGTTTCCTCGGGATGATGGTAGACCGCCGGAATATAAATTGCTCGCCGCAAATGGTGATTCCTCATGTGAGAATCGACCCATTGCTCGAAAACGGGACCAATATGAGCCAATGGGTAGCGCAAAGAAGCAAGGCACTCCTCACCATAAATAGGACAGGCAAACTGTTCGGTTCTTGCCAGAAAAACCTGATCACTGAAACCATAACCCAAAGCGAAATTTCCGTTCAAAGTAAAATTTTTATTTTTTATACTTCCACAAACCCATTCCGGATGATGATTGGGCGCAGCTACAAATGCCTGACTATTTTCAGCCAAAAAGGCGATGGAGGGCTCAATCCAGTTTATTGGCTCAGTCAGCGATATTTCGGAATCCCAGATGACGAACCAGGGACTTGCTGTTGTGCAAATTCCTGCGATTGCCCAATTTGTGTAATTAGCAACAGGACCGAGATCATCATGGGTAAGTCCGGTTTTTTCCAGAGCCTGATCAATGTGGTCCGAAACAAAAAAATAGCGATGTATTTCTCCTGATGCTAGAAGCGATTCCGCCCGCAAAGCGGCGTCTTTCCTGGAAATAACATTATTTATAATTGCAATCCGGTTGGTAAACGTTCTGCAGTTTTGTTTCTCTATGGCCGGGAAAAAACCTGGAACCAGCACCTTCCGATAAGTTCTTTCGTACATGCTTATTAAGAGGTCAACGGAATGATTAAACATTCTTAAATTGCGCCTTTGGATTCACTTCCTTATTTTTCATTTCTCTTTTCTTTCAGTATATTTTCGTATATGGCCGCGTATTTTTTTGTCACATTATCCCATGTATTTTCCGCCGCGGTTTGAAGGGCATAGGAGGACATCTTCCGACGTATATTTTCATCGAGCAATAGAGCTATCTTTGCCGCAATATAATCGGTATCAGATGTATTGCCAATAATAAATCCGTTTTTATTTTCCTGCACTAAATCTTTAGCGCCGACATTACTGCTTATAATGGCCGGCAACCCGGCCGCCATCGCTTCCAAAACAACCATGCCGAATGTATCGAATCTGGAAAGCATAATATAAATATCTCCGGCCAGATAAATTCTGATTAATTTTTCTTTGCTGACAGGACCGGTGAAAATTACATCAGAATGAATTTGGAGTTCCTGGGCCATTTTGGTGTATTTTTTAATGTTGCCTTTGCCGGCGACAACAAGTTTGAATTTTTTGTTTTGTGCTTTCAATCTGGCCAGAGAAAATAAAACATCATCAAGACCTTTGATTTCAAAATTCATCGAAGCAAATAGAATTACCGGATCAGCAATGTTAATTCCTAATTCCCGACGGATGTCGCTACGAACAGAGGATTTATTGTGTCGTTCGTAATCACGTAAATCAACACCGGGATTAATAACAGTAACTTTATCAGGGTTAATCTTGTATTCCTGTAAAAAAATATCTTTAGCCAAGTTGGAGACGGCAATAAACTTTTTACAGTTACCGTTATAAACAAGTTCTTTTTCCACCCATGCGGTGGCCAGATCATAGAGGCTCATGTGTTTGCGTCGGATATTATGAACCCAATATCGGTGAGGGATGCCGTGCATAGTGAAAATGTCAGCCGCAAAAATTCTTTCGTGGCTGTGGACGAGAGAAAAATTGTTGCGATTGATATGACGTTGGACAAAATAAGCGAAGCTGAGTGTGGTCAAAAATTTAGGGACAGAAATAATGGAGATCCTATGAAATTTTGTCTTGGAGGATGACATCTGCCAGCGATTGGCCAATACATGAAGATCAAAGTTCGTTTGATCAGCAAGTCGGTCGGTCATCTCTGCGACAAATTGTTCTGCTCCGCCAAGCAGACCATATTTGGGTATAATTACAGCAATTTTTTTTATATCATTTAAATTTGAAGTTTTTGATGCTTTTTTCAATGTTGCCGCCTCATGGAGCACTCTCATCATCTCTATATGATTTCTTTCTTCAGAATATTTCTGGCCAGTAAGAAAAGCTGCTTCAGACATTTCCTGACGATTTTTGCTATCCATTAGTAAACGCATCTTGCCCGCAAGATCGGAAGGATCAGGCGGATGGGAAATTATATATCCATCTTTGCCGTCGGTGATGATGCCGGAGGCGCCGTTGAATGTGGTGGTGATGGAGGGCAGACCGGCTGCTATGGCCTCAATGACCACCAGAGAACATGCATCGTAGTATGTCGGAAGCACAAAAACATCGCTGTTCGCGTAAAACTCGTCAATGGATTTAACCCGTCCCGCGAATATAATAGTATCTTTGAGGCCAAGATGCTTTATACGTTTTGCCAGTGAGCGGTATGGCAACCCGCCGGCTATGATAATTTTGAAATTGTCATTCCCAGTTCTTTTTAGTTTCGCCGCCGCCTCAACGAGAGGCTCGATTCCCTTTTTTTTCAAGTCATAGGAAACGAAAAGAAAAATGACATCGTTTTCGTGAATACCCCACTTGGTCCGCAACGATACTCTCAGCCGCTTCCGCAATGAACTGCTATAGTGTTCAGTATCGACACCGTTATAGATAATTTCTATTTCATCTGCGTTCGCGTGGAAATACGATAGCATGTCTTCTTTGATCATGTCGGCAATGGCGATAATTTTGGGTTTCGGGTTTAGACGAAAGGGTGCTGCTTCTATCCACGCTCTTGTCCATTGTTTTATTGATAACAGGATAAGAATACGTTTGATAATGCGGAACAGGGGATTTTTTTCCGCATAAACTTTTCTGGCGGTCGACAACCGGTGAACCCCGCCATGACTCTGATAAACATTCATATAGATTGTATTGCCGAAGCCCATGACAACATCATAACGTTGTCGTTGAATCATCTTTTTGTGCTTCCAGGCAAATAACAGCAGTTTGATCCAGGCCGGAAGAAACTTCGGTATGTGTATTTCGTGAAAATGAGCTTCTTTCGGTTCGCCGTCCCACGCCTCGCCGAACAGATGTACGTCCCAGCCGTTTTTGATAAGTGTGTTGGCCAGAGAAACGGCGTATGATTCAGCTCCTCCGGCGTACCGGCTGAATTTTTCCATGGCAAACGCGATTTTTTTCATTACATAATTCCTTTATGAAGAGAACCGGAAGATGATCATCGATTCAAGGCAATAATTCCGTGTAGTACTTCTTGGACTTGCCGAATTTTGCTTGCCAGTTTTTTTCTCTCATCTTGTCCCATTTCCGGCCGTCGAATTTCGGCCCCTGATGGGTGCTGCACCAGTTGTGATGAACAATGCTTTTGCTGCAGAAACCGTTTTTCCATTTCACTTCTTCAGGATATTTGTCGGCGGTCAGCCACGGCGGCATCAATATTCGTTCTATTCTTAAAAAATATTCCAGATCTTCCGAGATGCCGATGGGAGCGTACTCCTCGTCAAAAAAACCGATCTGCCTGATCATGGCCGGTCTGACCATAAAGCAAACTGCGGATCGCCCCTCTTTTTTGTAAGGAATGAATAGCGGAAGTTGCTTGTCCTTGATAAGACGGCAGAAAGCATCAAGTCCTCCCCATTTCTTATAGATCAAGTCCAACCCTTTGTTAATTACCTCGGTTGTATACGGTTTTTTGGGGTCCACTCGATATTTTTTTGATAGTGAATGAGCTTCGATCAGTTCGCTCAGCACCGGAGAACCATTCTCCATGGTGGAAATCCAGCCGATGGTTTTATCGTTTTCCATTGCTTCGACAAGCGGCTGCAGCCAATCCAAACCGAAAAGAGCGTCATTGTTGGCTATGACGTAATAATCGTAGTAAAAGGAATCATCTTTTTTTTGTTCTGGAGAAAACCTTAATATCTGATTCCACGCAACGGCCACGCCGGCATTCTGAGGATTTCTTAAAAAGTAAATTGGAAAGAATGATTTTTGGAATTCACTTCCCAATATGCTTTCAATATATTTCTCTGATCCGTTATCGATAATCAATACGGAGACACCCAGATTCAGTCTGTTTGTCTGAGTGTTGCGATATAGATGCTGTAAACATGC
>Ga0182021_10012633_pt1 | contig 10030 bp, 10 predicted proteins | sample 612E3MmetaG_FD_120493 | JGI IMG/M metagenome (GOLD analysis project Ga0182021, IMG submission 120493) | Permafrost microbial communities from Stordalen Mire, Sweden - 612E3M metaG (Illumina Assembly) | ecosystem: Environmental > Terrestrial > Soil > Wetlands > Permafrost | place: Sweden... | reverse complement strand
CGACAAAACTTAAGTACACTTGGCAACATATACCCAAAAGCCGATGACCCATGAGCATAAGAAGGAAACTTGAAGCCTATTTGACTAGCCCGATGGCGAAGTATATCATTAGACGGCTTCTCTACATGATTCCAGTAGCTTTGGGTGTCTCAATCATAAGTTTCGTGACAATGTACGCAGCGGGCGACCCGATTACTCTTCTCAGAATTGGAAAACCTAATATCACGAAAGCATCGCTCGACGCCTTGAGGGCTTATTATGGCCTCAACCATCCGGTTCCTGTGCAGTACTTAGATTGGCTGTCGAACATTCTTCACTTGAATTTTGGCAAGTCATTGCTGGGTGGACAGCCAGTTAATTTAATTATCGGAAACGAAATATGGGCAACTGCTGAGCTCCAGATTCTTTCAGTTCTAATTGCCTTTGGAATCTCCATTCCGATTGCAGTTAATTCGGCGCAAAAACAATACTCAAAGCAGGACTTTACAGTAACGTCTTTTGCCCTTTTCGGGGTCTCAATGCCGACCTTCTGGTTAGGACTTATTCTAATTATTGTCTTCTCCTTCACACTAGGCTGGTTACCAGCCTCAGGAGCCGCCGGTAATCCTTACCTTTGGTGGGGAAACTCGACACTTGATTGGATAGCTCATTTGATAATGCCGGTTGCGGTCCTCGTTTATGTTTCTTTAGCCCAAAACATACGGTTAATTAGAGCGAACATGCTCGAAATTCTCAGATCCGACTACGTCTTGGCTGCAAGAGCAAGTGGTATAAGCGAACGAAAAGTAATTTACAAATACGCTCTGAGAAATGCAATAATGCCAGTTATCACGTTTCTAGGAATATCGTTGGGTACTATGCTGGCTGGGGCTCCGATGACAGAGATCGTTTTCAGCTGGCCTGGATTAGGAAGGCAATTTGTTCAATCAGTCACTAACCTCGATTTTCCAGTTATCATGGGAATAACGATGATAATTACCGTCATGGCGCTGATTGCTAACCTGATCACGGATATCTTCTACGTTTACATTGATCCGAGAATAAGAATAACTTAGAGGAATCTGCCACGGAAAAAGATAATGGAAAACCAAGCACGTACAAAAGGAGGTCCGCGAGCCAATGGGCAGTAGCATGGCGTAGATTTAGGAGAAATAAAGCTGGCTTGGTAGGACTCGCTATAGTATTAATAGTTGTTTTTCTCGGAATCTTTGGGGACATAATCGCTCCGTATCCGGCTTATCCTAGCCCAAAATCGTTGACACCGTTCTACAGGGGTGATGTTGGAAAACCTCCTTCATGGACGTATCCCTTAGGAACCTCAGCTTTAGGAACTGACATAATGAGCGATATTCTCCACGGGGCAAAGTTCTCACTTTACGTAGGAGTAGTCGTGACAATAATTACAATGGCTATTGCCATAGTCGTTGGTGCTGTTTCAGGATTTTTCGGTGGATGGACTGATAACATCCTGATGAGATTCTCTGAAGTCTTTCTTGTGTTTCCTTCATTTTTATTCATTCTTGTTTTTGTGAGAGTTTTCACCTTAACTTCAACGTCAACAACACTTAATTTTCTTGGAATAAGTCTACCATTGGGTCTTACAGTGGTTGTTGTAGTTTTAGCCATTTTCAGTTGGCCAGGAAATGCGAGAATGGTTCGTGGAGAGTTTCTAAGAGTCAGAGAGCTTGAGTTTGTAGAAGCAGAAAAAGCGTTAGGCGCGAATGACCGAAGAATTATTTTCAGACATGTGCTTCCAAATATATTGTCATCAATAATCGTTGTTGCAAGCTTGACAATTGCTTACGCCATTCTTGCGGAGGCAGCCGTCAGTTTCCTGGGTTTTGGCGATCCGAATACTGTAACCTGGGGTCAAATTCTGGAAACGAATTTTAATTACATGAGATTATATTGGTGGACGGAAGTATTTCCGGGGCTTGCTGTTCTCTTAACTGTTTTTGGTTTCAATTTACTTGGTGATGGTTTGTCGGACGCCTTAAATCCGCGGTTGAGGGATTAACATGAGCGAAGTTCTGCTTGAAATTAAGGGGCTCAAAACATATTTTTACACAGAAGCGGGCATCGTTAAAGCGGTCGACGGAATAAGCTTCAGCCTCAATGCAGGTGAATCGCTGGGACTTGTTGGAGAATCAGGTTCTGGCAAGACTGTAACGGCACTTTCCGTTTTGCGAATTGTTCCAAAGCCTGGCAGAACAATCGAGGGCTCAATCAAATTCAAAGGCGAAGAATTGTTATCGAAGAAAGAAACGGAAATGCGACATATTAGAGGTGACAAAATCGCCATCATCTTCCAAGACCCCTCAAGTTCACTTAATCCAGTTTACAACATAGAAACGCAATTAAGAGACATCCTGACGGCACATTCAGCTGTGTCCAAAGAAAAATGCCGCGAAAAAATAATTGAATTACTTAAACTGGTTGGCATCCCCGAAGCCGAGACAAGGATGCGTGAATACCCACACATGTTCAGCGGAGGCATGAAACAGCGTGTTGCCATTGCTAGAGCGTTAGCGCTCCAACCTACTTTGCTATTTGCCGATGAACCCACAACCGCTCTTGATGTCACAATTCAAGCACAAGTTTTAGACTTGCTAACAGACCTAAAGCAGAAAATGGGCATGTCATTGGTTATGATCACACACGACATGGGTATTATAGCAAAGATGACTAGTCGGGTTGTAGTTTTATACGCTGGTAACGTTGCGGAAATTGCTCCTACTGAATTATTATACGAACACCCGCTTCATCCATACACCGAGTCATTGCTAGCTGCCGTTCCACGTTTGGATATGCGAAAGACCCTCCGAGTAATTCCAGGGAACATTCCTAACCTCATCGAGCCGCCTAAAGGTTGTCGGTTCCATCCAAGATGCAAATTCGCACAGGGAGTTTGCAAAGAAGTAACGCCCTCGCTGGAAGAGGTAGAACCAGGGAGATTTGTCGCTTGCCACGAATGGGCAAACATTCGATTAAGTGGGGAGGATGGAAACAATCGCTGACTCAAAGATAGTCGAAGTAAAGAATTTGGTTAAGTATTTTCCAGTTTATACGCGAGGTGTTTTAACTAAGAAACAAGTGGGCAATGTTCATGCAGTAGATGGCATAAGCTTTGACGTCAATAGGCAGGAAACATTTGCTTTGGTTGGTGAAAGCGGCTGCGGAAAAACCACGACAGCCAGGCTAATCTTGAATTTGATCGAGCCTACTTCTGGAGAGATTCTCTTTGAAGGAGAAGACGTGTTGGAGAAGTTTAAGAACGCCGACAGATCAGAGAAATTGAAGCTTAGGCGGAAAATGCAACTGATTTTCCAAAACCCCTACGGTTCCCTTGACCCGAGAATGACAGTTTACGACATCATTTCCGAGCCCTTTGTCATTCATCGACATCTCGAGAAGGAAAAATGGAAGGACCGCGTTTATGAACTCCTTAAACTGGTGGGATTGGAAGAATACCACGCCGAAAGGTATCCGCATGAGTTCAGCGGGGGACAGAGACAGAGAATATGCATTGCTCGCGCATTGGCTGTGGAGCCGTCCTTCGTAGTTGCCGATGAACCTGTTTCCTCTTTAGATGTATCAATTAGAGCGCAAATTCTTAACCTGCTGGGTGACCTGCAAAAAACAATGGGTCTGTCGTACTTGTACATCTCCCACGACCTTAGCTCTGTTAGGCAAATTAGCCAGAGAGTGGCCGTCATGTACTTGGGCGAGATAGTGGAGATGGCAAACACGGATGAATTGTTTGATAGCCCGCTTCATCCCTATACTCAAGCACTAATTGAAGCGGTTCCTATTCCCGACCCAAAGGTGAAAAACATCAAGGCGCGTTTGAAGGGAGAGGTCCCCAGTCCAATAGCACCGCCTCCAGGCTGTCGTTTTAACCCAAGATGCCCCCGAGCAAACGCGGCATGCCGAGAAAAAAGACCTGAACTCTTCGAGGTTACGAAAGGCCATTTCTTGGCTTGCGTTCAACGCGGATAGGCATTAGACGTTTATCGAAAGCCCTCACTAAGGCGTCTTCATGTCAATTGCCTATTGTTCTTCGGGCATTCTCGTTTTTCGGAAGTAACGCCAGAAAATCACATTGGAAACCGTATAAAGCAGACCTGCTATGAAGAACGGCAAAGCAAGAAATCCCATACCCATCAAATAAGCACCTATGAGCGTGCTCAATGCATTCGGCAACCTCCACAGTGCAGCGTTCACACCCGAAGCGACACCTCTCACATCTTCATCAACCAAACCCATAATCATAGACTGAGACAATGGATTCACCATGTTCATCAAGAAAGCGCGGACAGTGTAAATCGAACTAGCAACCACAAAACTCGAAGAAAGAGGTGTGGCAACCATAAAGATAGTGGAAACAGCCTGGGTGAGCACTATAGCTTTGACTAAACCAATTCTTTTGGCCAGCATGGGTGCCGCGAGCGTCGCGAAACCGATAAAGAGGCTTGTCACGCCGAGAATTGGACCGCTCACTGCGTCGGAAATTCCGTACTGCAACTCAAACCACTTTGTCATCAAAGGCACAACCATTCCCGCACCGAAAGCAATTATGGCGCTAGTCAAAACATATTTTGCCAAGATTCTTTGTGATTGTTTGTGAGCTTGCTTTTCTTTCTGAGTGATTTCAAGTTTTGGTGGTTTTCTTTTCGATTCAGTGACTTTGCGCAGGATAACTGTTGAAACTAGGCTTAAAGCGGCAAGAATCACGAAAAGCAACGTGTGACTAGTTTTGTTGCTGAAGCCTAAGAATTCTAAGACGACTACGCCAGGAATCGCCAAGCTGCCTATGCCATAAGCAATGCTCTGTGCAAATCCGAAAAGAGCGAAAACGCTGTTCCTCTGTGGACCTTCAGATTTGTCGGCTAGAAGAGCTCCGCTGGAAGCCGAAAATGCTGCCTCAGAAATTCCCTCAAAAACCGCTGCCGCCAAGAGAAAAGAGGGGTTTGTGGTTAACGCGAAAAGTGCGATTATTAGGCCAGCGATTACGTTGCCGGCTATGAGCATTTTCTTTCTCCCGTATCGGTCGGCTGCCATGCCAAAGGGGACGCTTGCCGCAAAAGTCGATATGCCCATAACGGTTACTACGAGTCCCATGAACTCAATTGATAACCCTTGGACGGTTGTGAGGAAATAAGATATGTCTGTGTAGAACATGCCGTAAGCTACCGCTGGCAGAACGGACTGGTATATCAGGTATTTTGCTTCTGGAGATATTCCTCGGTAGCTGTTGAACATTGTTAACCGTCCAAATTCGGCGCCAAACGGCGTTTTTCTTATTCTTTTAAGATTAGGTGAGAAAGCTTTTTGGCATTGAATATGTTTAAGTTTTTCGTCAAAATTCAAAAACCTGAATGTGTGTTTCGAAGAAAATCAAATAAGCTGAATAATCATCTGCGCGCTAACCGCCAAAAGAAGAAAAACGACCAAATCTTCGAGGTTCCTACTTTGATTACTTGGTCAAGGATGCTCTTGATGAAGTTCTATGTTTGCCTGTAAATGATGCGTGTATTGCTATCGCGAAAAAGGAGGTTGGTTAAGCGCAGAAACACGGTCATGAATTGAGGAAGGTGAGTTGTAATTAAAATGATCTCGCTTAGCTAAAAGAGGGCTGTTGTGACGAAAAATGAGAGACAGTTCTGTTTTTCTTAATGAAATGTTCAGAAAAATAAACGAAATGGAAGCAGATTACTTCCATTCGCTGACGGTTATGTTAAATTCCATCCACATGGGATCGATCGCTTCGAAAGTCACAACCGCAATAACGTCGTTTAGCCACGCCAGTTTTTCGGCCATTGTCATAAAAGTCCATAAACCCACCGACGAGGGTTTTGCGCCCGGAACCATTTTCATCAAATCAAAGCCTTTCAATACGCCCATGTCACCCGTCGCTGTCATGAACGTGCCTTGGTCTTTTGCTGCAGATATGCCCTTTGGCGGCATCATGCTTTTAGCAGTCACGTTGATGTTGAGTTCGGCGCCTTTAGCTTTGCCCATGCCTTTCAATTGAGCAGTCCAAGCATACATTGATGTTACGCCGTCCATTCCGACATGTTTTATAAAACTCGGTCCGGCGCTTTTGCCTTTTCCTTCAAATATTTTTTCACCTAAAACCATAATTTTCACCTAAAGAAAGGCAGGCAATTCCGTTCTTAAGTCATTGTGGTTGTGCCTCAACTACAACAAAGTTTTAATGGTAAAATGGCGCCAGGAGGGGGATTTGAACCCCCGAGGCCCGAAGACCACAAGCTATTCGGTGCTAGCTGGACAGCTAAGTCATTTCCAGACTTGCTCCCTACCAGGCTAGGAGACCCCGGCGCAATGTTTCTTGATATTGATGTCTGGCGGTTTTATTATAGTTTCGCAACGCCAAATAAACCTTAGCAGCAAAATCCGCTTGAGAGTAAGGGCAACGGGTTTCTTATAAACGGGAAAAGCCTATTGAATGGTGGGGAGTCACTTTGAAACCCAATCATGTTTGGCTAGATGAGTTAAGCACCTTTGAAGCAGCGCAAGCTGCACAAGCTGGAACCGTCATTATTTTCCCCGTTGGCAGCGTGGAGGAACATGGCAAGCATTTGCCCTTGTGCACGGATAGCATACAATCTGAATATATTGCCGCGGAGGTTGCAAAGAAAACTGGCTGTCTCGTTGCGCCGCCGTTTAGACAAGGCATCTGCAATGCGGGTCACAATTTTCCAGGAACCATGTCCATCGAGTTTGAAACGCTCCGCAGCGTGGCCCGAGACGTCATGTCCGAGTTGGCGCGTAACGGGCTTAACCGAATTATCGTTTTAACCGGTCACGCGGGTTCGTCGCATATGACCGCGCTTAAGTTGGCAGCCCAAGAAATAGTGCAAAAGGGAATTGGCAACGCAAAGAGGAAAACGCGGATCATGGTGCTCTCAGACTACGACTTCGCTGACGAGCTCAAAGAAAAGCTTGGGTTCCCAAAAGAAGACGGGCATGCTGGAGCAATTGAAACCAGCCGCATTATGGCAATTCGCTCGGATTTAGTGAAGGCAAAGGGCGAAGCAAGTTTTCCGAAGATGCCCCGGTTTGAGGTGGTTGCAGATCCGGAACGGTATTTTACTTCTGGAGTTAACGGGGACCCGACTTTGGCGACTGTTGAGAAGGGGAGAGTTATGAATGAGTACATTGTGGAGCAAGTTGCGAAGCTTGTTGAAGAGTTAAGACAGTAGTAACTTTGGTGCTCGAAAGGTAATTAAGACGCCTGCCTCATCGGTTGTATGGTGAGATTACGACATCTTCCTCTTCTGAGGCCCCTTCGTCTCCTACGCCGACTTACTCCTCATATCAGCCTGCGAAGGCAAATGCAGGCAGATACGCTAATTTTGGAATCCTCTGCGCCATCATCGCGATATTTGTATTCCCCGAAATCTTCGGCGCCGCATCCATAATTTTGGGCGCCTACGCTTGGCGGCTGGACTGTGCTGAAAACAGAAACCGAGGATTATGGGTTATCATTGTCGGAATCGTAGCTATGCTTGTTGGGATTTACTACACATCCCTATTCGGCTTGTATAACATCTTACCCTAATCTGAAAACCAAAAATACTCTGGAGCGGTTGTTACTGTTTTTCTGCAGTGAGTACGCGGTATCCGCTTTCAATCGCCAAAACTTCAAAGTTGCCAAATGCCTCGGTGAAGATTTCTGGGAGAGTTTTTTTGCCGATTTTTGAACGAACCACCATCTGAAAACTGCCTTTCGGCGCCATGACTTCTGGAGCGCCTCGAATGATGGCTTCAACGGTCTCCATGCCCGCGCTCACCGGCGGGTTTGATAGCACCGCGTTGAAGCAAAAGTCCTTAACGGGAGCGTACAAGTTGCCCGATTTGACTTCGACGTTGAAGACGCGGTTTCTTTCAGCGTTTTTTCTTGCCAACAGAACAGCTCGACGGTTGACGTCTGTGAGGACAACATGCAATTTTGGGTTGAATTTCGCCGCTGCGATGCCAACTGCGCCGTAGCCGCATCCGACATCCAGCACGCATCCCGTTGGGGGTAGAATCATGTTTTCGATAAGAATTCGAGTCCCCAAGTCAATACGTTTAACGCTAAAAACGCTTGAAGCAGTGGTGAACTCGAAGGGTTTGCCGCAAAGACAAGTGCTAACGAGTCCAAATTTGAGTTCGCTTTTCGGGGTTACCGAGTAATAGTGGTCTGCGCGGTTAGGCTTGGACATTTTTTTTGCCACTGCCAGTTTTCCACGTTTTAGCGTAGGTGCCCCTTTCCATGAGGACGCGTTCTAGCGTAGCTACCGTGCCATGGTTACTGTTGAAGATTTCATTCGTTTCCATATCCGCTTTTGCAAGCGCCACTGCCTCGCCTTTCAATGAAGAGATTACGACCAAGGAGTTTTTGGCTATTCCACTCTCGACTGAAAGAACGCCTGGTGCTGTAAGATTGGCTCCGTGACATACTGCGTCCACTGCTGAGTCTCGAACAACTATTTTTGGGATAAGTTCAAGTGCGCTTTCCATGGGCAAAATGAATTTACGCAGGATAGCGGGGTCTTTTTTGGTTTCCCACTCGCCGAACTGGTAAGCCACATCGTGAAGAGTGACGAGGGACGGACTCTGTTCGTTGAACGGTCCTGAACGGGTTCTTCGGAGTTCCTGCATGTGTGCGCCTACGCCGACGATTTCGCCGACGTCGTAGCACAATTTGCGGATGTATGTACCTGCTTCGCAGCCGACTCGGAAGAGCACGTTTCTGCCGTCCATTTCGAGAAACTCGTTGTAGTAAATGCGTCGGGTGCGTATCTGCCGTTTAACTGAGGAACGCAGGGGTGGACGCTGATAAATTTCATCTTCGAATTCTTTCAGAACTTCGCGAACGCGGCTTTCAGGTGCCTCTCCATGGAGTTTCATGACGCAGATGTATTCTTTGCCGCTGTAGAGCAGGGCTTGCACAACTTTGGTCGCGTCTTCCAATGTGATTGGCAAGACGCCGGTGACTTTGGGATCTAAGGTGCCGCCATGCCCAATAGCGCTTACTTTGAGGATTCTTTTTGTCCAAGCCGCAACCTCGTGGCTGGTTGGCCCTGCGGGCTTGTCCAAATTAATTAGTCCGTAGCGGATGTACTGTTCCCAGGGTCGCTCAAATGGTTTGTGACCGTACTTGGGGTCTGTGTGGTCCTCGTTTTTAACGTGGACTTCGCGTTTGGTTTCCCATGGGGGAGCGGTTCTGGGCATAAGTAACATTTTCTCCTCAAACGTAGAAAAAGAATATCGGGGAAGTATAAGAGTCTACTTTACTATGCGGCGGGTTTTGCTGGCTGCTTCATCCCATCCAGCTTACCTTCGGCTGTCAACATTTGAGTGACTTCTTCGTCTGATGCGCCCCGTTTAAGGTCCACTCTATCTTGGAGAGGCATTATGTGGCTGAGATTGGCTCTTTTCCTTTTCACGCCGGTGACTGCTTTTGGTCCAGTTATCAAGACAAAGCTTTTGTCCATAACGTCCACTATGACGCATTTTTTGCCGTTTTCGCGTCCAGCGGTTTTCATGCATATTCTGCCGACTTCTACTGCGGGCATCCCTTTTCAATCTCCTTATAAACCTGTAGAATACAGAATCCCAAGCAATATTTAAGCATAACAAGCCTGTCGTTTGGCCGCTAGTTCAAGTCTATCTGTAGAACAAATGAGGCTAGGAAAGCGGTTGCTGACAAGTCTTAAATCTGGCTGACAAGCAAACCCATTGTGAGGTATAAGTTGAGGACAATTCACATTGCCTTGACAGTTGCTCTTCTCTCTGTCGCAGTTTTAGGTTCAGCTGTTTACGGGGATAAAAGCTTCGCAGTTTTCTCAGGCTCATCCACAACCACGTTCACAATTTCCATAGACTCCAACACCCATTGGTCAGGAACCATAGGCGGACTGCCAAGAAGCGGCTTGGGCTCAGCCAATTTCACCATCCGCGCGACCTCTGCGTCTGCATGCATACAACAAACCGACACAGGATACGTGACCTTAACGAT
>Ga0182021_10012632_pt1 | contig 10030 bp, 8 predicted proteins | sample 612E3MmetaG_FD_120493 | JGI IMG/M metagenome (GOLD analysis project Ga0182021, IMG submission 120493) | Permafrost microbial communities from Stordalen Mire, Sweden - 612E3M metaG (Illumina Assembly) | ecosystem: Environmental > Terrestrial > Soil > Wetlands > Permafrost | place: Sweden... | reverse complement strand
AATATGCCAGGAGCATTAATACATTGATCATTATTATATTCTTCACTACCGGTGGTAATCCCAGAATGCCTCTGCCGTATCCGTTCATTTATCAGTTTTTATAATATTTCAGGTCTTCAATTGCCGGGCCAAAATTCATTTATTAATTCAATCAGTCAAATTGTCATTAGTCAATCATCATTTTATTGCTTTGGGTTACTTTGTGTGGTACTTTGTGTTCCTTTGTGGTTCAAAAAATTAATATTTTACCACCAAGGTACACTAAGGTTTCACGAAGGTTCACAAAGGACTATCAAAATCACCTGAACAATTTCTGCCAGTTCTAAATGCAAAAGGGCCATATTTTATTTAAATCTTTTATCAATTTCTTCGAGAGTGATGATACTTATGACAGGTTTACCTTTGGGTGAATAATTTGGCGCCTGGCATGCAAAAAGTGTATCAAAAAGATCCTCCATTTCGCCCTGATTCAACACTTTTCCATACTGTATTGCAGATGCACAAGCCATACCCGCAGCTATCTTTTCTTTTGCACTTGTAGAAGGGTCTGACTGTGTATTTTTATAATCCTCCAGTAAGATCTCCAGCATCTCAAGAGGATCAGAAGAATCACTGTCTGAAGGCCTGCCATTGATTGTGATTTTATTTTTACCTGAATGCCTGATACTGAAGCCAAGTAATTCCAAGTCTCCTTCAATTTCTTTCAGAATAAAATAATCGGCAGGGTTTAACTCTGCAGTTACCGGGAACATATCAATCTGGCTTATAGCACGGTTATTGCTGAGACATTCAAGAAACCTTTCATAAAGGACCCTTTCATGAGCCCTCTTCTGGTCAATAAGCATGAGGCCGGATTTGACTGGACAGACAAAGTATTTATTTTTTACCTGAAAGAACTTCCGTTGTGATTCCCTTATCTTACCAAATTGTTCCGGATTATCATTTTCTTTTTCAAGAGTTGTGTAGAGCTTTTCCCAGTTTGCAGTATTTTCCCTCTCGAACCGTTCGACAAATCCCGACCTTTCATTAGTTCTCACTTCTCCGTCAAATGGATTAAACTGTGTATTGATCTCGATCTTAGGTTGTTCAGGTACGATGTCCGATGACCTCATCACCGGGATATCTATGAGAGCTTCATTTTCAAAATCCAGAGAAGGAACTATATTGAATCTGCCAAGAGCTTCCCTCACCGATGCCATAAGTATCTGCCATATTGATCTTTCGTCCTCAAATTTTATCTCGGTTTTTGTAGGATGAATATTAATATCGATAGAAGCCGGATCAGCTTCAAGGAATATAAAGTATGAAGGGATCGCTTCAACAGGAAGGATGTTCTGATAAGCTTCAACGACTGCTTTATGGAAGTAAGGATGTTTCATGAAGCGGTTATTCACAAAAAAGAACTGCTCCCCGTATGTTCGCCTTGCATTTTCCGGTTTTCCTATAAATCCTTTTATATTTATCAGGTTTGTTCCTGTCTCAAGATTTATAAGGTCCTGATTAATCTGTTTCCCGAAAACGCCGATTATACGTTGTTTTAAATTGGCTGTAGCCAGATTGTAAATCTCAGTGTCATTGTGATGAAGAGAGAATCTTATATCAGGGTGAGCTAATACGATCTTCTGGAATTCATTGACAATATGTCTGATTTCAGTGTTATCTGATTTAAGAAATTTCCGTCGTGCCGGTATATTGAAAAAAAGATTTTTAACTGAAAAACTTGATCCGACAGGACAACTGCAGGGTTCCTGCGTTTCAACCTTTGAACCGCTAACCACTACAAGTATCCCGGTATCACTTTCTTCGCGTCGTGTCTTGAGCTCAACCATCGCGACAGCGGCAATGGAGGCAAGAGCTTCTCCCCTGAAACCTTTCGTTGTGATTGCAAAGAGATCCTGGGCAGTTGTAATTTTTGAAGTGGCATGTCTTTCGAATGAAAGCCTGGCATCGGTCTCAGACATTCCCGATCCGTCATCAATTACCTGAATAAGTGTCTTCCCTGAGTCTTTTATTATTACCCTGATGTTTTTTCCGCCCGCATCAACCGAATTTTCGACCAGCTCCTTTACTACAGAAGCAGGCCTTTGTATCACTTCTCCTGCAGCTATCTGGTTGGCCACCGAGTCGGGTAAAAGCTTTATTACATCAGGCATCAATTAAAATATTATTATCGATAAAGCTAACATTGGAATGGACTACAAGTTCACAGAATGAGTCGTATATCCCTTATTCATCAATCCTGCAAATATATAAATTATTAGGCATAACCTTTAAGAATAAACCAGGTGAAGCAAGGCGACAACAATTATGATAATTAAGTTTCAGATTATTATCTTTGATAAAAATTCGGGGAAAATGAAAAACCTGCCTATCTGTTTAACTATTATTTTTTCAGTTGTTAGTTCCGGTTGTTCTCATAAATCTGTAGAGAATGATATAAAAGTAATGACACTGAACGTAAGATATAATAATCCGGAGGATAGTATCTATTCCTGGCCAAAAAGGGCCTCACAGGTTTGTGATTTTATATTAAATGAAAAACCTGATGTTTTTGGTATGCAGGAAGTATTGTGGAATCAATATCAGGTTCTCGAAACAATTCTTATGGATTATTCATCAGTTGGCGTAGGTCAATCCGACGGCGTCAGGGAAGGGGAGATGAACCCGATCTTTTTCAGGAAAGAAAAATTTGATTTAATCAGGAACATCACTTTCTGGCTTTCCGATTCACCCGAAACTGCAGGTTCAAAAGGATGGGGTTCTTCACTGCCCCGGATTGTGACATGGCTGGAACTTGTTGAAAAGAAAAGCCATAAACATTTTTTCTTTTTCAATACTCATTTTACAAATGATTCTGATTCTGCCAGTATAATGAGTACAAAAATACTTCTTAAAGAAGTCAGTAAAATAGCTGAGGGTTACCCCTTCATAATTTCCGGTGATTTTAATATGCCACCGACCAGTAATGGGTATTCAATCTTAACCGGACCAGATGAAAGCATACCACTGTTGAAAGATTCTTACGTTATAACTGAAAAGAGACCTCTGGGTCCGGTTTATACATTCAACGGGTTTTTTGACAAAACTAAAAAAACTGCCAGAGTAGACTACATTTTTGTTAGGAACGGCATGAGAGTATTAGATTACAAGACAATAATCAAAGAGGAAAAGGGGATCTATATTTCAGATCACTGGCCTGTCGAGGCAGTTATCTCAATCAATTAATTTATTAGATTTCCAAATTTTAAGTTGAAAAACTCTGGGGGTGTTGAAAAAGTTCTTTTTAACCTCATAGAGCACAAAGAAGGCACAAAGCACACAAAGTTAAACAATGTCTTTCAGTTCTTTGTGATCTTTGTGTAGCCCCTTTGTGACCTTTGTGGTTAATGAATTTCACCTTTTTCTCAACTTTATGCTGTTTTCCTGTACCTTCTTACCGCCATGGTAGTAAAAGCTATTGCAATTACGACCAGCGAATAAAGCTCCCTGCTGATATCGTGAATTGTCGAACCTTTCAGCATAACCATCCTGTTTATTCTCATAAGGTAAGCAACCGGGTTTATGAGATCGAAGTCCTGGGCCCACATCGGCATACTCTCATACGGTGTGAAAATGCCGCTCATAAGAATAAAAATGATCATACAAAAAAATGCAACAAACATGTATTGTTGTTGTGTTCCTGAGAAGGTCGAGATAAAAAGTGCCACACCCAGAACTGCAATCAGAAAAACCGAACTGCTAAGAAACATGAGTAAAAAACTTCCTTCAAAAGGTATGTTAAATGCAAGTTTCCCAATAACCAGTCCAAGTGCAAGATCTGTCAACCCTATAAGAAGAAAAGGTGCCATTTTTGCAATAATGAAATGATATTTTCTGACGGGTGTAACATTAATCTGCTCAATTGTCCCAACTTCCTTTTCCCTTACCATGTTTAAACCGGCAAGTAAAAACCCTATAGCAGTAACAAGGATGACAAGTATACCCGGGAGCATATAGAATTTGTAATTCAGCAACTCGTTATACCAGTACCTGTTTGTAATCTCTATCCGGGGCAATTGAACAAGAGGAATAGTTGTTAGGTTATTTTTTATGAGATCAGTATTATAATCGAGGATAACTCCATTAAGATAGGCCCACGTAAGCTGGGCCGACGAAGCGTTTACAGCATCAATAGTGGCAAGGAGCTTTCCTTGATTACCGGCTACAATATCTTTTGCGAAACCTGATGGTATCTCAAGTATCATTGTGCATTTGTTCCGGTGAAGCAGATTATTAGCCTCATCTTCTGAAAAGGTTGAAAAAGCAACCTTGAAAAACGTAGAACCGTCGAGCTTGTTTATTAACCCTCTCGATTCGGGTGTCATATCTTTATCTATTATTGCAAGCTTTACGTTCTTTAATTCGAATGTTACTGCAGGGACCAGTATCAGCATCTGAACAATAGGAACAGCAAAAATTGCTTTTGAAATAAATTTATTCCGAAAGATCTGGAGAAATTCTTTTCTTATAAGGTATAATATTGTCCTCATTATTTTATTTTGTCTTTTTCCTTTTGTCTTTTATCTTTTATTTAAGGGTTTGAGGCGTGCGGCGTGCGGTATGCGGTATGCGATTTTTCACTTATTCGCCCCATCTCCCCTTCTCCTCTTCAATTTATTCGAGTCTTATCTTAAAGTTTCTAACACTCAGCCCAATAAATGCCAAAGTCATCATTATCAGAATAAGTGTTTCTTTCCATATATAAATGAAACTTGTTCCCTTTATCATAATGTTTTTAATTATTACAATAAAATATCTTGGTGGTAAGACCGAACTCACATAGTCATAAATCTTTGGCATATTTTCAATCGGATAAATAAATCCTGAGAGCAGAATAGTTGGCAGCATAATTCCTATCAGGGAAATAAAAATTGCCTGCTGCATTGTCTTCGATACTGTCGATATAAGAATTCCCAGAGTTAAACTCATCAATATGTAAAGCATACATTCGGCAAGAAGCAGAATTATACTTCCTTTCACTGGCAGTCCGAATACCAGCCATGATAACAGAAGGATCAGAAGCACATTAATAAATGAGAGGAAAAAATAGGGCATAACCTTTCCAAGAATTATCTGGATGGGACGAAGCGGAGAGACCAATAAAACCTCCATTGTTCCAAACTCTTTTTCCCGTGTTATTGTTACAGAGGTCATCAGTGCACATATCAGTATGAGGATCAAGGTTATAACTCCAGGGACAAACATGAAATGACTTTTTAGAGCGGGGTTATAAAGCATTTTCACTTCAGGGTTTATCCTGATAGCGTTATTTATATCTGGTCCTGCTAACTCCCTGTTGAAGTCATTTACAATGGATGTTGTATAATTTGTTATAAGAGTGGCGGTATTGGGTTCGGTACCATCAGATATAATACTCAGGGATGCTTTGCCTTCGTTGATCAGTCTTTTACCGAAATCATCTTCAAATACAATTACAGCTTTGGTTTTACCTTTTTTAAAGACTTTGTCGATATCGTTATAATTCAGAAGGGTCCCGGAATTCTTAAAAAAACCTGAGGAAAAAATTTTGTCAGTCAGTTTTTGAGTTATTTCATCATGGGATAGATCGAGTACGGCAACCCCTGCATTTTTAATGTCGGTGCTTACTGCGTAGCCAAAAATAAGTATCTGGGCAGCCGGAATGCCAAAGAGGATGAAGAGCGTCCTGTAATCTCTGAAAATATGAAGGAACTCTTTCTTTACAAAACCGAGGAATCGTTTCATGGTCTCGCAATTTTAATAAATACCTCTTCTACTGATGTTGCATTATATTGCTTTTTCAGCCTTTCAGGTGTATCCAATGCTACAATTTTCCCTTCATTCATTATTGAAATCCTGTCGCAATATTCTGCCTCATCCATATAATGTGTAGTTACGAATACAGTTATCCCTCTGGAAGCCGTTTCATATATTGTTTCCCAGAACTGTCTCCTTGTAATAGGATCCACACCTCCGGTCGGTTCATCAAGAAATACGATTCTTGGCTCATGTAAAACCGCTACAGAGAATGCGAGTTTTTGTCTGAGTCCAAGAGGGAGATCAGAAATCATCCTGTTCTCGTATTCCTGGAAATGCAGTTTTGCAAGGAGATCGGCAAGCCTTTCTCTGATTAGAGATTTACTCATGCCATAAATACCACCGTAGAGTATAATATTTTCTTTTACAGTGAGATCTTCATATAGTGAGAATTTCTGACACATATACCCGATATTCTTTTTAATCTGTTCGGTTTGTCTATATGCATCAAATCCGGCTACATTAACCTCTCCTGAGGTAGGTTTTGAAAGGCCTGAAAGAATTCTGAGTGCAGTTGTTTTTCCTGCACCGTTAGCCCCGAGAAACCCGAAAATTTCACCTTTGTAAACCTCAAAACTGAGATTATCGTTGGCAATAAAATTTCCAAACTTCTTTACAAGATTATGAACAATAATTACCTTTTCGTTCATCTGTTTAACGTTACGTTGTTATGTCGTTATGCCGTTGCGTCTTTCTCCATAAGTTCGAGAAATCTGTCTTCAATTCCGGCTTCAGCTTCCACGATAACCGCATCACTTATACCTTCCCTTAAAAGGTACTCATGGAGGGAACCTTCCAAAGAATCTTTTGTTAATGTCACATGTATAGAGTCGCCAAATGGATATGCTGTGAGAACCCCGGCATTTTTTCTAAGTGTTTTAATCAGCCTGTATTTTTCAACTGACTTTACGGTAAAAAGTTTTCTGCTGAAACCCGCCCTGATTTTTTGAGGTGTATCAATCGAGAGGATTTTCCCATTCTGTATAAGAGCCACCCTGTCACAACGGATGGCTTCATCCATATACGGTGTTGATACGATTATAGTTATATTATATTGTCGCAATTTACCAAGCATATCCCAGAACTCTGATCTTGAAACAGCATCAACCCCGGTGGTGGGTTCATCCAGAACAAGTAATCTCGGTTTATGAATTAATGCACATGATAGCGCCAGTTTTTGTTTCATTCCTCCTGAAAGTTTACCGGCAAGACGCTTTTTGAATGGCTCAATATGGGAATAGATATCGGCAATAAGTTCATAATTTTCCTCAACTGTGGTTCCGAATACAGTTGCATAGAAATTGAGATTTTCCTCTACTGATAGATCCTGGTACAGGCTGAATCTGCCAGGCATGTAACCTATGTTTTTCCGAAGTTCTTTATAGTCAGATTTGGCATCCATCCCCAGGACTTTCATATTCCCCTTATTGGGTAACAACAACGTTGTAATGATCCTGAAGAGTGTGGTTTTTCCGGCGCCATCCGGTCCGATAAATCCAAATACTTCAGATTCATTTACTGAAAACGATATATCATCAAGAGCAATAGTTTGTCCGAATGATTTGGCAATACCTGATGCTTCAATAGCTTTTATCATCTGATCATTTTTTTTCTACGGTAAAAAGCGCTTCACCTGGCATCCCCGATTTAAGAGTGCCGTTATTCACAACATCAATATTAACAGCGTAAACCAATATAACCCTTTCTTCTTTTGTCTGAATGATTTTTGGCGTAAACTCAGCCTTTTCCGAAATGTAACTTATAGTTCCGGTGAATGAGCTGAATCCCTTTTCACCATTATCAATCCTTACTGTACATGTCTGTCCGGTTTTTATTTTTCCCACCTGGGCACCGCTTACAAAAACCTTTAATTTAATAATTGAAAGATCTGCAATTTTAACAAGAGGTTTCCCGGCAGCAGTTATCTCTCCTGCTTCAGAATACTTCTCTATGACAGTGCCTTTAAGAGGGCTTTTTATGACACATCTTTTAATCTGCTCATTCACAGTCGCTTTCCTGGACTCATTAACTGAAAGTTCAGCAGCGACTGATGCTTTCTGAGTGTTATTAGCTGCGATCTGCTTTTGAAATACAGCGACCTGGCCTGTCAGGTCATCGTATTGTTTTTGTGTGGCAGCATCATCCTTAAGCATTTTTCCAAACCGTGAGATATTTATATTCAGGTTCTCGATCTGCTGTTTAAGGATATCATTCTGAGCGTTGATCGAGTTGATCCGTGTTGTGACACTCTTCATATTTGCATCTATTTCAGCTTTCTGGAGATGAAGAACAGTTGTATCAACAAGGGCTATCGTTGTACCTTTTTCAACAAGGACACCCTCTACCGGATCAAACTGCAGAATGCGTCCGCTTGTTTCAGCAGATATTATAACCTCTGTTGCCTCAAAGTTACCGAATGCATCAGCTTTGTCGGCTTTGTTTTTGCAGCCGGCTAAAAGAACGGCAGCAATTATTATTAACGATCTGGTTTTCATGTTATTATTATGTATTGTTTTTCATTGGTTTGTTTTCTTCTTTTGCCCCTTGCCCCCTAAAGGGGGATTTATTTTCGATCTTTTATTTTAAATTGCCTTATGAGTGGAATTTAGCCCCCCTTTAGGGGGGTTGGGGGGCCTGCCATCACACGGGGGCTATTCTATCTCTTTCCCGCTTATATTCAGATACTCAATCCTGGCCATAGAAAGATTTATTTTATGGATCTCAGAGTTTATAAGAGCCTGTCGTTCTGTATTAAGTTCATTCAGATATTCGGTTGCAGTTATAGTACCGTTTTGATATTGAGATTCAGAAGAGGCAGTTATCTTTTTCCTCAGAGTAATAAGTTCGGAATCCCGGTCAATCAAAGCTTTAAGACTTTCTATTTCAGAATTTTTTGCTTCAAGCAATCTTTTAAGGTTATCTGACAGATCATTCTTTCTGTTATCGAGGATTCCCTGTTGAAATGAGATTATTTGTTTCTCATTCTTAGCTTTGTTCCAGTCGAATATATTCCATTTTATACTGGCTCCGAGTACATAGTATGGAGCAAACTCATTTTTAAAGAAGTTACTTCCCGGAGGATTGCCGTATCCGAGAGTGGCAAATCCTATGGCTTTAGGCAGCCTTCTACTTTCAATAAGTTTCGTTCCTGCAGCAAGTTGCTCTTTCTTCAGATCAAAAAGCTGCAATTCGGGACGTGACAATTCATTGGAAAGTTCACCCGATATTGAAGGAAGAATAAATTCTGTAGAGGCTTCAATGTTATTACCCGTAAGATCTGATAGAATTTTAGTGAGGGATGATTTTCTAATCTCATTTTCAGTCAGTTGCTGTTCAATATTAATCTTTTCCGAGGTAAGCACATCCACATCGGATTTAATAATCACACCGTTATTAGCTGCAGATTGCATTGATGCGATCCGCTTTTTAATAATTTCAAGATAGTTATTCAGAAGCTCTTTCTGCCTGGCGAGGAGCAAAAGGTTGAAATAGTAACCGTTTATCTGACCACGAAGTTTATAGAGATCTGTCTCGGTCTGTTTTTCGTTAACGCTGAGATCTGCTTTTTCAAGCGCTCTTGCTCCTTTGATGGCACCTCCGTCATAAATGACCTGGTTAATATCCAGCGTAATTTTATATTGCTCGTTTGGAAGCGGTTTTATTGCATTTGCGATACCCGGTATTGGAAGGGAGCCAAGAACACCGCTTAGATCCACAACGGAAGAATTATAAATCAGGCTTCCGTTTGCATCTATCATTGGCAGCCAACCCATTACCAGGTTTTCATCTTTAAGTTTTGATATATCAGTGTATCCTTTTTTTTCACCGGCAAGGGCGTTAGATGCCATGGCCTGGTCATAACACTCTTTCAGAGTCAGGATTTTTTGGGCGTTGAGAGTATTTGCCAGGGAAATGATAAGAACTATTATAATGAGGACATTCCTTTTCATTTGTGTGAATTTAATCGTTTATAAAAAAGGTTTTTGTTATTTTTTTAATGCGTTAATAACAAAATCAGCTGCGAATGTCTTTCTCTCTTCCACGAATTCATTGAAGTCGAGACCCAGTTTACCGAGAACGCCTTCAAGTATGCCCCTTGCAGCAAACGGAAAAACACTCATGGCAGCCATTGAAATCATTATTTGAGGCAATGTTTCCTGAGATATATTGTATTTCTGGAGTTCGTTTTTATGTT
>Ga0182021_10012630_pt1 | contig 10031 bp, 5 predicted proteins | sample 612E3MmetaG_FD_120493 | JGI IMG/M metagenome (GOLD analysis project Ga0182021, IMG submission 120493) | Permafrost microbial communities from Stordalen Mire, Sweden - 612E3M metaG (Illumina Assembly) | ecosystem: Environmental > Terrestrial > Soil > Wetlands > Permafrost | place: Sweden... | reverse complement strand
CTTGTGCGTCCGCCAGTGACAGGGTTGCGACCAACGTCATATCACGAACAATGCTCTTCAACAGATGTCCTGCGCACATTCGGCGTGATCATCGCTTCCGGGGAGTGACAACGAGGATGGGTGATAAATAATACTGAATAAGCGAGGGAAAAGCAACGGAGATGCGGGGGGAACTCCCGCCGGGCGCACGGGCCGACGAGCGGGGAGTTCGGGGCTGAGGGGGTTCCATGGAAGAAGAATCCCCGCGGTGTCTGTCCCACGGAAGCGGATTCTCACGTTTTGATTCGTTCTCCGCAGGTAATATATTGGAGCATGTTATCACCGCACTCAGAGGAACCTCCTGCTCCCCGCCATGATCTGAAGCGGCACGTTTTCACGGCAGTCACGCTTCTGGTCCCGGTCGCGTTCCTCGTCACACTCGAGATCGCGCTCCGGATCTTTCACTACGGCCCGGACATTTCCCTCTTCACGACGATGGAGGTCGGGGGAAAGACGTACCGCGTTATGAACCCGGGGGTCGGGAAGCGATATTTTCCCGGGACGGATTTCACCCCCGCAACGTCACTGGATGCGTTCGAGCGGGAGAAACCGCCGGGGACGTACAGGATATTCTGTCTCGGCGGATCCACCACCGTGGGCTATCCGTACTGGTTCAACGCCGCGTTTTCAACGTTTCTCCGCACGAGGCTTCACGCACTTTTCCCGGACCGTTCAATCCAGGTAATCAACCTGGGCCTCACCGCGACAAACAGCTTCACCGTCCTCGATATCGCACGTGATCTCTCGGAGGCGGGTCCGGATCTTCTCCTCGTCTACGACGGCCACAACGAATTTTACGGCGCCCTCGGTGTGGCCTCGCGCGAGTCGCGCTCCGGCGCCCGCTGGCTCACGGACCTGTCGTTGAGGCTCCTCCGGTTCCGGACATACAGGCTCGTGAGGGACCTCTTCATGACAGCCGGCGGGCTGTTTTCCACCGCGCACCCGGAGGACGATCGCGGAACCATGATGGAACGCCTGGCCCGGGGGGAGAATATCCCCATGGGAAGCCGGCTCTACAGGGAGGCCCTCGACACGTTCAGGGAGAACCTCCGTGCGACCGCGGACCTGTGCGCCGGGGGGGGCATCCCCCTGATACTCGGCACACAGGTGTCCAATGTCAGGACACAGCGGCCGTTCATCTCGATGCCCCGTCCCGGGATGACGCCCGCCGAAACAAAAGAGTTCACGTCGGCTTTCGATGCGGGACTGGGCGCACTCGGCGCAGGACATCCGGAGGAGGGGATTCCCTTCCTTCTGAAGGCTCTTGCCCTCGACTCGTTGCGCGCGGATGCGGAATTCGCGATGGCGCAGTGTCTGGAATCGGGGGGTGACGGAGATGGGGCGAGGACCGCGTTCGCCAGGGCGCGGGATCTCGACCAGCTCAGGTTCCGCGCGAGCTCCGATTTCAACGCGGCGATACTCGGAATGGAGGACGGAACACATGTAGGCGTGGCGGACATGGAACCGTTGTTCGCCGGCGCTTCAGGTGACTCCATCGTCGGCAATGAACTGATATTCGAGCATCTTCACCCCACGGCACGCGGATACTTCATGATGGCAAAAGGGTACGCCCGCGCGATGGAACGGCTCGGCCTTATCGTACCGAAGGAAAGCTGGGTCGTCCGGGACACGATCAGTGATGACCTGCTGTGGGGAGAACGCCCCCTCACCGTTCTCGATGAAAGGATGGCCGCCCGCAAGGTGGAGATACTCACATCCGGCTGGCCGTTCAAAGCCGGCGTGCCGTCCGTCCCGGCCGTGAGCCCGGCCGACACGCTGGGCCAGATCGTTGAGATGGTGACCCGTTCCCGCTGGACATGGCAGCGGGCGCACGAAGAAGCGCTGACGTACTACCGCGGAAGGGGGGAGTGGGGATCCGTCGAAAGGGAATACAGGGTGATCATCAGCCAGACGCCGCTGGATATACGGCCGCAGCTGAGCCTCGCCCATTTCTACATGGAGCGGGGCCGGCTGGGAGAGATGGGGGCCGTGCTTGCCTCGACGCTTGAAATGCAGCCGACAAAACTCGCCTACAGATCCCTCGGAGATCTCGCCCTCGGTGCCGGAAGACCGGGTGAAGCGATCGCATATTACCGGACGCTCGCCGGATTCCCGCAGGAGAAAAATGAACAGCTCGAAAACGGATATCTCCTCGGTCTCGCGTATGCTCAGGCGGGGGCGCTCGACAGCGCCCGCGTGCAAATGGAGAGGCTCCTCTCGCTGAAGCCGGAGTACGCTCCTGCCGGAGAGCTCCTGAAGAAGCTGAAGGGTGTACGGTAGCGCGGCGGAGATTTTATGGAACCGTATTCCCCTTCGAAATATCGACCTCCAGCCAGTCCAGCTCGGGAGTGACAAACGGGACGGCGAGCATTGTCCCGCCGAACCCGAGTATCCGGAATGTCATCATGGGGATCGGAGTGACTTTGAGCGCCTTCAGCCGATCGGCGTAGACGTCGACCCCTTTTTCCTTCGCGATGGAAGCGAGCCGGAGCGTCACCGCCCGCTTCGCCTTCATCTGGAGAGTCTCCTTCCGGGCCTGCAGAAACCTGCGGGCAAGAGACGTGTCCCCCTCCAGCGGCGCCGATTTCTTGCCGGTCAGCTCGAAGTAGACGGGCCCGCCGGGAAGGTCCAGAGGACCGTAACGCTCCCCCGGACGGAGCCGGAAGGCAATCTCTCCGATGGGAGGCCGGTCGGTGACCGGGAACCAGGGAGAGAGGCCGCCGGTTTCCCTCGCGGCCGGGTCAGCGGACCATTTACGAACGACATCTTCCATCGACGCCCCGCCTCCAAGATCCTCCATCGCACTCTGCATCTGGTTGAATGTCGTCGTCCGCAATTCACGTAACTGAACCTGCGGCACGGTCACGGAGGAATCGCGCCACTTCAGCGTCGCCCAGACCTCGGCGTCGCTTGCGTTCGTCCCGCCGGCGATCGCATCCCTGTCCACCGCCGCGAGGAAAGACTGCCGCCATATTTCCACTTCCCGGCGGACGTCCGCGGTCGTGTCGAGGCTGCGCCGGAGGGCCTCCTCCCCCATGAGCTCCCGCTGCACCAACCCCTTCAGTTCCGTATTCAGCCGGACCGGAATGCTCCCGAGCGCCGTTCTTTGAACCCCGAACCCTTCCCGCGCAAGCCGGTCGACCACGTCACCGACAGTCCAGACCCTGCTCCCCGCAACGGCGAGCGTATCACCGAGCGACGCAGCGCAGATGCTGTCGACGGCCGATGCCCGCGCGGGGGTCAGGTAGACGACCGAGTCCCGGGGCTCCTGTGCGAATACCGATTCGAGCGCACTGATAAGCCTGTTGAGCGGGACAGGGGCGGCATATCCGGTCTTGCCCCGGAGGACGCCGGGGGCAAACTCCTCGAGACGCGCCTTCTCTTTTCTCCGCCGGAGAATGGTCATGACCCTGTCCCGGAGCACGTCGGAGGCCAGGCTGGCGTACCCGGGACTCCGGTGGACGCCGGAAACGGTGAGTACATAAAAACCGGTTCCCGCCCGGACGACGGGGGAAATTTCATTCTGTTTCAGATGGTAAGCGGCGGATTCGACCGCCGGATCCGCCTCCCCCCAGACGAGCGTCGCAGTATCGCGCAGTGCATGAAACGACGAATCGATACGCAGACTACGGAAATCCTCAATGCGCCGCATCTGGGACCTGACAAATCCCGCGTCTTCCTCCCTGTCGAAATAGATGTACCGGATGGAGAGCTCGATGAGCGCCAGGGCTATCCCCTGCGACAGCTCCTTCCCGGAAACGGCGGCCTTCGCAATCACCTCGTGCTTGTACAGGGCATCACGCGCGAGGAGTTTCCGCGTCTCACGGAGGGCGAGCTGAATCACGGCGTCCGTGTCCAGCCCCCGGGCTGCGGCATCGGCAGCCAGGAGTTTCTCGGCAATAATGGAGTAGAGCACCTCAAGTTTGCGCGCTTCGGCCTGGCCGCGGGCCTGCCTGCCGAACCCGGGGAGCAGTTCATAGCGCTCCAGGAATTCGTGCTCGGAAACGAAGACGTCCCCTGCGCGCGCGATCACATGTTCCCCGGGGAGGGGAATCTCCTGCGCGGGGGCGCGGCAGGCCGCTGCCGCGAGAAGTGTCAGAAGCGTCAGTGCTCGTTTCAGGTCTCGTCCCTCCCTTGAGGTGCTCCCCGATCCCTGGGGAGCTTGAGGCAATATACTCAAACCGTCCGCGCGCCACAAGGGAGGCGCACTTGCGGATCATCACGCTGTTTTCTAGATTGCTTCATGCTCTCCGGGAAAAGACGCCTCCTCTTCAGACTGATCTCCGTGCTCTTCCCGCTCGTCCTTCTTCTCCTCCTCGAGGTTTCCCTCCGGTTCTTTGCGCCGTCGCTTGACTCACCGTTTGTGCGCGAAGCGGCGGTCGACACGGTCCGCATGCTGCAGGTTAACCGCGCATATCTGGAACGGTACTTCCCGGCAAACGCACCGATGGTGCCGGAACTGAAGCCGGGTCTCATGCGGGCCCGGAAGACGAAGGGGGTTTTCAGGGTCTTCTGCGTCGGCGAGTCGTCGATGCTCGGCACTCCGTACGAACTCTCCGCGACGATACCCGCGCTCGTTCGCAAGCAGCTACGCCATCTGTTCCCGGCCCCGGACATTGAGGTCATGAACTTCGGAGCATCGGCGATCAACTCAAATGTGGTCGCCGATCTCGCCCCCTCCCTGGCGGATCTCAGTCCGGATGCCGTCCTCCTCTATCTCGGACACAACGAGTTCTACGGTCCTGACGGGGTCGGAGCCCCCTGGATCGAGAAGAAATTCCCGGCCCTCACGGAACTCAAATACCGTGCGCGGGATATCAGAATCGTCCGCCTCGCCCAGAGAATGCTGGGGTCGTTCATGCGCGGATCGCAGGACGGCGAACGCAACCTGATGAAACAGGTCTCCCGGGGGGCCACGGTGGAAGCAGGCTCGGCGGAGGAAGTGCGCGTGATCGGCCGTTTCGGGGAGAACCTCCGAAGGATCATTAAAACGTTCCGTGACCGCGGGATATGCGTGATCGCGAGCGACGTCACATCCAGCCTCATGTTCCCCCCCTTCATCAGCGGAGCCCGTCACGAGGAGATCCCTCCGCTCATCGCGTCGGGAAATTTCACGGAGGCCCTGGGCCGGCTCGAAGTACTGAAAGGGACTGACACCGCGGATGCGTTCACCGACTACTGGCTCGGACGGGCGCACCTCGCGCTCGGGGACACCCGCGAGGCTGCCCGGTTCCTCCGGAGAGCGCGCGACGAGGACCTGCTCAAGTTCCGGGCGCCGGCGCGCACGGACAGTATCATCCACTCGGTCTGCCGGGAGGAATCAGTTCCCTGCATCGCGGTTGACTCGATATTCTCGGCGCTCTCCCCCGCGGGTATCACCGGAGCGACGCTATTCTGGGAACACCTCCACCCCACGGCGAGAGGATATGACATCATCGCCAGGGCGTTCGTGGGAGAAATGATAAGGCTTCCGATCCTGCCGCCGTCCGGCGGTGAACCCGGACTCCTGCCGTTCGACGCCGACAGCCTGAGTCTCTCCTGGCTGGATCTTGCCTACGGGGAAATCTCCGTGCGGGCTCTGACGGGGAGGTGGCCGTTCACTGATTTTATTTCCCCTTCCCCCCTTCTCGATTCTGCCGATCCCGCAGAGAGGAAAATGGTGACCGACGTGTACCTGAAGAAGACCGGCTGGACTGACGCCTGCCTGCAGTTCGCCTCATACGAGGAGAAATCCGGCCGCGCGCGGGAGGCCATCAGGACGTACGGCGCGCTCATTGAAGAGTACCCGTTCGAGTACTATCCCCGCTACCGGCGCGCCGCGCTCCTCAGGGACGAGGGAGACATCACCCGGGCGGTCGCCGAATACAGGCGGGCGATCGCGCTCAACCCGGCACATGCGTACTCGCTCATCGATCTCGGGCTCATACTCAACAACGCGGGGGAATTTGACGAGGCCCGCGTCCGGCTCTCAAGGGCGCTCGAACTGACCGGGGGTAAAGACCTTCCGCTCCCCCGTGCACAGGCCTGCTACGGACTGGCGGCGATCTGCGCCAACACCGGGGACATCCCGAAGGCTCTCGCGTGGCTCGATGAGTCGCTCCGGCTGGCACCTTCCTATGCTCCCGCACGGCAGCTCCGCGCGCAGATACTCGCGCACGCCAGGTAATGCTTTACGCAGGAATAGAAAAAGGAGAGGCGCCGGGCTTCCGGCGCCTCTCCTCGTTTGTACAGCCCTGCCGCGTCCCGGGATTCCGGGCAACTGCTCCCGGAGGGACCGCTCAGAACGCCGGCATTACTTCAGGAGCAACATCTTTTTCGTGCTCACGAACGTCCCTGCGGTGATCCTGTAAAGGTAGACGCCCGTCGCGATGTGCGAAGCGTCGAACTTCACCGCATGATTTCCCGCTTTCAGGGACTCGTTGACGAGCGTGGCGACTTCCTGTCCGAGAATATTATACACCTTCAGCTCCACCTGGGATGCCACCGGGATCGAGAACTCGATCTGCGTGGATGGGTTGAAGGGGTTCGGATAGTTCTGTTCGAGCTTGAATGCCTTTGCGACTCCCGGGAGCTGTGAAATACCCGTGGGCGTCTTCGGCCTGTGGAGATCGAAGTCCCAGAATTTGTAGTACGCCGGGTTGATGCTTCCGTAGTCGCTTGCGATCGTGTATGTCGTATCGGTATCGACGATGTTCTCGGCATGGTTGTTACCGTACCCGCCCACGCCGCCTTCATTGTCGCTGCCGTAGATGCCGAACTTGAACACCTGTCCGACGATCCCCTTGGAGCCGGTACCGACGCTGTCCGGGGAATAATTCACGATGACCGAGAAAATCGAATCGTGGGCGACCTTGTCGCCGTGCGTACCGTCATCCCACAATTCGTGGGGGACGTCCTGCACGAGCGGAAGACCCCAGGTATCCCAGTTGTCCACCGCGGGACCGTTGATCCAGACTCCCCATTTGAATATGGAGTCTTTTTGCGCCGGGTACACCGTGGTGTTCCCCTGGATGGCGAAGAGCGTGTCGCCCCCCTTGAGCGTGTAATACGCCGAGCGCATGTCAACCGTGTACAGGACATGGACCTTCCTGGCGAGGACCCGCGTGTTCGGGAACACAGGCTGACGCCGGGCCGACACGACGCTGTTGCTCGTGTCGTAAATCGTGAAGGCTTTCGACGGCACGGTGAACTGGCGCCGTTCGGCCTCGCTCGCCTGGGCCCCGGCAAACGTGAAGTTGTAGTAGTTCTCCCTGTTGTCCTGTCCGAACTTGTGCGTGTAGAACTGGTAATCGAGAAGTGCGCCGACCTTGGTGATGACGGTGTCCACTCCCCGGTACGAGAATCCAATCACCTGATGCAGGAACGTCGTCCGGGGGTTCACGACCGCGGTATTAAAGAAACCGGACTGCACTTCCACGGTATCGCCCTGGGTATAGCCCCCCTTGGAGATGGCGCTCGAAAGGTTGACGTTCCACGTGATGATGCACGTGTCAGGGTTTGCGCGCGCGATCGGGGATGTGTTGCTGAAGTACACCCACTGAAGAGTGGTGTCTTTCAGTCCGACCGGCATCGTGAAATGACGGTTCGTTCCGCCGTACGGCGGATCGCTCAGGTTTTCGCCCCTGCCGGTGGAACCGAGATTCCAGCCCGACCCGAGACGGAACTTGTATGCGACGTCCATTCCGGGCGTCACCTGCGATTTCCGGAACCGGAGTCGCGCGGAATAAAACGAGGTCGCCGGCAGTCCGAACGCGTTGGCGCCGTTCGTCGGCGTTTTTTCCTGTGTCAGGTAGAACGGGGTACCCCAGTCGAGATCAGGGCCGCCCTTGCCGTCGCCCAGCACGCCGACGGAATCCTTGTCGGCCGCTGTCCAGCCGAATGCGCCCGCGTCCGAGACTCCCTGCATGTTCACCCGGAAGTACACGCTCACGAACGAGTCTGCGACAGTCGTATAGGGCTTGGTAAAGACGTCGATGTTCTTCCCGAAGGGGAAATTCCCGTTGTTCCAGAACTCAGGCTGGAGCACCGTGTCCTTCGCCGGAACGATGAAATTACGGTTGCCGTTGCCGGCGTTCGTGTTCTCTTCCCATCCGCTGTTCTGTGCCGTGGGATAGATGCGGATCTTGTAGAAGAGCGTATCGCCCGGCGTGAGCGCGAGAGTCTTGGACCAGTAGTCGCCTCCGATACTGTTCAACAACGCCCCGGTCCCCCAGTTCGTCAGGGCCTTCGAGTCGTTCGTGTCGTGCGCAGCCGCCCCGGTAATGGAGAGCGACGACGTGGCGTTAATCGAGTCGGGGACAGTCGCTGTGTTGATGATAAACGTGACGTTCTTCTGCTGCGCCACGAGAACCGAGGGGGAGAATAACCCGACGGCGACAAGGGCGACAAGCATAAGAAGTAGTGTCTTGTTCATTTGAACCTCCTGTGTGTGAACCAGTGTGGACTTACCGCAAACTGCACAACTCTCAGTGTTCTCTTTGCCCCGCACCTCCTTTCGTGTCAGAACAGTGATGGGATCAGTGATTTCATGATCAGAACCCTATGGATAGGGCGATGGTGTTCAGGTTGCCAAACAGACCGAACTTTTGAAACGCGTAGTTAAACGAGAGCGCCGCAAATCCTTCGAACTGATACTGAAGGCCTGCACCGAGCGCAAGTCCTTCCTGCCCCTTGTCGCTGCTCAGCGGCGCCTGCCCTCCCTTGAAGATCGACTGGTAGCCTCCGCGGATGAACAAAATGTTCCGCCACCCGACCTCCCCCCCCAGATTGATGGATTCAAAATCGTCGTTCGGACGGAGAGCATCCACGGCCACCGTGGCGGTCACTTCATCGTTTTTCACGACATCCATCGCCGCCCCGACGCGGAAGAGAAGTGGGAGAGGCCATGCATCCGTCTTGAGATAGGCCACGAGCGTTTTGTTGGAGCCGGAATTGTTCGGGTCCGTATCGACGCGGTTGAGAAGGTCGCGTCCCGAGAGCGTCATGTCGCCGCCGAAATTCGACATCGACATCCCGATCCGGAGACCGCTCAGATCCGTCACGTACAGGAGTCCGGCGTCAAACGCCACGGTGCTCGCCGTCTCGTTGTACACCCTCTGGTTGATGTATTTCACGGACCCGCCGATGGAGAATTTGTCCGTGAGCCTCCTGCTGTACGAGAGGGAGATCGCAAGATCGGCGGCAGACCAGGTCTCCCCCGTCCCTTCGGGACTGGCCACCGTCGTGACGTCCCCCTGACCGTAGTCCATATCGGTGATGCTCGCTCCTATGGCGTTGTCGCCGTCCAGGTTCAGGACGAGACCGAACCAACGGAATTTCGTTCCGACGAGCCAGTCCGTGTTCACGAAGGAGAACTCGCTCCGTCCGGACTGCACGACCGCACCGGGATTCCAGTAGATCGAGCTGACGTCCTGATTGGCGGCGACGTAGGCGCCTCCCATGGCGATCGCGCGCGGGCCCACGGGGATCCCCAGAAACTGCGCCGCGGTTGTGCCGACCTTTGACTGGGCACCCGCTCCGGCGGGGATGAATCCCGCACACACGGTGATCAGAAGGCACCACGGAAGAACCCGGATGTTCGTTGTCATGATGGCCGTCTCACTTGATGATTGCGATCTTGCCCGTGGCGTTCCCGACGGGGGACTCAACGACATAGAAGTACACGCCGAACGAAACGTCGAGGTTTTCATACGTCTTCAGGTCCCACGACACGGCGCCGTCTTCGATGTTCCCATCCTGCCTGAGCGTCTGAACGTAGTCCCCGCGCGCGGTGAATATTTTCACCGTCGCTCCCGCAGGAATATGGATGAAGTCGATCTTTCGCTGCCCCCGGCCGCTCGTGATTCCGGGATTCAGGGGGAGCTCGAACTGCGACTGCGTCACGTACGGGTTCGGGACCACCTTGATCCTGCTCAGGTCGGCCTTTGCCGCAGGGGCGCTCACCGTGGCCCCCGTCGGGGTGAATTCGAATATATCCCCGTTTCTGAAGGGTT
>Ga0182021_10012627_pt1 | contig 10034 bp, 5 predicted proteins | sample 612E3MmetaG_FD_120493 | JGI IMG/M metagenome (GOLD analysis project Ga0182021, IMG submission 120493) | Permafrost microbial communities from Stordalen Mire, Sweden - 612E3M metaG (Illumina Assembly) | ecosystem: Environmental > Terrestrial > Soil > Wetlands > Permafrost | place: Sweden... | reverse complement strand
TGCTCTTTGAGTAGGAGGCTCTCCTGATAGAGTAGGAGGGCGCGGTCGAGGTCGCCGCGGGTGACGTAGACTTGCGCCATCATGGAAAGGGAGGCGGCCTTGCCTTGTTTGTCGCCGAGTTGCTCTAAGAGTAGGAGGCTCTCCTGATAGAGTAGGAGGGCGCGGTCGAGGTCGCCGCGGGTGAGGAAGACGGCGGCCATTTGATGGAGGACCGCGCCATACTCACCTTGATTCTTCATCTTGCTGCGCCAACTGCGCCGCTTCTTCGTATTGCTTCAGCCCACGCTCCAGATCGCCGCGCAAGACAGACAGATTCGCCTGCTGGAATAAAATACGCTCACGTCGAACTTCGTCGCCCACGGACGCGGCCTGTTCCGCGCCGCGTTCCAGAATTTTCTCCGCGTCTGGAATGCGGCCAATCTGCTGCAAGAGATAGCCCAGTCGCCAGCAATAGGCGGCCTGTTGATCGGCAGGTTGCGCTTCGGTCTGCGCAACTAGCTCGTCGGCGGTGTTCACAAACAGGCGCGCAATGGGCACCTCTTTGCCTATTTGGCCGTAGGCCATGTCGACAAACCAGTAGGCATAGGCGGCATAACCTGCCGGTTGTGCCGCTTTTTCGCCGCGCTGCTCCGCAGCGCGGCGAAAAATTTCCTGCCGCAGGGCGGGTTGAAAGCGGTAGGTGGCTGGGGTCTGGTCTTCATAGCGGACGTCTACTTCCAGCAGGTTACGGTGGGTGAAGTAGGCCAGGCTCTCTCTGGCGGGCGTCAAATCGTCAATAGGTTGTTCCCAGATCAGCGCCGCGCCCTGCGCAAAGAACGGGAAGCCAAAGACGCTCAGCGCGCCAAACTGGCTCTGCCGCTCGGGCGTCAACCGGTCGTAACTGCGGGCAAAGGCCGCGCCAAAGGTGCGGTGGTGGCCAGCCAGCCCGGCCCGTTCGGCCTCGGCCAGCGCCGCCGGCCAATCGGCCAGAAAGGCGGCGGGGGCCACGGCGTCGTTGTCGTCGTATTCGCCGGCCAGCAGCGCAATCGCCAGCGGGTGGCCTGCGGTGGCGCGGGCAATCTCGACGGCCAGTTTCCGGTGGGCGGCGGCGCGGTCTTTAGTCTGCGCCGGGTCTTTGGCGCGCGTGCTCAATTCCACAAACAGGTCGGCGGCGGCGGTCTCTTTCAGTCCGGCCAGCGGATCATCGCGGCCCGGATACAGCACCTCGCCGCGCAGGTGGGCGGGCTGCTGGCGGCTGGTCAACAGCAGGCGCGCGCCGCCCTCGGCCAACTGCGCCACCAGGCGGTGGACGGCTTCGGCTTCGGGGTTGTGGTCGTCAACGCCTTGCAGCACGCTCTCGTAATTGTCCAGCAGCAGCAGGCCGTCCCACTCGCGGGCGGCGGCCAGCACGGCGGTGAGCTGCGTTTCGGCGTCGGCGGCGGCCAACGCCTGGGCCGCGCCTTCGCCGCGCAAGGCGCGCAGCAGCGCCGCGCGAAAAGCGGCGGCATTCACCACATCGCTGGCAAAGCTCACGGTCCGCACGCCCTGCGGCCAGCGCCACGCAAAGCGCTCGGCAAAAGCCGCCGCCAACGCGGTCTTGCCCATGCCGCCCGTGCCGTTCACCGTCACCACGCGCTGCCCGCTGCTGTACAGATGGGCCAGGTCGTGCAGTTCGCGGTTACGGCCCAACAGCGGGCGCGGCGGTTGCACTTCGCTGGTCAATTGAATCTGCCCAGACAAACCCAAGCTATCCGCCAGCGGTTGACCGGCCTGCAACGGCAGGGGTTTCCAACTGTCGCGGGCCACATAACCTACGGGCAGCCCGGCGCTGGCCGGGTGCGCCATCAACAGGGTGTGCCGCGCCTGGCGCAGCGCCTCGGCCACCGAGCAACCCGCCAGCAGCGTCTCGTAAAACGCCACGGCCAGATCATCGCTCAATTTATCGGGAAAAGCGCCTTGCAGGCCCAGCGCAAACGGTACGCCGTTCTGCACCAGCGCATAGGCCAGGTCGGCCTGGGTCCCTTGCGCGGTATGGCAGGCGCTCAACAGCACCCCTTGCAGCACGCCGCGCGGCGGCATTGTTACCAGATCGCTGCCCAGCAGCGGGTCGGCCTGGCCGTCGGCGTCTTCCAGCAGCAAAATCGCCAGCGGGCCGCTGGGGGTGTTGATCACATTGCCGTGGCAGGTCAGGTGCAAAATCGCCGGGCCGCGCAGCAGGGCACGCTTCAAGGCGGCTTTTACCGGCGGCACGCGCTGGGCCTGCAAGGCGATGCCGCTGGCTTGCAGCACGCGGCGCACCTCGCGCAGTTCGTTCTCCACTTGCAGGCGATAGCCCTCGCGCGGCTGGCCCTGTGCGTCCACCAGCGGATCGGCGGCCAGCGCCACAAAATTCAGCGGGCCGCTTGCGGCGGGCGCGGCGGCTCGATCGACCAGGCGCAGCACGGCGAACTGTACCGCCAGCAATTGTCGATCGGGCAGGGCGGCATACTCCCACGCGATCGAGCGCGCGCCTTCGTCGGCGTCGATCAGCAGCAACCGATCGGGATCGGCTTCCAACCGATCGAGCAGAGCCGCGCCCCCCAGAGCTTGAGTCAGCCGTTTGCCCACTTCCAGTGGATCGGCCTGTAGTTCGGCCAGCGCGGGCAGCGCTTGACGCGGCGTGGGTACGGCTAAGGGTTGCCCATCGATCAACGCAGTGATCGCTTCTTCCGGCGAGGTGCGCAGTTGCAAAATGAGTGCCATGTGGTACCCGTCCGTGCGAAGATGGAGGCAGTATACACCGAGGTCACGTCATATGGCAACTTGCCTTTGTCACAACAAAACACCCCAGCAATCATGTTGATCGCCGGGGCGCTTCACTCATCACTTTTCACTTTTCACTTTTCACTCATCACTTCATCCTTCGAATCTGCGGCCACTTGAAGAATACAAAGACACCGTAGCTGAGCGAGACTAACGCGCCGATGGCGACGGACAAGGGCGCCCCCAGCATGGTCTCGGTCAACCCGGCTTGCATACGGCCGGCTCCCTGCATGCCCTGAAACACCAACGAGTACACGCTCATCACGCGCCCGCGCAGGCGATCGGGCGAAGCCAGCTGCACCAGCGTGTTCGCCAGCGCATTTTGCAGAATGAATAAAACCCCTACGCCCAACAACACCACCATCGACAACCAGAACGATGGGGATAGCGCGAAGATCAACAAGGCCAACGGAAATCCGAGGTTGCCGATCGTCAGCATCCAGCCACGACCACGGTCACTATAAGCGCCAGCCAGCAGCGCACCGATGAGCGCACCCGCACCGAACATCCCTAACAGCAGTCCGTAGGTCACGGCTTCTGGAGTCTGGCAGGTCATCCAACTGCAGACGGTACTCACGACCGGTTGTGCGCTGTTTGCCAGCTGATCGCTGGCAAAGATCGGCATCAACGTCATGAACGGCATGGATAGAAACGCCGACACCGCGACCAGGCTCATCAAGATCATCAACGTCGAGTTGTGCCAGACGTAGCTCAACCCTTCTTTGAGATGAGCGCCCATCTTGGCCTGCTGAAGGTGTTTAGGAGTAGGCGGCACGTGCATCAGCAGCAAGGCAGCGATGACGGCCAGAAACGACAAGCCATTGATGGCAAACGCCGCACTGAACCCCAACGAAGCGATCAGGAGACCTGCCAATACCGGCCCGAACGCGCGGCCCAGATTAAAGATCGCCGAATTCAACGCAATGCCACTGCCCAAATCTTCTGGATCCTCGACCATCTCGACGACGAACGCCTGGCGGGCGGGCAGATCAATGGCTTGCGCTGCGCCGGCAATAAACGTCAACAGCAAAATCTGCCACATCTGAATTGCACCGGCGGCCGTCAGCGCTGCCAAAACAAATGCTTGCAGCATCATGGTTGTTTGCGTCAGCACGAGGATGTTGCGCTTGGAGAAGCGATCCGCCAGCGAACCGGCCACCAGGGCCAGCGGGATAAGCGGGAGCAAAGGCAGGAACCCGTAGAGGCCCAGCCACACGCCTTGTTGCTTCTGGGGCACGAGCTTAATGATCAACAAGGGCAAAGCGGTGGTTTGCATCCACGTGCCGATGAGGGAGATTAACTGGCCGAAGAAGAACAGTCGATAATTACGATGCCGTAAAGCCCGAAGGGCCTTGCGGCCTGTATGGATTTGGGGTGTAACCTCATCGCCGAGAACGTCATCAGCCTCTAGTGCGGCCAGCTCGGCTTCATCAATCGTTTCGTTGCTCATATCCGTCCGGTTTATCCCAACAAAAAAGGGAAGCATCGGGCTTCCCTTTTCAGAGCTCCGCAGCTAGGACTCGAACCTAGAACCCATCGGTTAACAGCCGATTGCTCTGCCGATTGAGCTACTGCGGAATAGGCATTCGCGGGCGAGATTATACCAAAGGCCCCTCAGACCGTCAAGCAAAAGCGGGCAAATGAGTATAACGCAAAAGTGTTGGTGACTTTTCAGTTGCTCCCGCTCCGCTGCGCGTGGCTACACGCTCCGCGGGCGGTTGGCGGCGCTGGATGTAGCCATCCAGCGCGGAGCACTACTGGAAACCCGAAGACTGCCCAACAGTTTTGCGGTATACCCTAGGCAAATAGAAACCGGGTTTCTACGTTTGAGTGAACGAATCGCACCGACACGTAGAAACCCGGTTTCTCATGACAGATGGGTTACTCTGCCAAATAGTCTCTGAGTTTGCGGCTGCGATACGGATGGCGCAACTTGCGCAGTGCTTTGGCTTCAATTTGCCGGATGCGTTCGCGCGTGACGCCGAAGAACTGCCCCACTTCTTCCAGCGTATGGCTTTGTCCGTCGCGCAAGCCGAAACGCATCTCCAGCACTTCCCGTTCTCGATCGGACAACGAATCCAAAATTGAATGGACTTGTTCTTTCAACAACTGATTCGACGCCGCATCGACCGGGCCGAGCACACTTTCATCTTCGATGAAGTCGCCCAACAAGCTGGACTCTTCCTGCCCGACCGGCGTCTCCAGCGACATCGGTTCCTGGCTCACGCGGACAATGCGGCGCACTTTCGCGGTCGCGCGGCGCATCCGCCGATCGATATTGGGATCGAGCGGTTGATTCGTGTTCCAGGCGGCTTGAATCGCGAGGGTATCTTCTTTGTCCAGCATCCCCAACTCGACCGCCACCTCTTCCGACGATGGCTCACGGCCCAGCTCTTGCATCAACTTGCGCTGCACGCGCAGCAGGCGATTGATCGTCTCGACCATGTGGACGGGGATGCGGATGGTGCGCGCCTGATCGGCAATGGCGCGGCTGATCGCCTGACGAATCCACCACGTGGCGTAGGTGCTGAATTTATAGCCTTTGGTGTAATCGAACTTGTCCACGGCGCGCAGCAAGCCGATGTTGCCTTCCTGGATCAGATCGAGGAAGGAGATGCCGCGCCCGATGTAGCGCTTGGCCACACTCACGACCAGGCGCAAATTCGCGCGCACCAGCGCCTGCTTGGCGCGGATGGCCTGCACATCGATCTCCTGCAGCGAGATGTTGATGTGGCGCACATCCGGCAGCGCCTTGACCAGCGATCGGGCTTGCGGCAGGTGCGCGTCTTTTCGGTGGAGATGCTCGCTCAGCCACGCTTGCGCCTCAACCGGTAAACTATACGCCGCGATGTACGCACGGTACAAACACCGGATGGCTTCGTGCCAGGCGGCGGTTCGTTCGGTGCGCGCGTTATTGGCCACCGGCTGAAGATGCAGCACCGACTGCTCGGGCACGTCGGCGCCGGCGCGCAAGGCGTGCACTTCTTTGACCAGCGCGGGCAGATCCACTTTCTTCAGGTGCGCCTTGTGGCCCACTTGTTCGAAGTTCGGCCACTGATCGCATAAGTCCTCATACACGCCCAGCATCAGCTCGTCGGGGTGGGGCGTCTTCTTGTGCTCGTGCGCCTCTTTCAACTGCTCGCGCATTTGTTCCAGATAACCCGACGCGCTCATCTGAATGGCTAGCCAGATTTCCTGCTGCGATTCCAGCAGGCGCACCTGACCGATCTCTTTGAGATACATCCGTACCGGATCGTCGCCCAGATCGGCCGCGATATCGATGGCGTCATCGTCGTCGCTCTCCTCTTCGATCTCTTCGAGTTCGGCCAAATCCGGCTCGTCGACGAGCAACGCCTCTGCCTCGTCGATCTGTTCACCGAGCTCATCGAGGTTTTCTTCGACTTCTTCGATTTCCAGCTCGTCGCCGAGTTCGTCGTTGTTCAATTCGTCGTCTGGTGGATTGATAGTGTTGGGCGTCAGAGTCATTCTTCACCGTTTAAGGTCTGGTTGATGCACATCAACTGCGGCCCCACGGATCAGTGGTGCGGGCTATTGTACGCGCAGTCAAGATTTGTTGCAACCGCAGCAACGCCGCCGCATTTTCGCGGCCGACTTGCAGCAGGGCTTCCAGCGTCTCCGGATCGGGCGGCGTATCCTGCAACAACGCCCGCAGCTGCTGCCCTTCACGGCGCAGGCGTTTTTCGCGCAGCTGCAGGCCCGCCTTTTGGGCGCCGCTTTCGAGGCTGATGCCGCGATCGATCGGTGGACGTTCGTTTGTTTCTTCGTACAAGGCGGCGAGCTGCGGATGCAGCGTTTCATCCAATTCCGCTCGAACCTCTTCCCAGGTCGGCGCCGGATCGTTGATCACGGCAGCATGCAGCGCGCGGAACACTTCTCGATTGACCAGCTGCTCGAAATCGTCCACCTGCAGCGGGGGCAGCTCGGCCCGATCGAGCAGCTCGTCAATGGCGTTCAAAACGTGCGGATGACGCAGCAGCAGCGACAGGCAGTAGAATTCCAGATCAGTTGTATCACGCTTTGGCAATTCTGGCACGGGCGCAGCCCGCTGCCGCGTGCGCTGCGGCGCTCGCGGCAGCGGGGCATTAACCACGCGCATCTGATCGAACATCGCGCGCTCTTCCACTTGCAAGCGGCGCGCCAACTGCTGCATGTAGACGGCCTGCTCCACCGGATCGGCCACATCCCGAATGATCGGCAGCACCTCTTTCGATAACTTCGCCTTCTCGCGCGGATCATTCAAATTACGGCCCGCGCTCAACGCGTCGATCACAAATGGCACCACAGGCGGCGCATTCTCCACGAGCGTGCGCCACAAATTCGGATCCTCTTCCATCAACTCGTCGGGATCTTTGCCACCGGGCACGGTAAGCACGCGAATGTCAATCTGCAGCTTACTCGCGAAACTGATCAGTCCGCGTGGATTGAAGATCGGCGACGCTTCGCGATCGAGCGTTTCGCGCGCCACGTCCAGCCCGCGCAGCATGGCATTGATGCCTGCTACATCCGGATCGAGCGCCAGTACGATTTTCGGCGCGAGTTTCTGCAATTGCTTGAATTGATGCTCGGTCAAGGCCGTGCCCAGCGAGGCGACGACGTTGTGGAAGCCGTGTTGATGCGCCGCCAGCGCGTCCATGTAGCCTTCGACGATCACCGCCACCTTTTGATCGCGAATCGCTTGCCGGGCGGCGTGCAATGCAAACAAGGTGCGGCCCTTGTCGAACAACGCCGTCTGCGGCGAGTTGAGATACTTTGGTTCATCGCCCTCTTTCAGGGCGCGCGCCCCAAAGCCGATCGGGCGGCCTTTGCCGTCGTGGATGGGAATCATCACACGATTCCGAAAGCGATCGAACGTGCGCAGCGCGCCGGTGCGCTCGTCTTCGCGCTGCACGATCAATCCCGCATCGATCAGCTCTTCGTTGGAGAAGCCTTTCTGCAAAAGTTGGTTGTGCAGGGCATCCCAACTTTCCAGCGCATAGCCTAGTTGGAATGTCTCGATAGTCTGCGCCGTGATGCCGCGTTTCGCCAGATGCTCGCGTGCGAGGTGCGCTTGCGGATTGTGGTTGAGCAAATGGTTGAACCACTGCGCAGCCGCAGACACCGCTTCCCGCAGGCGAGCGAGATGTTGATCTTCAATCTCGGCTTCCGGCTTATGCTCTTCGACGATCTCAATCCCGGCGCGGCGGCCCAACTCATGCAGCGCCTCTTTGAACTCCAGCCCGTCGCGCTTCATCAGGTAGGTGAAGACATCGCCGCCGGTGTTGCATGCGCCGAAGCACTTCCACGTGCCGCTCTCCGGCCACACCACAAACGACGGGGTGCGCGTGTTAGCGTGGAAGGGGCAGAAGCCGGTGTAGGTGCGTCCGCTCTTCTTGAGCTTCACCGTCTCCGACACCACGTCGATGATGTCGATGCGGTCTTTAATGTCGTCGATGACTGTCATAGCAATTCGCAATGATCAATTAACAATGATCAATGTCCAATCAAAATCGTAGCGCGAGTGTCGCCACTCGCGTCTACGTTGACTCGGCTTTGATTGTGTGCTGCAAGGTAATTTTACTTCGTTTTGGTTTTTCGGGTGACAGGTTTGCGGGCAGCCACCGTGGCTTTGGCGGCGGGCTTACGCTTAGCTGGAGATTTTTTCGACGGAACAGCTTGGGCGGCATACAGCTTCTTCAGCCGTTTCAAGCGCTGCGTCCACAAGGTGTGCAGCTCTGCAGCGTCTTCCGGCATGGCAAAATCGATGACACGCACGCGCGTGCCCTGGGCTACTTTGTCGAGCCTGAAACCGGTGAGGTCTATCGGCACGGGTTCGTCAAACTGCGTCCAGCGGATGCCCACTTCAACGCCGCGAATCAAGCGCCGATACTCGCCGCGCTTTTCGTGGTCGTCATAGTGAACCACCACCTGTCCGCCCTCGTAGGGATCGGACTCCACCTGATCGGCCAGCCAGCGCGACAGCTGCTTCGCGTCCGTGAGGGCTTTGTACAAGCGGACCGGAGTTGCCTGAATCACGGTCGATTTTTCGATGAGGATAATTTGCGGCATGGCTGGCCTCCCAGTAGTTCGTGGACAAAAATATTATACGCTTATTTTAGCCCTAGCCCAAACTATCAACGGTTACAAGTGTGTTGCAGTTTGGCAAGTATCGTAACTTTGGCTCTTCCGGCTTCGACGAAACGCACACAGACACCACCCTTGCGAGGAATTTAACGAAAGGATTGTCGCAGGTGTTGAACTGCTGGAGGGCGAAGTACGCGCGATGCTATGGGATCACGAGGCCGTCGCGCATGCTGCCGAGTCGATGGTCGTCACGCTCATTCTGGCGCTGCATGTTAGTGAGACGAGAACGCAATAGCTCGCGCTGCAAAAACATCCTAGCGGGGCCACTTGAAATCAAGTCCTCTGATCTAAATCTGGCGTAGATCATCCGCCCGGCTTTGGGGTGACACAGGATGTACAAGAAGGAGCGTTGTGCGCTCTCACAACCCGTAGCCCCATTACAGCCAAAATATTTCTCGACGCCATCTTTGGCGCGATACAATTCGAACATGCGCTGGGGCGTGAGCGACCCGTCATTGGTCACCAGCAAGTAACGGCCATCGGTCTGCATGGCGTGCCACAGCGCATCGGTGTCGACCCACCAGCGCAGCTCCACGCGAGACGCGGCGGTCTCGTAGGCCTCGGCGCGCAGCAAGTGGCCCACCGGCGAGCGGCGCAGACAGGTGTTGGCCCGGGCTTGGACCGTCTTCACCGAGCGACAGCGTTTCTGGCCGATCCGGGAACGCACCGCAGCCAACTCGGCCCGTAAGGCGCTCAACTGCTGAGCGCGTTCTTGGCGCACCGCATGGCGCATTGGCCCCGAGAGCAGCACCAAGCCGTGATGCGTCGCCGTTTTCCCGTCATGCCGAAAGGTCACCGGGCAGGACCGGCCAGAGTGGCCGTCGTGTCCGCGCTCGGTCGTCAACGGCTGCCGGGCGAACTGTTCCTCCGGCACCGCCTTCAAGAGTTCGACGTGCGCTTTCTGGCTGGCTTTCAGACCGGCCAGATACTTGAGTCCTTTTTTGTCGTACGTGAGGGCGAGCTCATCATTCAAGGTGCCGCGGTCGCCGATCACGAGGACTTGGTCGATCGGATAGCCCGCGCGTTGCAGCAAGTGGCACAACCGCTCCATGTTGGCCTGGACCGTGGCCAAGTCCGCCGTGCGGCCCGAGAGGACGTCAGCGTCCAGGGGC
>Ga0182021_10012626_pt1 | contig 10034 bp, 10 predicted proteins | sample 612E3MmetaG_FD_120493 | JGI IMG/M metagenome (GOLD analysis project Ga0182021, IMG submission 120493) | Permafrost microbial communities from Stordalen Mire, Sweden - 612E3M metaG (Illumina Assembly) | ecosystem: Environmental > Terrestrial > Soil > Wetlands > Permafrost | place: Sweden... | reverse complement strand
GAGATCATCCGCGGCGAAGGAGCCTATCTGTTCACCGCCGACGGCAAACGCTATCTGGATATGTTCGGTGGCATCGCCGTGAACGCGCTGGGTTACGGCCATCCGCGCGTGCTGCAGGCCATCACCGACCAGGCAGCGCGGTACATCCATGTCTCCAACTACTTTGTGCAAGAACCACAGGTCCGGCTTGCTACCCTCCTCACGCGGCTCTCCGGTTTCCCCCGTGTGTTCTTCTGCAACAGCGGCACCGAGGCAATTGAGGGGGCATTCAAGATTGCGCGCAAGTGGGGCAGTTCCCGCGACAAGAGAGAAATCGTCGGCTTCAGCAATGCCTTTCACGGCCGTTCCATGGGCGCCCTTTCACTCATGGATCGCCCATCGTATCGTGATGGCTTCGGACCCTTTCTTCCGCACTGCACCGTTGCGCCGTTCAATGACCCCGCGGCACTGCATTCCGTTCTCGGGCCCAACACGGCCGCCGTGCTCCTTGAATGCATCCAGGGAGAAGCCGGAATCCGTCCGGTATCAACAGAATTCATCCATGTACTGCAACGCCTGCGCGGCGCATTCGGATTCCTCGTGATTGCCGACGAAATCCAATCCGGCGGCGGCCGGACCGGCAAGTTCCTCGCCTGTGAGCACTCCAACCTGCGGCCCGACCTCGTTACGCTCGCCAAACCCATTGGAGGTGGCTTGCCCCTGGGGGCGATCCTCGGCACGCAACTCGTCGCCGGTACCCTGCAGCCCGGCACGCATGGCACCACATTCGGCGGCAACCCTGTTGCATGCGCCGCCGGGGCGGCGGTGCTCGAGGAACTCATCGCCACAAACCTTATGCAGCAGGTGACGGACAATGGAGCGTTCTTTACAGGCCGGCTGATGCAACTCTGTTCCGACTTTCCCACCATCTGCAAAGAAGTGAGAGGGAAAGGCCTGATGCTTGGGCTGGAACTCGCACAGGATGGCGGCCCGGTTGTCACTGCCATGCGCGATCGCGGCATTCTCGTGAATTGCACCGATACCACCGTCCTAAGGTTTGTTCCCCCGTTGATCGTTTCCCGCGATCAGATCCGTGAGACCATCGATACGTTGCGTACCGTGTTCACTGCAGGAGTCCAGCCTCCACCGCAATAGTCAATTGACCATAGTCAATCGGACCACTCGGGGTCTGACCCCGAATGAGTATCGATTATCCATCATCCATGGATCATGGATAATTTCTTCGGAACTTCCAGATCTGCGAACCGTGTTTCTGTAATTGCGAATAGTGGCAGCTTTTGCCCATAATTTTGCGTATTTTGCAAGACTCCTGTGGTGCACTTCTGGCACAGGCATTGCTATTTTCTGCAATGAATAAGACTTTTGCCAATTACCGAGGCGCTCAACACCATGTACCGCATTGTCCGTAAGCAAGTCCTCGCACCGACAATAACTCGCTTCGAGATCGAAGCCCCTTTCATCGCGAAGAAACGCAAAGCCGGCAATTTTGTCATGATCCGTGTGGAGAATCACGGAGAACGCATACCCCTTACCATCGCCGACGGCGATCCGGCACGGGGAACCATCACGCTGATCGTCCAGGCAATCGGGAAAACCACGAAGCTTCTCTGCAGCAAGGAACAGGGTGAGGAAGTATTGGATGTCGTCGGACCTCTCGGCAACCCCACGCCCATCGAGCATATCGGACATGTGGTGTGTGTCGGCGGCGGTGTTGGAACTGCGGAGCTCTATCCCATCGCCAAAGCATTGCGCGATGCAGGAAATACCGTGAGCACCATCATCGGAGCGCGCTCACATGACCTCGTCATCCTTGAACACGAAATGCGTGCAATCTCCAGCACCACCTATGTGACGACCGATGACGGATCCTACGGGAGACGCGGATTTGTGACGGATCAATTGAAAGATATCCTCGACAGCGGCAACCCGGTCGGTGCCGTATTCGCCATCGGCCCGCTCCCCATGATGAAGGCCGTGTCAGATCTTACACGCTCCTATCAGGTTTACACCCTCGTTTCACTGAACACCATCATGGTGGATGGCACCGGCATGTGCGGCGGATGCCGCGTGACAATCGGCGGGGAGATGAAGTTCGCCTGCGTCGACGGTCCGGAATTCGATGGTCACAAGGTTGACTTCACCGAACTCATGATGCGCAACCGCACGTACGTCGACATGGAGCGCATCGCCGATGAACGCCACCGCTGCAGGCTGGCCGGTCTGACCCAGGAGAATGTCCAATGAGTAGTGCGAATCCGCTGAAACCTTCCGAGCGCATGAAGATTCCCCGGCAGGAGCCGATCGAACAGGCTGCTGCTGAACGCATGACGAATTTTCTCGAAGTCTCCTTCGGCTTTGACGACGAGCGTTCCGTCGTCGAAGCGAGGCGATGCCTCGACTGCAAGCAACCCCTCTGTATTGATGGATGTCCCGTCGGCATCGACATCCCGGCATTCATCGGGCTTGTCCTCGAGAAGGACTATGTGGGGGCCGTCAACAAAATACGCGAGGCCAACTATCTTCCGGCAATTTGCGGTCGGGTCTGCCCGCAGGAAAGCCAGTGTGAGGAGCTTTGCGTGCTCGGAAAGAAACTCACCCCGGTGGCGATCGGGAAACTCGAGCGGTTCGTTGCCGACTTTGAGATGCAGCAGAACCTTTTTACGCCGCCGGTGATCGCCGAACACCGCGAAGAGAAGGTAGCCATCGTCGGTTCGGGACCAGCGGGCCTCACGTGCGCTGCAGAGCTTGCCCGGAAGGGGTATCAGGTCACGATATTCGAAGCCCTGCACGCAGTCGGCGGCGTGCTCCGTTACGGCATCCCGGAGTTCCGCCTCCCCAAGGAAATCCTCGATATTGAAACTGAGCGCATCAAGGCGCTGGGAGTGCAGATCTATTTGAATTTCGTGATCGGACGGACGGCAACCATCGATGAGCTCTTCGGCGAATGGGGATTCAAAGCGATATTCCTCGCCACGGGTGCCGGTACTCCCACGTTCTTGGGGATTCCCGGCGAGAACCTGAGCGGTGTCTATTCGGCCAACGAGTTTCTCACACGCGTGAATCTGATGGGTGCGTACCGGTTCCCCGACTTCGACACACCGATTCGCATCGGCAAGACCGTTGCAGTCATCGGCGGTGGCAATACCGCAATGGACGCCGTGCGCACGGCAAAACGCCTTGGCGCCGAGCACGCGTATCTGATCTACCGCCGTTCCCGTTCCGAAATGCCGGCGCGGCAGGAAGAGATTCACCACGCCGAACAGGAGGGCATCGAACTGCTCCTGCTCACCAACCCAACCCGCATCCTCGCTGACAACAACAACTGGGTGTGCGGTATTGAGTGCCAGCGGATGGAACTCGGTGAGCCGGATGATTCCGGACGCCGGCGCCCTGTGCCCGTTAAGGGTTCGGAATTCGTCGTGGAGATACAGACACTCGTCGAGGCCATCGGGCAGAAACCCAATCCGATCATTCAGTCGACAACGCCGGGATTGGATACGAGCAAGCGGGGCACGGTCGTTACCAACGAGCAGCAGGCAACAAGCCGGCCGGGAATTTTTGCAGGCGGGGATCTTTCGCGTGGCGGCGCAACGGTGATCCTGGCCATGCGCGACGGCAAGCAGGCCGCCGCCGCCATCGATGACTACTTGGAGAAGACATAAACCCAGTTGATAATCGGATCGACCTGGTGCCGCGCCTGGATCCGGTCGATCATTCCCCTGGTCAGCGTTGAATCTGCCGGCAGGAGTTTGATGCCGCTTGAAGTCTGGAGATCGGCCGCGATGACCATTCCTTCCTCAAGCTGTGCCACACTCACCTGACGTTTTCCCTCAGCCCACGACGGGCGCTCAATGACGTTGAGGTATTCTTCGGACACCACGAGCAGGTGTGGATCAAAAAGCGTCCCACGTCCTCGCCTCAGGCACTCGAGCACCTCCGCCAGGGTCTCCCTTCCTTCAGCGCGCTCTTCCTGCACCGCATTGATGATTCGTAGGATGCGGGATGCAAGGGGAATTTCTTCGCGCATCCGGTGATCCGGAAGCCCCGTTCCGTCATAATTCTCCATTTGGTGGCGCAGCACACGCCCCACCCCCCCGAGTTGCGGCACTTTGCCGACAATCATCTGACCAAAAAGAGGGAATTGCGAAAGTGTTATCCGATCGTCTTCCGTCCACGCGCTGCGAGATTTCCCCAGCACATCATCCGTCATGATGACCTTCCCAATCTCGTGCAGGTGTGACGCAAGATCGAGCGTTCGCCGTGCCTCGGGGGACAGCTCCAGACGTTCGCCAATCCAGCGCGCAAATGCCGCAGCGGCTTCCGAACGCGCTGCAGCATAGGGCACACGGAGGTTGATCAGGTTCACCAGGAGCGCGGTCACGGCATCCAGGGTCGACCCAAGTGCGTCGTTCAGGCGCCCAAGCTCTTCGCGGTCGTTCTTCAGTTCGTCCTGCATCCCTTTGATGCGCATCAAGGCACGCACTTTCGACAACAACTCCGGCGGATTGAACGGTTTGGTGAGATACTCATCCGCACCCGCTTCGAACCCGCGGAGCTTCTGTTCGGTGAGCGAGGCACCCGTGAGCATCATGATCACTGCATCGCGCAGTATTGCATGCCGCCGCATCCACAGACAAAAGTCGAGTCCGTTTTCCCCGACTAGATTCACATCGACAATGGCGAGGGACGGCAGGTGCAGTTCCGCCATGCGTTGCGCCTCGCCCACCGTCGCCGCAGGAACCACGTGATAGGCATTCTCCCGCTCCAACGCCGCACCAAGAAGATCCAGCGCAGAGGGCTCATCATCCACAAGAAGGATGGTCGGCCGGGGGTTCATCGGTGTTGCCCTTCAGCAAATTTCACGACAATGCTTATACGCCGGTTGGTGACGTCGAGAGGATCCTTGGAATTTTTTAATCGTGTGTCGGCATAGCCCCGCACCTCGTCGATCCGCTTACTGTCCACACCATGCGTCACCAGCAAACGTCGCGCGCTGTTCGCGCGATCGGCACTGAGCTCGAAATTGGTGTAGCCGTCCGAGCGCGAATACGGCCGTGAGTCTGTGTGTCCCTCGAGGATCACCTTATTGGGCAGCTTTCCCAATTCGCGGGCGATCACCTCGAGCACTGCCTGTGCTTCGGGCTTGAGTGTTGCCGTGCCGACATCGAAGAAGAACGAATCGGACTTGTCAAGCAATTCAATGCGCAGTCCTTCCTTGACGATTTCCATTTTTACCTGGGCCGCCAATTGCTGCAGTCCCTTCTCGCCTGACAACTGTTGAATGATTTCCTGCGCCATGCTCTGCAAATGGAGGGAATCCTGCTGCCGCCTCAGCTGGTCCTCCGTCATCCGATCGCCGACGCTCAGCTTGTTGTATTCAAATGCCCCGCCGCCTTTTGTGTTCTCCATAAACGCGCCCGGGTCTTTGAAGTACTGTGCCACATACTCCTTGACTTGCTTGCTCTGCCCGACGATCCACAGCACGATAAAGAGCGCCATCATGGCGGTGACGAAATCGGCATACGCCACTTTCCACGCACCGCCATGGGCTCCGCCATGCCCACTTTTCTTTTTGACGATCCGTATCGGAACGTTCTGTTCGTTGCTCTCCATGCGTCTGCGATCCCGTCGCTATTGCGCCGCCCTTGTACCGCGCACCGCTTCTTCCACTTCAGTGAAACTCGGACGCACGTTGCTGTAGATTACGCGCCGCGCAAACTCCACCACAATGATCGGGGCATTCCCCTTGGCATACGCCACAATCCCTGCCTTGATGCATTCGAAGTACCGCGCTTCAGAGGCCTGCAACAGTTCGATATGCGTCGACAACGGCTGTACGAACCCGTAGGAGAGAAGTATGCCGAGAAATGTTCCCACGAGCGCCACGGCGACCTTTTCGCCGATTTCTTCCGGTGGGCCGCTGATCGCTTGCATGGTGATGACTATACCAAGCACCGCCGCCACAATACCGAGGCCGGGAAGCGCGTCGCCGATTTTTTGCACCAGCATCGGTGCACTACCCTCTTCGCTGTGGTGCGAATCCATGTCCGCATCCAGCAACGCCTCGACGTCATACGGCGGAACACCGCCGCCGAGAAGGAGCTTCATCGTATCACAGAAAAAGTCCAGTGCATGATGCTGGTTGAGCAGGAACGCATTCTTGCCGAAGATTGCACTTTTGTGCGGCTCCATCACATGCGGCTCCACGGCGATCAACCCATCGCGCTTCGCTACATTGAACAGGTCAAACATCGTCTTCAACAGATTGATGTACTGTTCTTTGCCGTACGGGTCCCCCTTCAGAATGCCGAGGGTCTGGCTCATGACCTTTTTCAGGACAGCGAAGGGGGACATGATGAGCAGTGACCCGATTGCAGCCCCGCCAATAATCATGAACTCGGTCGGCTGGAGGAGAACTTGGATCGGCCCGCCTTCGATGAGGAATCCGCCGATCACACCGACAAGAACTAATGCTGCGCCAATAATGACGAACATGGATGTACGACCCCGTTAAGTTGGCTGATCTGGTTCGTTGCTCGTTATGGTGGTGACGTATCCGGTGCGGGGCCTGTCACGGGTGCTTCGATGCGCGCCGGCTGCTGCGACTCAATCCTGACAATGCGCACGCCCGATGGCGCTTCAATGCCAATCTTCACCTGGCCTCCGCGGATGGCAATCACTTTCACGGTGATGTCATCGCCGATTTTGATAGCTTCAGAAGCTTTGCGCGCGAGAACAAGCATGTGTCACTCCGCGGTCTCATGTGGTAGTTGAAGCGCCACCGGAAAACGCTCCGGCAGCGACGAATCATCAAGCGTTACCTGCTCTCCCGTCCGCTCCGCCGGGTTGATCAGAATCGGGTGCCGCAGGTCGAGCCACCATGCCACGCTTCCACTCCCGGGCTCCGCCACGACAAACGTGGTGGTTTCCCCGCTCTGCGCGACCGGTCCGTCCGCATCATTCAGCACCAGAGCCGGATCAAGCACGGTGATAGCGCACTCCGGGCGTTCCACGCAAACAAGCCATTGAAATGGCGCAGAGCCAGAATCGTCGATGATGACGAAATGGCCGCTTTCCGGCGCCGTCAGGACACCGGCCGGAAACACCACCATCTGTTCTTCCAAAAACGAGAGTACGCCGAATCGCGGAGTGGTCAACTTCATGTGCCGCTCCTTCCTGTTCCGGACCGCCGCGGAGCAGCAGTTACAGGTTGCTGTTGAAACCGCCTCTGGAATTCCCGCATGCCATTGGCGACGATGACGATGTCGACTCGGCGGTTGCATGATCGGTTTTCCGCAGTGGTATTGGGCGCGAGAGGCTGGAACTCGGAATATCCGACTACAGACACGCGCTCCTGTGTCAAGCCGTGCCGTTGGATGACGTAGTAGGCAACGTTCAACGCGCGCGCCACCGACAGGTGCCAGTTTGATGGAAATTGCGCCGTGTTGATCGGAACGTTGTCCGTATGGCCCTCCACACGCAAATCATTGGGCAACGAACGCAAGACTGCCGCAAGCGTGTCCAGGGTTACCAGAGACGCCTGTTTGAGGTCAGCACTTCCTGATGCAAACAACAGCTCTTCCATAATATGCACCGTGACGCCACGCTCATTTTCCGATATGGTAATCGGCAGTGTCCGTTCATCCAAATGCAGAGCCGAACGGATTTCCTGGGCGATGCGCTGCTTTTCCGACTGAAGAGCGTTTGCCGGGTTTTCCAGCAGCGTCGGATTCCCGGTCAGAATGCCGCGCGGCGCGCCGAACACGCCGTTCAACGCCGTAACAACCTCAGAATATTTGCCGGCATCAATCTTTGACATGGCATAGAGCATCACAAACAACCCCAGCAAGAGCGTAATGAGATCGGCATACGTCAACAACCACCGGTCAGAGTTCTCCGGATCAGTATGTTTGCGTGGCGGCCTCATCGAGTGTCCGGCGCCTGCTGTTCTTCGGGCAGCATGCTGTACAGTTTTGCTTTGATCACCGAGGGGATTTCTCCGGCCTGAATCGACAGAATGCCCTCCACAATCAGATCCATGAACAGGTACTCTTCGGCGTGGATGTGCCGCAGTTTGTCCGCAATGGGGAGCCAGACCAAATTCGCCATAAACACACCCCAGAGCGTCGCCACAAAGGCGCTGCCAATGTGACGAATGAGCACATCAGGGTCGCTCCCTGCAGCGGCGAGCGTGGCAATAAGGCCCATCACCGTGCCGATGATACCCATCGTCGGCGAATATCCGCCCATTTTCTGAAAGAGCATTGCGCCGGTCGTATGGCGCTCGCCGACATAACGCACCTCTGTCTCGGCAAGCTCACGCAGCACATCCGGCTCCGTCCCGTCAATGGCAAACCGGAGAATCTTCCGCATGAAGCTGTTCGAGACGCCATCCAGTTCTTTCTCAAGCGCCAGCAGACCATCGCGGCGTGCGATCGTAGAGAAGCGAACAATCGTCTGGATTGCTTCTTCCAGAGCGAACACGGGGGGAGTAAAGGCAATTTTCAGCAGCTTCCCGATTTTCAGGAATGACTTCAGGGACGTGCCGATCATTGCCGCAGCAAATGTGCCGATGAACACGATCAACATGGCCGGCCCCAGGAGAATACCCCCCAGATTCCCTCCTTCCCAGAGGAACGATCCGAACACCCCGAGCAACCCCAGGCTTAAACCGGCAACGGTGGTGATATCAACGTTTCTGCGCATGTTAGGTCAGGTAGTCCAGAAGCGATTTCGGGATGATGTTGGCCGCTGCACTCAACGCGGCATCCAGCGTTGTCTGCTCCAGTTTCAGTCTCAACCCGATTTCCGTCAGATCGGCATCCTGCTTCGCCGACTGGAGGTCGAGCAGGCGTGTATTCTGGGCAGTCAGGTAGGAACCGGCGGAGGAGAGATTGCCCGAGAGCGATCCTGCGCGCGCTTCCTCACGCTGGACCACGTCCTGCATCATGCTGACCATGGCGATATCGTCCGCCGTGGGCTCGACGCCCGCCTTGAGCTTGTCGCGCAGTTCGATCAACTTGTTGAAGACCGAGACGGTGGTGTGGGTACCCGTCACCGATGACGAACCGCCCGACGGTATTCCTTCGGTCAGGGAATCGGCGCTGATCATCGCCGTCATGGCCGGCGCCGCTGCCCTTGACCCTGTGGCGGCAGGGGTCAGGACCAGCGGGGCGCCGCGCACGATCCGCGAGAGCGCGCCTGTCGAGGAATCAAAGGTGAGCGTGGCGGTCCCGCCGCTCAGCGTTGCGTCGGTCGCGCCCGATGGCAGGGCCGCCGACATCGCCCATGTATTGGCATCGGTCTTCTGGAACTTCAGCTCGACCGCGTGGGACGCTCCGTTGGCATCGGTCATCGACACCGACGTGGTGACGGAGGTGTTCACCGCCGCACTGTTGTCGAGAACGCCGGTGAGATCGATTTTCCCCGTCGAGTTGAAGGCCGCTGCACCGGTGATGTTGACGACGGAGGTGATGCCGTCGCCGACTTGATACTTGATCGACTCCGCATTCCCCTGGTAAGTCACCTGTTGCGGCATGCCGGTCCTGACATACGGCGCCGAGCTCGTCGCAGTCCCGCCAAAGACGTATTTGCTGTCGTACTGCGTGTTGGCAACGTCCATCGCCAGGGCCAGGTACGAATCCATCTGGTCCGAGACCTGGGTCAGCATGGCGGTGTCCGCATTCGAGGCTCCCGCCAGTGCATCTTTGACATTCTGCAGGGTGTCGGAGATCTCGCCCAGGCTGTTTGCCGTCAGCTTCAGTACGCTCGTGCCGTTCACGACATTGGATTGGTAGGAGGCCACGCGACTGAGATCGGCTTTGACACGCAGCAGCGTGTTGGCGGTGGCCGGGTCATCCGAGACGCGCAGCAGCTCGTTCCCCGACGAGAGCTGCTTGTTCAACCGGTTGATCCGGTCTCTGCTCTTCGACAGGCTCGAGAGAAAATCTGCGACAATGGTATTACTCGTGATTCTCATGGTTACACCATTTGAATAAGTGTCGTATACATTTCATCCACTGCACTGATAACCT
>Ga0182021_10012625_pt1 | contig 10035 bp, 6 predicted proteins | sample 612E3MmetaG_FD_120493 | JGI IMG/M metagenome (GOLD analysis project Ga0182021, IMG submission 120493) | Permafrost microbial communities from Stordalen Mire, Sweden - 612E3M metaG (Illumina Assembly) | ecosystem: Environmental > Terrestrial > Soil > Wetlands > Permafrost | place: Sweden... | reverse complement strand
TTATTACGGTGCTCATAAGCGGAAATAAAATTGTCGCAAAGACAAGTTCCAAAGATGCAGAACTAATTGTTCATCTGAGCAATATTCTTTGTTCAGTGAACCCCGGTTTCCGGGAAAAAATAAGGTTTACAGATGGTATACTTTCTGACTTCGATGCCGTAATCGCTACCGGCAGCGACAATAGTTCAAGGTATTTTGAGTATTATTTTGGTAAATACCCTCATATAATCCGGAAGAACAGAAACAGTATTGCAATTCTTGATGGCAATGAGACTGACAAGGAGCTTGAAGATCTTGGGAGTGATATATTTTCCTACTTTGGACTTGGCTGCAGAAATGTCTCAAAGATATATCTTCCGGAAGGTTACGATGTCCATATAATGATAAAGAACTGGACAAAATATTCTGATGTTATCATGCATAGTAAATATGCCAATAATTATGATTACAATATGGCTATTTATCTGGTAAACAAAGAAAAATTTCTTGATACAGGATACATGTTATTAAAAGAAAGTACTGAACTCTCCTCACCGGTTTCGGTTCTTTATTATGATTTTTACAATTCTGAAGAAAAACTAGCCATACAGATGAACAAAATCAGGGATAAAGTTCAGTGTATTGCTGGTAAAAATTATATTCCTTTTGGAAAACTGCAATTCCCAAAATTGTGGGATTATGCGGATAATATTGATACTTTAGATTTTCTTCTAAAAAAAAATATGTCAGGAATATTGTAAAATAAAAAATATTATATTGCACCGGTTGAATTGATATAGTCTATGGTATATAAATTTGTTGTGTTATCGGATGAGGATGAGTCATTTGTCAGGGAGTTTGAGTTTCTTGACAGCCATACATTAATTGATTTTCATACCCAGATTCAGGACGAACTTGAATTTGACAAATCTCAGATGGCTTCCTTTTATCTTGCCACAGACATCTGGGAAAAAGAAGAGGAGTTCACATTGTTCGATATGGGAACAGGATCGTCCACTATGGAAGATGCTATACTTGAGGATGTTATCTTCAGAAAGAATCAGAAGCTTCTATATGTTTTTGACTTTTTCAATGACAGGGCTCTCTTTATTGAATATACCGGTGAGGCTAAAGAAATTGATGGCCGGGAATATCCATGCTGCACAAATTCTAAAGGAGTTCCTCCCAAACAGGTAGTTTTTGGTGCTTCATCCCGAAAGAACTTTAATAGTATTGTTGTTTCAGATGAGGAGGAAGATGAACCAGAAGTTGATGATGATCTGTTCTTCAATGGGGAGGATGAAGAAAACCTTTCCGATTTTGAAAACATAGAACCCCCGCTTGAAGAAGAGGAATAGTACTCTTCAGGCTTTAATCAATGCAAAATATCTTATTAGTTCTTCTAGGTCCTACAGGTGTCGGCAAAACAGAGGTTTCAATTGATGTTGCCGGTTGGTTTGGTTGTGATATAATTTCGTGCGACTCAAGGCAGTTTTATAAAGAGATGGCAGTCGGAACTTCGCCACCCACAGAAGACCAACTGAAAAGAATTAAACACCACTTTATTAAATTCCTTTCTGTAAAAGATTATTACAGTGCAAGTCTTTTTGAAAGAGCTGTTATGAATCTTTTGCCTGAACTTTTCAAAAAAAACAATGTTGTCATTATGACCGGAGGCTCAGGGATGTATATAGATGCAGTTTGTTATGGTATAGATGATATCCCTGATGTTGATCCGGTTATAAGGGAGAAATATACCATAAAATATAAAGTGGAAGGGATCGAGAGTTTAAGAGCAAGTTTGAAATTAATGGATCCCGAGCATTATAAAAAAGTGGATCTTAGAAATTATAAAAGAATCATTAGAGCGCTTGAGATATGTGAAACTACCGGTCAGCCATATTCGACATATCTCAAGAATGCGAAAAGGGAGAGAGATTTCAGGGTGATTAAAATCGGAATTGAAAGACCAAGGGAAGAACTATACGAAAAAATTAATGTCAGGGTTGATATGATGATCAACCAGGGACTGGAGGAAGAGGCGAGAGCTCTTTATGAATTTAAAAATCTCAACGCACTTAACACCGTCGGGTATAAAGAATTTTTCGATTTCTTTGATGGCAAGATATCGAGGGAAAAGGCAGTTGAACTTATCAAACGAAACACGCGCCGATACGCTAAACGTCAGATCACCTGGTGGGCAAAGGATAAGGAGATCAGGTGGTTTAATCCTGAAAAGAAGCGAGAAATAATGGAGTATATTTCTGATTTCACCCCCCTGTGTCCCACCTGAAGCGGGGATAAATAGTTGATATATAATATGATGACATTTAAAAGCAGAGAATTTTCTCCACTTCAGGGGAGATGCCGCGGAGCGGCAGAGGGGTAGTTAAATCAGCTCAAATCTCCTTCAGTTTTGCGATTGTCTCTTTCGGATCATCCGAGCTGAAAATAGTATTGCCAACTACAAGAACATCGGCTCCGGTCGCAATAAGGCCGGCTGCATTTTTCAGATCGACGCCTCCATCAACCTCAATAAGAACATTATAGGCCCCGGCTTCGATCATATTTTTTAGTTCTGCAATCTTTTTATAGCTTTCCATTATGAATGTCTGTCCTCCGTATCCCGGATTTACAGTCATTATCAGAACCATATCGATATAAGGCAGAATATTTTTCAGAAGAGAGACAGGGGTATGCGGATTTACAGTAACAGCCGCCTTCATTCCTAATTTACGGATCTCACTTACTGTCCTGTTCAGATGAGTACATGCCTCATAATGAATATTCAGGATATCGGCTCCGGCATCCATGAAATGGGACAGGTACCGGTCAGGATCAACAATCATAAGATGAACATCCAATGGCTTTTTTGCAATTTTCTTAATGCACTCTACCACTGGAAACCCAAAAGAAATATTAGGTACAAAAACACCATCCATAATATCGAGGTGAATCCAGTCGGCTTTGCTTTCGTTTAACATCCGGATCTCTTTTTCCAGTTTGCCGAAATCTGCTGTCAATATTGATGGTGAAATTAGATGAGCCATGTAAAAATATTTTAGAAGAATAATCAATGCATAATACTATCCAAGGTAAGTTTTGAGTATTCTGCACCGGGTGGTGTACTGAATTCTCTTAATCGCTTTTTCTTTGATTTGTCTTACTCTTTCCCTTGTCAGTCCAAGCTCCTCACCAATCTCTTCCAAAGTGAAAGGATGCTTCATACTAATCCCGAAATACAGTTTCAGAACTTTGGCTTCACGGGGAGAAAGAGTGCTTAATGCTCTTTCAATTTCAAATGCAAGTGATTCATTTATAAGATTTTTATCAGGACTTGGACTATCATTGCTTTGCAGAACATCATACATATTATTATCTTCCTCAGAACTGATCGGAGCATCCATACTGACTGTCCGTCCATTGGTTTTGAGTGATTCCTTAACCTCTTCAGGAGCCATTTCAAGGATATCGGCAATCTCCAGTGATGAAGGCTCACGTTCAAATTCCTGTTCGAGACGGGAAAAGGCCCTGTTTATCCTGTTTATTGAACCGATTTTATTTACAGGAAGCCGTACTATTCTTGCCTGTTCAGCAAGTGCCTGAAGGATCGCCTGACGTATCCACCAAACAGCATATGAGATAAACTTAAATCCCCTTGTTTCATCAAAACGCTGGGCAGCTTTCATCAATCCAAGATTCCCTTCATTAATAAGATCAGGCAGGCTCATTCCCTGGTTCTGGTACTGTTTTGCAACCGAAACCACGAACCTGAGGTTTGCGTTTACAAGCTTTGAAAGTGCATCCGGGTCACCGGATTTTATTCGTCTGGCCAGATGAACTTCCTCTTCCGGAGAAATAAGTTCTACTTTGCCTATCTCCTGTAAATATTTGTCGAGTGAGGGGGTATCACGATTAGTAACCTGCTTGGTTATTTTTAGCTGACGCATATCAAGACCTTATTTAAGGTTTTCTTCAGGAATCAGAGGCAATGGGTACAATTTTAATAAAAAAAATGTTCTTCTTCAACATTTTATGTTAAAAATATTTTTAAAAACATTAGTTTTTTACTAACTTGCGGCATTATTTTACTTATTGAATATCAATTTATTGATTTGAATTGATAAAATCCCGGTACATTTTTACAACATTTGCTTGGAAATATATTAGCAATTTTATTTAATATTGCATCGGTTTTTGGATAAGTAAGAAACAGTTGAGTATTCCAATGGGCTATGTTCTCTCGTTCTGGCCCTGGTCTCCACAAAAATATTAAATCAATAATTTTTCCATTTTATCATTTAATTATGTACGACATTCTTGAGTTAAGTAAGAAGCTGGTTCCTGAATTAAGGGATATAGCTAGAGAACTTAAAATCAACAAAGCTGACACTCTAAAGAAGCAGGATCTTATTTATAAAATCCTTGACCAGCAGGCAATTGAGTCAACAGATCCTGGAACAACCATGAACTCTGAAAATGATAAACCCGAAAGTTCTGCAGAAATGCAGGATCAGTCTCTGAGACGTGGTAAAAGGCCCAGATTCATCAAGAATGGTGGCATTGTTCCGAAAGAATCTGTTATATCGGTTTCACCTGATGATCTTTCCAGACCGGAAACAAGGTCGAGAGAATGGCATGAGCAGAACCGCAAGACTGAGACAAAGAATGAGGAAAAACCTGATCTGTTCAGGAAACAGGAACCCGCAGGTGATGATCGTAAAACTATGCCGTGGAGACAGGATCAAAGGCCGGATTTCAGGAAGGAAATGACTCCAAGATTTAAAAAAGATCCTTTTGAAAAACATGAACCTTTAAAATCTGAACAGATTTATGATCCACTCCTGCCGGTAAGTAATGGTGACTTACTTGAAGAAGATAGCAAACCGTCTGCTGAAGTATTTCAGCCAGAAGTAAATGGAGAGGTCCGTTTTAAAGAGCCTGTTAATGAGGTTGTTGAAGTAAAGGAAAGGGAAGAAAAGAAAGAAAAACCCTATGATTTCGAAGGAATTATCTTTAATACCGGTGTTCTTGAGATAATGCCCGACGGGTATGGCTTTCTCAGATCTGCAGATTATAATTATCTCAGTTCTCCAGATGATATTTATGTATCACAATCTCAAATTAAACTTTTCGGACTTAAGACAGGTGATACTATAAAAGGTTCTATACGTCCCCCAAAAGAGGGAGAAAAATATTTCCCGCTTATTAAGGTAGATGAGATAAACGGAAGAAGTGCAGATTTTATTCGCGACAGGGTTCCTTTTGATTTCCTGACACCTCTCTTTCCAAATGAGAAGTTTACACTTTGTACGCCAGGTGATGGATCATTGTCAGTAAGGGTTATTGACATGTTCGCTCCCATCGGCAAAGGGCAGCGCGGACTGATTGTTGCGCAGCCTAAAACAGGGAAGACTGTTTTACTTCAGGAAATCGCTAATGCAATTGCAAAATATCATCCCGAAGTATATCTGATGATCCTGCTTGTGGATGAAAGACCTGAAGAGGTGACTGATATGGCAAGAAATGTCAAAGCTGAGGTTATTGCATCAACTTTTGATGAACCTGCTGAGAGACATTGCAGGGTTGCCAATATTGTTCTTGAGAAAGCCAAGAGGCTGGTGGAATGCGGCCATGATGTTGTTATACTTCTTGATTCAATTACCAGGCTGGCAAGAGCATTTAATACTACTGCTCCGGCTTCAGGTAAAGTACTCTCAGGCGGGGTTGACTCAAATGCTTTGCATAAACCAAAACGTTTCTTTGGCGCTGCACGTAATATTGAGAATGGGGGCTCACTTACTATTATTGCGACTGCCCTTACAGAAACCGGATCAAAGATGGACGATGTGATTTTTGAAGAGTTCAAGGGTACCGGCAATATGGAACTTCAGCTCGACAGAAAACTTTCGAACCGTAGAATTTATCCTTCCATCGATATTCCTGCTTCAAGCACAAGAAGAGAGGAACTTCTTCTTAGCAAGAATATTCTTCAAAAAATATGGGTGCTTCGTAACTATCTGTCTGACATGAACTCTGTTGAGGCAATGGAATTTTTGCGCGATAGATTACTCCAGGCAAAATCGAATGAGGAGTTTCTTATTTCAATGAACGGTGGTTAGCCCATCGCTTATTTTTTGTACTTTTACTGTTAATTTTTTCACAATATAATTTTAAACAAATATTATTAATTTAAAATGGGAACAAAAAAATTTATAACATGCGATGGTAACCAGGCTGCATCACATGTTGCATATATGTTCAGCGAGGTCGCTTGCATATATCCAATTACACCATCATCAACAATGGCAGAATTCGTTGACGAATGGGCTGCCGCAGGATTAAAAAATATTTTCGGAGAACAGGTTAAGGTAGTTGAAATGCAATCCGAAGCGGGAGCTGCCGGTGCTTTGCATGGCGCTCTTCAGACAGGAGCTCTGTGTTCGACATTTACCTGCTCACAGGGATTACTTCTTATGATTCCTAACATGTACAAAATAGCTGGAGAGTTACTTCCTGGCGTCTTCCATGTCAGCGCGCGAGCAATAGCAGCTCATGCTCTGTCAATTTTCGGAGATCACAGCGATGTCTATGCCACTCGTCAGACCGGCTTTGCTATGCTTGCCAGCGGAAGTGTTCAGGAAATTATGGACCTGGCAGGAGTGGCACATCTTTCAGCAATCAAATCAAGAATTCCTTTCCTTCACTTCTTTGACGGTTTCCGCTCATCAGCTGAAGTACAGAAGATCGAATATCTTGAAATGGATGATCTTAAGAAACTTATTGATCTTGATGCATTGACAAAATTTCGTAATAACTCTCTTAATCCTGAGCATCCGGTTACCAGAGGGACTGCCCAGAATCCAGATATTTTCTTCCAGGCAAAAGAATCAATCAATAAATTCTACGAACCGGTTCCGGATATCGTTGCAGCTTACATGAAAGATATTACTAAATTGACCGGAAGGGAATACAAACCATTTAATTATTATGGCGCCCCCGATGCGGAAAATATAATCGTTGCAATAGGATCTGTAACTGAGACTATTCAGGAAACTATCGATTACCTGGCAGAAAAAGGCGAAAAACTTGGGCTTATAAGTGTTCATCTCTATCGGCCATTTTCTTCAAAATACTTTTTCGAAGTTCTGCCTAAGTCAGTTAAAAAAATTACTGTACTGGACAGAGCAAAAGAATCCGGAGCCAACGGTGAACCTCTGTTCCTCGATATTAAAGAGATGTTCTACGACAGGAATGAAAAACCTGCGATTCTAGGTGGCCGGTATGGTCTAAGTTCAAAAGATACCACACCATCAATGATGATGTCTGTATTTGAAAACATGAAACTTAAAGAGCCAAAGAACCTCTTTACTGTTGGCATTGTTGATGATGTCACATTCAAATCACTGCCCATACTCCCTGAGATAAATGTTTGCTGTGCAGGAACTTACTCAGCAAAATTTTACGGTCTTGGTTCTGACGGAACTGTAGGAGCCAATAAAAACTCTATCAAAATCATTGGTGATTCAACCGACAAATACTGCCAGGCATATTTTGCTTACGACTCAAAGAAATCAGGAGGTATTACTGTTTCTCACCTCAGATTTGGAGATAAGCCAATTCGTTCACCCTATCTTGTTAATACACCTGATTTTGTTGCATGCCATGTACCTGCATATCTCGAGAAATATGATATGCTAAAGGGTCTGAAAAGACGCGGTACTTTTCTCCTTAACTCAATATGGGATGCAGAGGAGACAAGGAAACGGTTACCCGATCATATGAAAAAGTACCTTGCAGAGAATAAGATTGATTTCTATATGATCAATGCCACGCAGATTGCTGAAGAACTCGGTCTCGGTGGAAGGACTAATACAATCATGCAGGCAGCATTCTTTAAGGTATCAGAGGTAATACCTTACGATAAGGCAGTTAGTGAGATGAAGAAAGCAATCTATAAATCTTACGGAAGAAAAGGTGAAGAGGTTGTAAAAATGAATTATAATGCCATTGATAAAGGCGGTGAGGTTCATAAAGTCGAAATTCCTGTTGAATGGGCAAATATCAAAATTGAAAAGAAAGCTGACGACCGTGACATTCCTGATTTTATCCGTGATGTTATGGAGCCGATCAATAAGATGAAGGGTGATGATCTGCCTGTAAGCGCATTCATTGGAAGGGAAGATGGAACTTTCCCTGCCGGAACATCAGCATATGAAAAGCGCGGTATTGCGGTTAACTCTCCTGAATGGCAACCAAAAGAATGTATTCAATGTAACCAATGTTCCTATGTTTGTCCTCACGCAGCAATCCGTCCATTCCTTCTCACGGAAGAAGAGGCAAAGAATGCTCCCGCAGGAACACAATTCCTTCAGGGTATTCCCAAAACATTAGGTGCATACAAATTCAGAATCCAGCTTAGTGTATATGACTGTACCGGTTGCGGTAACTGTGCTGATGTATGTCCTTCAAAGAATAAAGCGCTCATAATGAAGCCTTTCGAAACTCAGCTTGTCGAAGCTGAGAGGTGGACATATATGCATGAAAAAGTTGGGTACAAAGATACTGTTGTTGACAAATTTGTAAATGTCAAAAACAGCCAGTTCTCACAACCGCTGTTCGAGTTTTCCGGAGCGTGCGCAGGTTGTGGAGAGACTCCGTATATAAAGGCTGTCACTCAACTATTCGGTGATAGGATGATCATTTCAAATGCAACCGGTTGTTCCTCAATTTATGGTGGATCAGCTCCTTGTACACCCTACACCGTCAATAAAAAGGGACATGGTCCTGCCTGGGCTAACTCCCTTTTTGAAGATAATGCTGAATATGGCCTCGGCCTTTCGCTTGGAGCAAATAAGCTCAGGGACCGAATCGCTCTCAGAATGAATGATGCCGTTTCAAAAAATACGGTGACTGGTGAGACAAAAGCTGCCTTCGAAGAATGGCTAAGTGTAAAAGATAAAGCAGAACCTTCAAGACTCGCTTCAGAAAAGGTGATTGCAGCATGCGAAAAAGAAAAGTCAGAAGTTGCAAAAGAGATACTCAGCCTTAAACAATACCTTGTAAAGAAATCCCACTGGATATTCGGCGGTGATGGTTGGGCTTATGATATCGGGTTCGGTGGACTCGACCATGTGATAGCTTCGGGAGAAGATGTAAATATTCTGGTACTCGACACCGAAGTTTATTCAAATACAGGAGGTCAGGCATCAAAATCCACACCGGCTGGTGCAGTTGCAAAATTTGCCGCTTCAGGTAAAAAGATACGCAAAAAAGATCTTGGCCAAATGGCAATGAGTTATGGATATGTATATGTAGCTCAGGTAGCTATGGGAGCAAGCAATTCCCAGTATCTGAAAGCTATTAAAGAAGCTGAAGCTTATCCGGGACCATCGCTCGTTATTTGTTATTCACCCTGCATAAATCATGGTCTGAGAGATGGCATGGGTAAGAGTCAGGAACAGATGGATCTTGCTGTTAAGGCAGGTTACTGGCATTTGTACCGGTACAACCCTATGCTTGAAGCTGAAGGAAAGAATCCTTTCACACTCGATTCGAAAGAACCCGACTGGACAAAATTTCAGGATTTCCTTGGATCAGAGGTCCGTTATACTTCATTGCAAAAATCATTCCCAAAGGAAGCTGAAGTTCTTTTTAAAGCTGCTGAAGAGAATGCAAAATGGAGATATAAAGCTTACCAGAGGCTTGCGGCGATGGTGTTCGCACCGCAGGAAACGGTAACACAACAATAATAAGGCATTAGAAAAAGTAAGCCATCTGTAAGGGTGGCTTTTTTTATCTTAAATGAAATCAAACTTTATTCTTAACTTATTGATTTTTAATTACACAGAGATCCACAGAGAAGTCACAGAGTTGCACAGAGTTCTTCTTTGTGACTCTCTGTGCCTGCTCGGTGTCACTCTGTGAAATAATTTTTTTAATTTTTATTCGTATTTTTGTGCCTTGTTAAAAAATATGGGCAGGATACTCGCATTCGACTACGGCAAAAAAAGAATAGGTCTGGCAGTTACGGATCAGATGCAGATAATTGCATCG
>Ga0182021_10012623_pt1 | contig 10037 bp, 14 predicted proteins | sample 612E3MmetaG_FD_120493 | JGI IMG/M metagenome (GOLD analysis project Ga0182021, IMG submission 120493) | Permafrost microbial communities from Stordalen Mire, Sweden - 612E3M metaG (Illumina Assembly) | ecosystem: Environmental > Terrestrial > Soil > Wetlands > Permafrost | place: Sweden... | reverse complement strand
GCGCCACCCGCCGCCCTTGCCCAGGCCCGCCGCGCCCAGTCCCAGGGCGGCCTGCGCGTACTGGCTGGGCTGCGTGGAAAGGTAGAACAGCGCGTTGCCGCCCGTGTGCCGCTCGCTTTCGACCGCCGCCAACTTCTGCCCGATCCGCTGGTACAAGGCCGCATCGCCGATGTCCCCCGCCACGTAATACAGCCCGCGCGCGAACGCCGCCCACACGTCCGCATCGACGGCGGTGTCTTCGGAGAACTGCTTCACCGCTTCCAGCATCTTGCCGCGGAACTGGTCGTCGCTCAGTGGCGTGCGCGAAATGCCGATCACCGCGAACCCCGCCGAAAGTCTGCGGTCGTACGCCAGCCGGTAGAGGGCGGGCATGAGCTTGCGCCGGGTGAGGTCCCCGTTAGCGCCGAAAATCACGATGGCGCATTCGGGCGCCTGCCGTTCAAACCGCAGCGGATCCAGAAACGGATTTTCGATAGCCATCGAGTCCAAAATAGCACGCGCGGGGCGAGATCCCGGCAAACACGTGTCTGATATGATGGCCACTAGAGTGACCACGTGAAGATGAGCAAAGTTCGCGCTGGGATCTTCTTCCCCGGCTCGGAAGCCACGCTGCCCATCGAGTTGAAGCGGGAGATGTTTCCCGTACTGAGCGCTGAAGTGGGCCGCCAGATCAAGAAGCGGGGACTCGCCGAGAAAGACATCCTCCACGACTTCGAATCCTGGCGGAAGAGCCGGCGCGACACTGGCCGCTAGCGCCAACGTCCTTTCCAGCACGATAGTCACGACTGGGCCAAAGTGGGGCGGACGCCCTCGTCCGCGCGCGATCCCCTGGTCGCGCTCTTGCGCCAATCATCACTTCCTATGCTGTACAGCACAATCGTCGTGGCCACGCTTCCCGTCACGGCAGTAAACGCCTCAGTCTACGCGAGGTCTGTCTCGGAAGCCCGGCGGCGGATTGGCCGCCGCGACCCGGATCACATCGACATTCTGGCTTTGGCGCTGCACTTCGGCCTGCCCATTTGGTCAAATGACAACGATTTTGAAGCCGCCGGAGTCGAGTGGTACACGACGGCCGATCTGCTTGCCCACCTCCGGCCCTGAGCGATCTCCCGAAGAGGTCGATTCTGGTCGCAATTCAGGGTTCCCGGTCCAGCAGGGTGCGCACTTCCTGGAAGAGTCGCCGCGCGGTCTCCATTGCCGCCAGCGCCTCTTGTGCGTCCGGTTCGCGGGGCGCATCCAGGTAACGGAAGACCACGGCGTAGTCCGTTAGATTCTCGGCTTCCGTGAAAAGTGGAGCCAGCAACGGATTCAATCGAGCACACTGATCTCCCAACTCCTGAATGTCATGCGTCTTGCGAAACGGAACGTTGCGAGCGGTGAGCAACGCCTTAGCGGCCTTCTCGGCCGCTTGTTGGCTGTGAAACAGCGACCGGGATGGTTCCACGGTAACGAGAGCCTCGGCGGCCGTCAAGTCTTTTCTCGCCTGCACCAGCCAGCGGTCGGCTTCATCATGCAGCAACTCTTCGGGTGTCATACAGCAGCCTCCCTTCCCGCAGGATCGCCGCCGGCAGTGATGCGGCGACAAAGGCCCCCCGCGCATCGAAGTCGCTGGCTGGCCAGCGGACCACGTCCGCGGCCGTCCCAACCCCCCGCAGGACTTTGCGAACGCCTGGTTCGTATAGGCTTTGCGGCGCGTCGTCTGGCAGGATGACACAGAAGTCCAAATCGCTGTCCGGTCCCTCGTCGGCGCGGGCCGCGGAGCCGAACAAGTAGATTCGCTCCGGCTGGTAGTACTCCACCAGACGGCGTGTGATTTCGGCGATCGCTTCGGCCCGCGTCATTCACTCATTATTATGTGCCACCGAATGGCCCGTTGCTGGTGGAGGAGCGGAAGCGGCAGCCGCAATCACCCCTGTTAGAATATATCGATGGCGGAAAAACAACCCGACGCCCGGCCGGCCGAATCCTTCGAAGCTTCCCTCGACGATCTCGAAAAAGTCGTCAAGGAGCTGGAAGCCGGCGACCTCCCGCTCGAGCGCTCCATCGAGCTGTTTGAGCGTGGCATGAGCCTCAGCGATGCCTGCCGCAAACAACTCGAGGAGGCCGAGACTCGCGTCGAGATGCTGATCCGCAAAGAGGGCAAGACCGCCGCCGAGCCGTTCCGCCCCGAAAAATCCGAGAAAGCATGAACCTGCGCGAATCGCTCGCCCAGCAACAACGACTGGTGGATTCGGAACTCGACCGCCTTGTCCCTCCGGAAACGACGCCCCCGGAAACCATCCACCGCGCCATGCGCTACAGCCTCTTCGCCGGCGGCAAGCGCATTCGCCCCATCCTGTGCATCGAAGCCGCGCGCGCCGTCTCTTCGTCGGCCGATGGCGTGGTCGCGGCTGCCTGCTCGCTCGAGCTCATCCACACCTACTCGCTGATCCACGACGATCTGCCCGCCCTCGATAACGACGACTATCGCCGCGGCAAGCTCACCAACCACAAGGTCTTCGGCGAGGCCATGGCCATTCTGGCCGGCGACGCGCTGCTCACCCTGGCCTTCCAGGTTCTCGCCGGGCTGAACACCGCCGCCGACCGCAAAGCAGGCATGATCGCCGAACTTTCCGCCGCTTCCGGCACCGTGGGCGGCATGATCGGCGGCCAGGTGGCCGACCTCGAAGGCGAAGGCCAGCCTCCCGAGCCTCAATTGCTCGAAACCATCCACCGCGCCAAGACCGGGGCCCTGCTGCGCGCCAGTTTGCGGCTCGGCGCCATCTACGCCGGAGCCGACGGCGACCAGTACGCCGCGCTCTCCCGTTTCGGCGAACACGTCGGCCTGGCATTCCAGATTGTGGATGACATTCTCGATGTCGAAGAGTCCTCCGAAGCGCTTGGAAAAACCGCCGGCAAGGACGCCCAACAGGGCAAGATCACCTTTCCCGCGGTCTACGGTCTGGAAACCTCGCACCGCATGGCCGCCGAGGAATGCGCCCGCGCCCACCAGGTGCTGGAACCGTTCGGCGAGCGCGTCGCGCGCCTGCACGAGATCGCCGATCACATTGTCCGCCGCAAGTCATGAAGCACCCACTCTCAAATCGCCGCGGCCTGCGACGATTCCGTGGGGCAGGCTGGCAGCCCGCGGCCGAGTGGTACTCGGCCTGCCTGTGGTTGCGGCTCTGCCGCTCTGCCGCTCTGTACAACCATCTGTCATTTTCTTCGCGTGCCGCGACCAATTCCGGGGCGCTATGTTAATCCGCCTGCCGCCCTTGGATGCGCCCGCCACGACCGCGGAGAACCGCCACCGCTCGTTGCGGCTTGCCGCCATGTGGGGCAGGCGCTTTCGCCTGCCAACCGGCTCGTTTGGCCCCGGCCCGGCCGGGTCCAGGAGCCGTGGGTGGACTACTAAGTACACGATTTCGCAAATACGGTTGCGTATCCTGTGGCGGGGCAGGCGGTGCCGCCTGCCCTCGCCGTCGTCCCGCGTAGCGGGACGCGGCGAGCTTCGCTCGGCCGCGGGCAGGCGGCACCGCCTGCCCCGCCAAGTCTTCGGAATACGTCACGGTAATTCCGAATCGGGGTACTAAGTTATGAAGACCCGCTTAGACCGGCTCATCGTGGAGCGTGGCCTCACCGAATCCCGCGAGAAGGCCCAGGCCCTGATCATGGCCGGCGAGGTGCTGGTCAACGGGCAAAAGGCCGCCAAGCCCGGCCAGGCCGTCGCCGGCGATAGTCGCGTCGAGATCCTCGCGCGCCCGCCCTACGTCAGCCGTGGCGGCCTCAAGCTGGCCGGCGCGCTCGCTCAATTCGCCATCGACGTGGCCGGCTACGCCTGCCTCGATATCGGCTCCTCCACCGGCGGATTCACCGACGTTCTGCTGCAAGCCGGAGCCGCGCGCGTCCATGCCGTGGACGTCGGCGCCGGCCAGCTCGATTGGAAACTGCGCACCGACCCGCGCGTGGTGCTGCACGAAGGCATCAACGCGCGCGCGCTTCTCTTCGAGGACATCGGCGAGCTGGTGGACCTGATCGTCTGCGACGTCAGCTTCATTTCCGTCACTCTCATTTTGCCCGCCGCCGTACCCCTCTTACAGCCCGCCGGGCAAATGGTTATACTAATCAAACCGCAGTTTGAAGCCGGCAGGGGCCAGGTGGGCAAAGGCGGCATCGTGCGCGATCCGGCCGTCCACCAGGCCGCCTGCGAGCGGGTCGCGCGGGCCGTGCGCGAGCTCGGATTCGAAGCCAGCATGATGGAAAGTCCCATCCGCGGCGCCGAAGGAAACAAGGAGTTTCTCCTCTATGCCCACCATTAGTACCGTCGGGATCGTCTCGAAACCCAACTCCGCCGCCGCCGCCGGCATCGTGCCCGCGCTCGTCGACTGGCTGCGCGCGCGCGGTATCGCGGTTCGCATCGACGAGCAGACCGCCCGCTACGCCGGTCCCGCGGAGCGCTCCAGCGGCCTCCCCCGGCCGGACGTTCCCGAAGGCTGCGACCTGGTTATCGTGCTCGGCGGCGATGGCACCCTGCTTTCCGCCGCGCGCGCCATCGGCCGGCGCGAGACCCCCCTCTTCCCCGTCAACCTCGGCAGCCTGGGCTTCCTGACCGCCATCACCATCGATGAGCTGTACCCCGAGCTGGAGCGCGCCTTCCGCGGCGAGCACCGCATCGCCCAGCGCCGCCTGCTGGCCACCGAAGTGGTGCGCGACGGCGCGGTTGTAGCCACCTACGAAGCGCTCAACGACGCCGTGCTCACCAAGGCCGCCATCGCCCGCATGATCGATCTCGACGCGCACGTGGACGGGCAGTTCGTTTGCGCCTACAAGGCCGACGGCCTGATTGTCTCGACGCCCACCGGCTCCACCGCGTATTCGCTCTCCGCCGGCGGCCCCATCATCTTTCCTTCCGTGCCGGCCATCTGCATCACACCCATTTGCCCCCACATGCTCACCAACCGGCCGGTGCTGGTGCCCGCCACCAGCGTCATCCGCATCATTTCGCGCACGCCCGGCGACAGCGTGTTCCTGACCATCGATGGCCAGGTCGGCAACCCCATACGGGGAGGCGACACCGTGGTCTGCCGCAGTTCGGACTACACCCTGCGCCTGGTCCGCCCGCCCCAAATGATGTTCTTCGACGTCCTCCGCCAGAAGCTCAAATGGGGCGAGCGGTGAAGCGCCTCTCGCTCACCGCCTGGATCTTCATTGGGATGGCTGCGGGCGTGGCCCTAGGGATCGTCGCGCCGGGTTTCGCCAGGCAGCTTTCGCCCGTCAGCCGGGTGTTTCTGCAACTGATCCGCTCCATCATCGCCCCGCTGCTGTTCGGGACCCTGGTGGTGGGCATCGCGGGCGGCGGCGACATGAAACGCATGGGCCGCATTGGCGGCAAAGCCATCCTCTATTTCGAGATCGTCACCACCCTGGCGTTGTTTCTGGGGCTGGCCGCCGTCAACCTGGTGCGCCCCGGCGCCGGCATTCCAATTCACGGCAGCGCCGCTGAAGCCGCCATGCCGCAGGCACAGACCACCTTCAGCTCGGTCCTGGAGCACATCTTTCCTTCGAGCATCGTCGACGCCATGGCGCGCAACGACGCGCTGCAAATTGTGGTCTTCGCCTTCCTGTTCGGCGCCGCCTGCGCGGCCATCGGCGCCAAAGCCGAACCGGTCGTCAAGTTCTGCGCATCCCTCGCCGAAGTCATGTTCCGCTACACCCGGTACGTGATGTACCTGGCCCCTCTGGGCGTCGGCGCGGCCCTCGCGGTGGTGGTCGGAAGCAAGGGCGTGGACGTTCTGTTCGGCCTCGGCAAGCTGATCGCCACCATGTACGCCGCATCGATTCTCTACGTGGTACTGGTGCTCGGCCCGGTGTTGTTCCTGTTCCGTATCCCGCTGGGCCGGTTCTACCGCGCCGTGCGCGAGCCGTTTCTGATCGCCTTCTCCACCGCCTCGAGCGAAGCCGCGCTGCCGCTGGCGCTCGAAAACATGGAGCAGTTCGGCGTGCCCAAGCACATCGTGGGTTTTGTGATCCCCACCGGCTACAGTTTCAACCTGGACGGCAGCACGCTCTACCTCTCGCTGGCTTCCGTCTTCGTGGCCCAGGCGGCGGGCGTCAATCTCTCCTTCGGCGCCCAGTTACTGATGATGTTGACCCTGATGCTCACCAGCAAAGGTGTCGCCGGCGTCCCGCGCGGCGCGCTGGTGATTCTGGCCGGCACCCTGGCGACGTTCCATCTGCCGATGGAAGGCGCCGCCGTGCTGCTGGGCGTGGACGCCCTGCTCGACATGGCCCGCACGTCGATCAACGTGCTCGGCAACTGCCTGGCCAGCGCCGTGGTGGCCCGCTGGGAAGGCTATAAGGTGGGCTGAGAGGCGGTGAATTACGCACCGCTTCGGGTCGCTGGGTCTTCGGTTCGGCCATTTTCAAAATCTCTACGGCGTGAATCGTCTGCTGGGACCGAAAGAGTCGTAAAGTCGTCCAGTGTGCGGAGCCGACGTCAGGGGAGGAATCTCATTCTGCGAATACCTCTTGCAGCGTCCTCAACGTGGGGGTGAGCGTCTTTGCCGAGACCACTCCCAGTCTCTTCACCAGCCGGGTCTTGTCCACGGCGCGAACCTGATCGAGCAGGATTAGACCCTTCCGGCCACCATGAGTGACGCCGATCCGAAAGGGCGCCTCGCGGCCCGCCGTAGTCATGGGTGCGACGAGTACCGTTCGCAGATGATCGTGCATTTCGGCCGGGGACACCACCACACACGGGCGCGTCTTCTTGAACTCACTCCTCCCGACAGTAGGATCGAGATTGACGAGCCAAATCTCTCCACGCGTCACCAGACCAACTCCTCATCCTCCGCATTACCAAACTCGCCCATCGCGAGTTCGTCGTCACCAGCCGCGGCGATTCGCTTGGCGGCCTCGGCCCAACCGGCGCGGGCCGGACTCGCGGGTCTGCGCAACACAAGTGCACCATCCCTGATCGTCATCTCCGCTCCCGCCTTGCCGTTCAGACCCAGTTGCGCAAGTACCGGTTTGGGGATGATGACTCCGTGGGAGTTGCCTATCTGTCGAATGCTCACGTGTACAGCCCGCATGATGATAACAATGTTATTCCGGCCCGCTTGCCGTGTCAAGCAGGCGCGGCGCTTCCCATTCATAGGGCCGGCGGCTTGGAGATGAGCTGCCGTTCAACCGAATGTTGTGCGCCAGTGCCGTTATGTTGTTGTGCGAGCTGCGCTCGGCGCGCGCGGATCGCGCCATCCAGCCTACGCTAGGAACCGATATGCCTCGTCGGGCGTGAAGTAGTTCTTCGCTCCGCATTGTGGGCAATGGAAGGAGCGCCGTTTCACCATGCCGGTCTTCTGGAGCTGGCGGGACGGATGGCCGGCGCCGCAGCGCACACACACGTTGGTCCACGTTCCGGTCTCGACGCGGATTCCGGACCCGAAGTAGCAGGCCCATCCGTAAACGCACAAGCGGGAGCCAAACCAGCGGTCCAGCCGGCGAAATGCATACGTCAGCACGCGTAGCGCCCTCTCCGAGCCGCCGCAGAACAACCAGAGCTTCCTTTGGATTTGTCCCGGAATATTGGCGCGGTTCAGAAACGCAAGCGACGTGCACAGAACTCGCGTTCCCGCGTGCGGGAGGCCGGTTCTCTCGCTCACCCGGCGGACCAGGGCGCTGGCGGAGGTGAAGCTGTTGACATGCCCTCCTCCTCGCGCCATCCATCGATAGATCCGATCCGTCACGGTCGACGAATCGGGCACGGCGATATACAGGAAGCCGTTAGGATCGGTCACCCGTCCGATCTCGTCCAGCGCGCCCTCCAGCCCTTCAAAATGCTCCAGACTGTGATTCGAGATCACGGCCGCGAACTGCCCATCGCGGAACGGCAGCGCTTCCGCGCGGGCAGCCACGAATCCACGCGGGCACTCGGCCGGCACTTCCACATCCACGCGGACCGCTGTCCATCCAGGCTCCGCCGCAAAACTCCCGGTCCGGCTTCCTATGTCGAGTATGAAGGCCCGCGCCGGAAGCGACCGGAGGATCTCGTGCATTTCCCCCCCATGATATCCGTAGCGGGATGCTCGGCGGGTGAGGCCCCGATTGGAATCCCATCTCCAATTTCGATGCGCACCAACGCAAAACGGGGGCAGGGCAGGCAATTGCCCGGCCCCGCCCCCGTCATTGCCCCTCCTCGCTAAAACGTCAACCGCAGAACGCCGGCGGCGTCCGTCGTGGTGCCGGTTCCAGCGGTAATAGTCACTGCGTTGCCGGATTGCACGCTGGCGCTGTAGCTGGTGTTGGGCGCCAGGCCGGCCACCAGCATGGTCGTCACCCCGGCGGGCAGCGGGAGCGTGGTGCTCACGAACACCGTGTTCGCGTACACCGGGAAGTAGACCGCCGCATTTGCGAAGATCGCGCCGTCGAAGGAAGCACCGCCGGCGCTTTGGACACGCGTTGCCTGCGCCATCGGGGCTCCGGCGTTGGCGCCCTGCAATACGTGCAGGAAGCGGACGTCGGACGGCTTGGTGGTGTCTTCCACCGTCAGGATATACTGCGTCGGCTCCAGTTCCGCCAGGTAGGGGAACTGGGCCGTGGGGGAGTCGGCGGTAAGGGTCGCGTTGGCGGGCAGCAGCGTCTGGACGAACAGCCGCTGGCCGCTGGCGAGGGTCTCGGTGGCCGTGTTGCCGGTTATCGAAGGATTGGCGATCAGGCTCAGGGTGAACCGCTTGAACGTCCCGGAGCTGACCGACGTGGCGCGGTCGTAGACCACGATGTAATCGTTGTTCAGCCACACGATGGAGCGCGTCGCCAGGCTGGTGTTGGTGGAACTGACGGCGGCCGACCACACGTTGGGCCGGTTGTAGGCGCCGGTCATGTCGGTGGCGGCGTACGCGTAGCCCGCGCCCGAGCTGGTCGCCGTGGTGGGGTCGCCAGCCGACAGGGAATTCAAGATCTGGCTGTTCGTGGACCACGAGTGACCCTCCCACGATCGGAGAGTGGGCGTGCCGGCGGGGCAGGTGTGCTCCAGCGACAAGGTGTTGTGGAACATCGAGCTCCGCAAAGTCTCCATGGCGCCGTCGTAGCCGCTCATCTCTTTGGTCAGCCATTCGCCGTTGCGGTAGAACTCGAACTGGCCGGCGTCGGCGTTCTGGTGGTCGATGGTGTTCCAGCCCGCTTTATAGTCGAACATCGCACCATTGGGGCTCCAGTCGCCGTGGGCGATCATGCGGCCCGCCGGGGAGTCGACGAAAACCGTGGGACAGGTCGGGCGCGGATCCGTAGGCGCCGCCGCCGTGGGGTCGAACAACAGGAAATACAGCACCGTCTCCGAGAAACTGTAGGGGTCCGTCATGCGGGTGTAGAAGGTGGCGGGACCGCCCTGCAACGCGTTGCGGGCGAACCAGCGGATGGCATTGACGTGCGTGTTCTGGCCGTTCTGCTGTTCCAGCAGAGCCAGCAGCGCGAACGGCCGCAAGTCGCCCGGCGTCACATACAGGCGGTGGAATTCACCGTAGCCGCCAAACTGGTACACCGGTCCCAGGTAGGACTCTGCCGGAAAGACCTTGGCGGCCGGGGTCGTCTGGGTCAGGTAGCCGGTGACGAAGCGGTCCCACACCGGCGCTCCGATCAACTGGATCTGCGGGCCGGAATAGGCGGGGTTGTTGAACCCGGCGGTCTGCAATGCCAGCAATTCGCCCAACAGAAAGCTGTACGAATAGCCGTATAGGGCGCCTTCCGGCGGCAGGCCCCCGCTGGCCATACCCAATCCCGCGCCGTTGCCGGGAATGCCATAGGCCGCGGCGACGGCCGCGGGATCGCCGAACATGGCGAACTGCTGATAGAGCCAGGCGCCCGTGGCGTCGGGGATGTAGGAGCGCAACGTATTGCCCAGGGCCGCGGCCGGGAGGCTGGCGTTGACCGGCGGATCGTCGGCTAGTGGTCTGCGTCTGAAATCCTGAAGCATATTGCGAAGCCCAGTGGGGCAGGCAATCTTGCCTGCAGCCGCCTTTCCAGGCGGCTGGACCCGCTGGAAAGCGGGTCCGCGGGCTGGATAG
>Ga0182021_10012622_pt1 | contig 10037 bp, 8 predicted proteins | sample 612E3MmetaG_FD_120493 | JGI IMG/M metagenome (GOLD analysis project Ga0182021, IMG submission 120493) | Permafrost microbial communities from Stordalen Mire, Sweden - 612E3M metaG (Illumina Assembly) | ecosystem: Environmental > Terrestrial > Soil > Wetlands > Permafrost | place: Sweden... | reverse complement strand
TCGTGAGCTACCGCACCAGCAGCTACGGCTACGACATCCGCTGCGCGCCGGAGTTCAAGGTGTTCACCAACATCTACAGCACCGTGGTGGACCCGAAGAACTTCGACGAGAAGAGCTTCGTCGACATCCACGCCGATGTGTGCGTGATCCCGCCCAACAGTTTCGCGCTGGCGCGAACTGTCGAGTATTTCCGCATCCCGCGCAACGTGCTGACGATCTGTCTGGGCAAGAGCACGTATGCCCGCTGCGGCATCATCGTCAACGTCACGCCGTTCGAGCCGGAGTGGGAGGGCTACGTGACGCTGGAGTTCAGCAACACGACCCCGCTGCCGGCCAAGATCTACGCCGGCGAAGGCTGCGCGCAGGTGCTGTTCTTCGAGAGCGACGAAGTCTGCGAGACCAGCTACAAGGACCGAGGCGGCAAGTACCAGGGCCAACGCGGCGTGACGCTGCCCAAGACCTGATCGAGCCCGCCCGCGCGGTCCCGGCCCGCTGTCGGGCACGCCGGCCGCACCCGCGGGGCCACGCGCTACCATGGCGCGCGGTGGCAAACCCGTCACCGGATGCGCGACCCCGACACGCGCAGGAGATTGCGATGCGGATGGATGGCCAGGAAGAAAGCGACAACGTTGAAGACGCGCGAGGCGCGGGCGGCGGCGGTGGGGGCCTCGGATTTTCCGCAGGACGCGGCGTCGGGCTGGGCACGGTGGCCATCGCGCTGGTGGCGGGCTGGATCTTCGGGATCAATCCCCTGACTGTCCTGGGTCTGCTCAGCGGCGGCGTGGGCACTCCGGCGATGCAGACCGCACCGACGACGGTGGCTCGGCCGCCGGCCGAGGACGCCCAGGCGCGCTTTGTCTCGCAGGTGCTGCGCAGCACCGAGGTGGTCTGGACCGACGTGTTCGCCCAGGCAGGAAAGACCTATCAGAAGCCCAGGCTCACGCTGTACCGGGACAGCTATCCCACCGGCTGCGGCCAGGGCGACGCCGCCATGGGCCCGTTCTATTGCCCGACCGATGCGCATGTCTACCTGGACATGGCGTTCTTCGACACGATGGCCCGGCGCCTGGGGGCGCCGGGCCAGTTCGCGCAGGCCTACGTGGTGGCCCACGAGGTGGGCCACCACGTGCAAAACCTGCTGGGCATCAGCGACAAGGTCGACGCCGCGCGCCAGCGCGAGTCCCCCTCCCAGGCCAACGCGATGAGTGTGCGGCTGGAACTGCAGGCGGACTGTTTCGCCGGTGTCTGGGCCCAGCGCTCACAGGCCGAAAAAGGCTGGCGTCTGGAGCCCGGGGACGTCGAGACGGCGTTGAATGCGGCCTCGCAGATCGGCGACGACACGCTGCAGCGCAAGGCCCGTGGGCAGGTCGTGCCGGAGAGCTTCACGCACGGCACCAGCGCCCAGCGCGTGGGCTGGTTTCAACGCGGCTTCGTCTCTGGCAAACCCGACGACTGCAACACGTTCCAGGCGCGCGATCTGTGAGGGCCGCGCCAGGCGCGGACCGGCCTCAGCGCAGCGCCTGCATCCAGTCGCAGCGCACGATGCGGCGCACGTGCAGCCAGCGACGCACCCGGACATAGGCGCCGGGCAGGCAGATCGCCGCCGCGCATCCCCACAACGGGCCGGTACTGTGCAGCAGCAGCGTGGCCGGCACGCCCACCCAACCGGACAGCCACAGCGTCACCACCAGGTCCCAGACCTGCTTTTCGAAGGGCTGGCGTCGGCCGTGCCGAGCATGCCAGACCTTGAGCGCATGCAGTTGCAGCAGCGTCATCGCCCGTGCCCCCGAGACCGTTGCGGCCCACTGTAGCGCGCCGCGCCCGCCTCGCACACCCCCAGTTTCAACACCCGCGCTCTGGGTGGGGTCGCGCCGCGGGCGGACGGCGTCACGCGTGCGCTCAGGTCGGATAGGTGCCGGGCAGCAGCACCCGGCGGTCGACGGTGCGGATGTCGGTGTGACCGCAAAACGCCATGGTGATCTCCAGTTCCTTGGCGATGATCTCCAGCGCCTTGGTGACGCCGGCCTGACCCATCGCGCCCAGGCCGTACAGAAAGGCCCGGCCGATCAACGTGCCGTGCGCACCCAGCGCGACGGCCTTGAGGACGTCCTGGCCGCTGCGGATGCCCCCGTCCATCCAGACCTCGATCATCGGTCCGACCGCCTGGGCGATCGCCGGCAGCGCGGCGATGGACGACGGGGCGCCGTCGAGCTGACGGCCCCCGTGGTTGGACACGATCAGCGCGTCGGCGCCGCTTTCCACGGCCAGCCGGGCATCCTCCTCGTCCATGATGCCCTTGAGGATCAGCTTGCCGCCCCAGCGCTTCTTGATCCATTCGACGTCGCCCCAGTTCAGCCGGGGGTCGAACTGCTCGGCCGTCCACGAACTCAGCGACGACAGGTCGCCCACGCCCTGCGCATGGCCGACGATGTTGCCGAACGAGCGCCGCTTGGTGTTGAGCATGCCCCAGCACCAGCGCGGCTTGGTGACCAGGTTGATGAGGTTGGCCAGTGTCGGCTTGGGCGGGGTGGACAGTCCGTTCTTGATGTCCTTGTGGCGCTGGCCGAGGATCTGCAGGTCCAGCGTCAGCATCAGCGCGCTGCACTGGGCCGCCTTGGCACGGTCGATCAGGCGTTCGATGAACGCGCGGTCCTTCATGACGTACAGCTGGAACCAAAACGGTGCCCGGGTGGCCGCGGCGATGTCCTCGATCGAGCAGATGCTCATCGTGGACAGCGTGAACGGGATGCCGAACTGCTGCGCGGCCCGCGCCGCCAGGATCTCCCCGTCGGCATGCTGCATGCCGGTGAGCCCGGTGGGCGCGATGGCCACCGGCATGGCCGCGTCGATCCCCACCAGCTTCGTGCGCAAGCTGCGGTTGTCCATGTTGACGGCCACCCGCTGGCGCAGCTTGATGCGCTGGAAATCGCTCTCGTTGGCACGATAGGTGCCCTCGGTGTACGAGCCCGAGTCGGCGTAGTCGTAGAACATCCGGGGTACGCGCTTCTTCGCCAGCACGCGGAGGTCTTCGATGTGGGTGATCACAGGCATGTGGGGGCTCCGGGGTCGGTCTGGTCGGCGATCGTACCGGGCAGTGGCCGCGCCGCCGCGAAAAAGGTGTCGCCCGACCCGTCGGGTCGCCCGCGACGCACCGGCGCCGCGGGCCACGCGCAGCTTGAACGCCGCGATGTCCGGCGCCAGCGTCGCGCCCGCGCCGGCGTCGAACGCCCGGTGGGCGAGCGAGGCTTCGCGCCGGTTGTCGATCGACGCGGCAACGCCGCAGGCCGCCACGGCGTCATCCTGCGTCGGCAGGTGCGTGGCGAACGCGGTCGCACCGAACTCGCCATGCGTGGTGTAGCAGCCGGTCAACACCCAGGGCGTCAGGTCGCCGCCCGCGGCGCCGCCGATGCTGGACACCCCGCCGGTGAGCAACAGCTTGCCGCGACCGGCGTGCCAGGCGCCGGTGGTCTGTGCCGCGGCGCAGATGCCCGATCCGGCCAAGCGGAGCCCCGTCAGCGCCGGGCGCCGGCGGCGGACAGGCCATTCGGGCATGGTCCATCCATGGGGTGCGCGCCGGTGCCGGCCGCGTCGAGCGAGCCCACGCCAGCCGATCGCGGCCGGTGCCGCGGGTACCGGCCGCCCCGGGCGGCGACGTGAGGCGCAGCTCACCCGGGCGGGTGGCCGCTCAGGGCGGCGGCGTCGGGTCGAACAGCGGCAAGGTGTAGCGAGCCGCTGGTTCGCGAGCGAGGCCGGGCCGTGGCGCGCCTGGCGCCACGAGGTCGGCGATCGTGGACAGCGCGCCGGCGCGCACGCCGAGCAGGCGCAGCCGCCGCGTGAGGTCCACGCGCTTCAGGCAGGCGCCCGCCGCACGCCGGATCGCTGCGGCGTCCAGCGTGTGCGACGGCAGGCTCACGTCGCGCGTGACCGAGCGGAAGTCCTCGAAGCGCAACTTGATGCCGATCGTGCGGCTCGCATAGCCCTTGCGGGACAGGTCGGCGGCCAGCTGCTCGCACAAACGCGTGAAGATTTCGCCGAGTTCGGCTCGGTCGCGTACCGCGTGCAGATCGCGCTCGAACGTGGTTTCGCGGCTGATGGACTTGGGTTCGCTGAAGGTGACGATCGGGCGGTTGTCGCGACCGTGCGAGGCCTCGTGCAGCCACGCGCCGTAGTGCGGGCCGAAGTGTGCCAGCAGCGCCGCGGGATCGGCCGCGGCGATGTCGCCGATCGTGTGCAGGCCCAGCGCCGCCAGCTTGAGCGCGCCCTTGGGCCCGATGCCGTTGACTTTCTGGGCGGCCAGCGGCCACAACCGTGCGGGCACCTGCGCCGCGTCCAGCAGCGTCAAGCCGTCGGGCTTGTCCAGCTCGGAGCAGATCTTGGCCAGCAGTTTGTTCGGCGCGACGCCCACCGAGCAGTTCAGGCCGGTGGCGGCGTGCACCGCCCGCTTCAGCTGCAGCGCTGCGGCGCGCCCGGCGTCGGCCTGGGCCCCGGGGAGGTCGCTCAAGTCGATGTAGATCTCGTCGATGCCACGGTCTTCGACGCGCGGCGCGAGCTCGCGCACGGCCGCCTTGAACGCACGCGAGTAGCGCCGGTACTCGTCGAAATCCACCGGCAGCAGCACCGCGTCGGGCGCCAGTTGCGCGGCCTTCATCATCCCCATGGCCGAATGCACGCCCAGCGCGCGCGCCTCGTACGTGCTGGTGGTGACGACGCCGCGGCCCACGTAGCCGCGCAGCCGGGAAAATTCACGGGTGCCGTCCGCACGCGCCACCGGCTGATGCCGGCGACCCCCGCCGATGACCACGGCCGTGCCGCGCAACTCTGGATAGCGCAGCAGCTCCACGCTGGCGTAGAACGCGTCCATGTCCAGATGGGCAATCAGGCGTCGACGGTCCGCGTCCATGCCCGGATTGTGCCGTCAGGCTGGGAATCTGTACAGTGCGCCACATGACCTTGCCCGGGCTGATCCTTCGCCGTGTCGTCGCCAGCGATCTGGACGACTACTTCGAGCACCAGCGCGACCCGCGGGCGCGCTGGATGGCCGCCTTCGGCGCTGCCGACCCCGACAATCGTGGCGCGTTCGACGCCCACTGGCAGGCGGTGCTGGCGCACCCCGACGTTCGGGTGCGCACCGTGGCGCGCGACGGGCTGGTCCTGGGTCACGTGATGGCCTACGCGCTGGGTGACCAGCGTCAGGTGGGTTTTTGGGTCGGCGCTGCGTACTGGGGTTGCGGCGTGGCCACGGCCGCGCTGGCCATGTTCCTGGCCGAGGACGCCGAACGGCCGCTGCAGGGCCGTGCGGCGGCCGACAACGTCGCCTCGCTGCGCGTCCTGCAGCGCTGCGGCTTCGTCGAATGCGCGCGCGAACGGGCCTACGCGCCGGCGCGCGCCATGGTGATCGACGAGCTGGTGCTGCGGCTGGATGTTTAGGCGCCCCGCGATGCCACAATCGAGCCGACTCGGCAGCCATGCCGCGGGAGTCGTCGATGCAGGGCCTGGATGTGGCGGACGTGGAGAGCGCGCGAGTACGTCGCGCCGGGCGCGACGTACTGTCGCTGGCGCTGATGGATGCACGCAACCGCACCTTGCGCTGGGCGGCGGCGTTCGAGGCTGCGGGCCAGACCGCGCCCGAGGGGGCTGCCCGCGGCCGCCGGGAGGATACCGCGGTGTGGCAGCTCGGACACCTCGGCTGGTACCAGGAGTACTGGATCGCGCGCAACGTGCAGCGCCAGCGAGGCGAGCGCGGCGACGCTAGCCATCCGAAGCTCGCCTCCATCCTGCCGCCCGCGGATCGGCTGTTCGATCCCGTGCACGCTGCGCAGCCTTGGGCCGCAGACGACCCCGTGCCGGACCTGCAGACCCTGCGGCAATACCTGGTCGAGACGCTGGAGACCACGCTGGAGTTGCTCGAGGTCGCGCACGACACCGACGAGTCGCTGTATTTCTATCGGCTCGCCTTGCTGCGCGAGGACGCGGCCGGCGAGCGCTTCGCGCAGCTGGCGCAGACCCTGGGCGTGGCGGCGCCGTGGCTCGTGGCGGCACCGGCGCGCGTGCAGCGAGCGCCGCTGTTGTTCGCGGCCACGCGCTGGTCGCTGGGCAGCGTCCCCGGCGGCCTGGTGCCCGATGCCGAGAAATGGGCCCATCCGGTGGCGCTGCCCGAATTCGAGATCGACTCGCAGGTCGTCAACTGGGCCCAGTTCGGCGAATTCGTCCAGGACGGCGGCTACGATGATCCGGCCCACTGGAGTGCGCCCGGCTGGGCCTGGGTGCAGGCACAGGGCCGGCGCACGCCGCGCCATGTCGACCAGATGCGCCAAGGCGTGCTGGTGCGCCGCTTCGGCAAGCTCGTGCGCGCACCGCAGGCCCACCCCGCGGTGCATGTGAGCTGGTTCGAGGCAGATGCCTGGTGCCGCTGGGCCGGCCGTCGGTTGCCCAGCGAGGCCGAGTGGGAGGCTGCGGCGGTGCTCGGTGCGGCACGCGGCTGGCGCTGGGGCGACGTGCGCGAATGGACCGCGGGCACGCTGCAGCCCTATCCCGGCGCCGGCGCCGCGTCGCCGGGCCAGCGCAGCGACGAGTTCGAGGCCGATCCCAGCGGCCGGGTGCAGCGGGGTGCGTCGTTCGCCACCGCGTTGCGGCTGCACGCGCCACAGGCGCGATGGGGCGTGGCCGCGCACCGTGACGAGGGATTCAGCGGCTTTCGCAGCTGCGCGATGTGACCGGTCCGTTTCGCGGATCGAGGGCGCTGCGCCCGCGCCGGCGAGCAATGGCCGAGCGATTCGATTTGGCTAGGGAAAACCCGCGCTGTGCGCTGCCTGAGCATGCTTCAACAATGCAAGCACCGCGAAGCGTTCGCCGCTTCGACCACACACCCGACAGACGCACAGGAGACACCCGTGAGCATTCCTCTTTCGTTGACCGTCAATGGCAAGGCCGTCACGGCCGATGTGGACCCGCGTACGCTGCTGGTGCAGCTCCTGCGCGACACGCTGCAACTCACCGGTACCCACGTGGGTTGCGACACCGCGCAATGCGGTGCCTGCACGGTCCACCTGAACGGGCGGGCCGTCAAGTCGTGCTCGATGCTGGCGCTGCAGGCGCAGGGCGGCGAGGTCACGACGATCGAAGGGTTGGCCCATAACGGAACAATGCACCCGATGCAGGAGGCGTTCCGGGAGTGCCACGGACTGCAGTGCGGCTTTTGCACGCCGGGCATGGTGATGTCGGCGGTGCAGTTGCTCCAGGACCAGCCGAAGGCCACCGAGGCCCAGATCCGCGAGGCGCTGGACGGCAACATCTGTCGCTGCACGGGATACCAGAACATCGTCAAGGCCATCCAGCATTGCCAGTCCGGCAGCGCTGCATCCGTTTGAGGAGCCCGTCATGACCGATCTGTCCGTTCCTCCCATGACCAGCCCCATCGGCCAGTCGTTGCGCCGTCGCGAGGACCAGCGCTTCCTCACCGGTGCGGGTCAGTACACCGACGACGTCGTCATGCATGGCCAGACCTACGCCGCCTTCTTGCGCTCTCCGCATGCCCACGCGCGCATCCGCTCGATCAATCTGGACGCGGCCAAGCGCGCCCCGGGCGTGCTGCAGATCTTCACCGGTGCCGACCTGGCCGATGCCAAGGTCGGCGGGCTGCCGTGCGGCTGGCTGATCCACAGCAAGGACGGCTCGCCGATGAAGGAGCCACCGCATCCGGTGCTGGCCCAGGGCAAGGTGCGCCACGTGGGCGACCAGGTCGCCCTGGTGGTGGCGCAGACGGCGCTGCAGGCCAAGGACGCTGCGGAGCTGATCGAGGTCGACTATGAGGAGCTGCCGGCCGTCATCGACCTCACCCGTGCCGAGGGCCACGCCGGCGTCGTGCACGATGGTGTGGACAACAACGTGTGCTACGACTGGGGTCACGGCAACAAGGACGCGGTGGACGCCGCGTTTGCCAAGGCGGCGCACGTCACGACGCTGGAGTTCGTCAACAACCGGCTGATCCCCAACGCGATGGAGCCACGCGCAGCCAACGCCAGCTACACCCGGCACGACGACAGCTACACGCTGTACGTGGCCAACCAGAACCCCCACGTCGAGCGACTGCTGATGTGCGCGTTTGTGCTGGGCCTGCCCGAGTCCAAGGTGCGTGTGATCGCTCCCGATGTCGGGGGCGGATTCGGCTCGAAGATTTTCCTGTACCCCGAGGAGACGGCGCTGGTGTGGGCGAGCAAGCACGTGGGGCGCCCGATCAAGTGGACGGCCGAGCGCAGCGAGTCGTTCCTCACCGACGCGCACGGTCGTGACCATGTGACCAAGGCCGAACTGGCCCTGGACGCGCAGGGCAATTTCCTCGCGCTGCGGGTCAAGACGCTGGCAAACATGGGCGCGTACCTGTCGACCTTCGCGTCGAGCGTGCCCACCATCTTGTACGCCACGCTGCTGGCCGGCCAGTACAAGACGCCCGCCATCTACGCCGAAGTCAAGGCACTGTTCACCAACACCGCCCCGGTGGACGCCTACCGCGGCGCCGGGCGTCCCGAGGCGACCTACGTGGTCGAGCGCATCGTCGAGCAGGCGGCGCGCGAGATCAAGCGCGACCCGGGCGAGTTGCGCCGGCAGAACTTCATCACCGAATTCCCCTACGCCACACCGGTGGGGCTGACGTATGACACCGGCAATTACGCCGCGCACCTGGACAAGGCGATCCAGATGGCCGACGTGGCCGGCTACCCGGCCCGCAAGGCGGCCTCGGCGGCGCGCGGCAAGAAGCGCGGCCTGGGCTACTCCTGCTACATCGAGGCCTGCGGACTCGCGCCGTCCAACATCGCCGGCGCCCTGGGCGCGCGTGCCGGGCTGTTCGAGGCTGGCGAAGTCCGTGTGCACCCCACCGGCACGGTGACGGTGTTCACCGGCTCGCACAGCCACGGGCAGGGTCACGAGACCACGTTCGCACAGGTCGTGGCGGCCAAGCTGGGCATCCCGGTCGAGAACGTCGAAATCGTCCACGGCGACACTGGCCGTGTGCCGTTCGGCATGGGAACCTACGGCAGCCGCAGCCTGAGCGTGGGGGGCACGGCGATCGTCAAGGCGGTCGACAAGGTGATCGCCAAGGGCAAGAAGATCGCCGCGCACCTGCTTGAGGCCGCCGACACCGACATCGAGTTCGAGAACGGCGTGTTCAAGGTCGCCGGGACCGACAAGTCCGTGCCGTTTGGCTCCGTGTCGCTCAGCGCTTACGTCCCGCATAACTACCCGCTCGACAAGCTGGAGCCGGGGCTGAACGAAAACGCGTTCTACGACCCCACCAACTTCACCTACCCGGCGGGCAGCTACATCTGCGAGGTCGAGGTCGATCCCGAGACCGGCAAGGTACAGATCGAGCAGTTCGTCGCGGTCGACGATTTCGGCAACATCGTCAATCCGATGATCGTCGAAGGCCAGGTCCAGGGCGGCATCGCCCAAGGCCTGGGCCAGGCGATGATGGAGGGCTGCGCGTACGATACGGACTCGGGCCAATTGCTCACCGGCTCGTACATGGACTACGCCATGCCGCGCGCCAGCGACATCCCGAACGTGCGCATCAGCAACGTCGTCACGCCATGCACCCACAATCCGCTGGGCGTCAAGGGCTGCGGCGAGGCCGGCGCGATCGGCTCACCCCCGGCCTACATCAACGCGCTCACCGACGCACTGGGCGTCAAGGACCTGGCGATGCCCGCCACCGTCGAGCGGGTCTGGCGCGCCGCCAACCGCATCGCCTGAACGACCACCCGGCAAGGAGAACACGACATGTACACCTTCGACTACAAGCGCCCGGCCAGTGTGGCGCAAGCGCAGACCGCCGTTCAAGGCGACGCCCGTTATCTGGCCGGTGGCCAAAGCCTGATCCAGGCCATGAAGCTGCGCCTGTCCTCCAGCGAGCGGCTGGTCGATCTGGGCGGTCTGTCCGAGCTCAAGGGCATCCGCCAGGACGGCGCCAACCTGGTGGTCGGTGCGATGGCTACCCACGCATCGGTCGCCTTGTCCGCGCTGGTGCAGCGCCTGCAGCCGGC
>Ga0182021_10012621_pt1 | contig 10037 bp, 8 predicted proteins | sample 612E3MmetaG_FD_120493 | JGI IMG/M metagenome (GOLD analysis project Ga0182021, IMG submission 120493) | Permafrost microbial communities from Stordalen Mire, Sweden - 612E3M metaG (Illumina Assembly) | ecosystem: Environmental > Terrestrial > Soil > Wetlands > Permafrost | place: Sweden... | reverse complement strand
GTCCGCCGCTCGGCCTATATCGCCCCCGGCGTGATTCTCATGCCGTCTTTCGTCAATCTCGGCGCTTTCGTCGACACCGGCACGATGGTCGACACCTGGGCGACGGTCGGCTCCTGCGCCCAGATCGGCAAGAATGTCCATCTCTCCGGCGGTGTCGGCATAGGCGGCGTGCTGGAGCCGCTGCAGGCCAATCCCACCATCATCGAGGACAACTGTTTCATCGGCGCACGCTCCGAAATCGTCGAGGGCGTGATCGTGGAGGAGAATTCGGTGGTATCGATGGGCGTGTTCATCGGCCAGAGCACCAAGATATTCAACCGCGAAACCGGCGAGGTTCTCTATGGACGCGTTCCCGCGGGCTCGGTCGTGGTATCTGGGAATCTGCCGGCGGCCGACGGAAAATACAGCCTGTACTGCGCGGTCATCGTCAAACGCGTGGACGCCAAGACCCGCGCCAAGACCAGCATCAACGAGTTGCTGCGCGGCGATTAATGGGACCGCCCGCGCAAAAAGCTCGCGCGGGCTGTTGAAGGGAGTAACACCATGTCTGCGATGAAACGCCTGTTCCAGCTGATGGCCGACAAGAAGGCCTCCGACATCTTCCTGTCGGTCGGCTCGCCCATCAACATCAAAATCAACGGCGTCGCCATGCCGATCAATCAGCAGATGATGGATTCGGCCAACATCACCAACCTGCTATATGAAGTCCTCACCGACAAGCAGAAGAAGGAATTCGAGGACACGCTCGAGCTCAATACCGCCTTTCCCCTGCCCGGCGTCGGCAGCTTTCGCATCAGCGCTTTTCGCCAGAAGACCACGCCGGCCGTGGTGGTGCGCTACATTCCCGGCGAAGTGCCCAACATCGACACCCTGGGCATGCCGCCCGTGCTGAAGGAAGTCATCATGGAAAAGCGCGGCCTGGTTCTGATGGTCGGCGCCACGGGCTCGGGCAAATCGACGACGCTCGCCGCCTTGCTCGATCTCAGGAACGCCACCAAATCCGGCCACATCCTGACGCTGGAGGATCCGGTGGAATTCATTTTCACCAACAAGAAAGGCATCGTCAATCAGCGCGAAGTCGGAACCGACACCCTGGATTTCAAGGTCGCGCTGAAGAACGCGCTGCGCCAGGCGCCCGATTGCATCCTGATCGGCGAGATCCGCGACAAGGACACCATGGCGGCGGCCATCGCCTACGCGCAGTCCGGCCATCTGTGCCTGGCGACGCTGCACGCCAACAACAGCTACCACGCGATGAACCGCATCATCAGCTTCTATCCTCTGGAAAATCGCCCTGCGCTACTGCAGGATCTGGCGGCGACACTCAAGGCGGTGATCTCGCAGCGTTTGGTCAGGAACCTCAAGGGCGGGCGCTCGGCGGCGGTGGAGGTGTTGCTCAACACGCGCTATACCGCCGAGCTGATCGACAAAGGCGAAATCAGCGAAATCAAGGACGCGATGGAAAAGAGCATGACGCCCGGCTCGCAGACTTTCGAGCAAGCGCTGTTCAAAATGTACAGGGACGGCATAATCAGCAAGGAGGAGGCGCTCGGCAACGCCGATTCCGCCACCAATCTGATGTGGCTGATGAACCAGTCCGAGAGCGACGGGGGTGCTGCGACCGCCGCTGCCGGCCAGAAAAAACCGGAGAAGGCGTCGGATCCGCTTGAGACTACGACCTCCTTCAGCGAATTCAAGATTCTTGCCGACGAGAAAACGCAATAGTGCGAGTCTCGCTTTACGGCATCGCCAATTGCGACAAAGTCAGGGCCGCGCGCGCCTGGCTGGCTCAGCGCGGCGTTGCAGTCGAATTCCACGATTTCAAGAAGCTGGGCGTCACCCCGGGCTTGATCAGGGCTTGGCTGAAGCAGATGGAATGGACGGAACTCGTCAATCGCCGGGGCACAACCTGGAAACAGTTGCCCGAGACGCAGCGCATGAGCGTCACCTCGGCCGCGGCGGCAAGTGCGCTGATGCAGGATAAGCCCAGCGTCATCAAACGACCCGTCATGGACGTGGACGGGAAGCTGCACTTAGGCTTCGACGCCGACCTGTATTCACGCCTGTTCGGGAAATCATGAACTCGGCCACACTGGAACTCGCTCGCCAACTGATCGCGCTGCGCTCGGTCACGCCGGAAGACGCAGGCTGCCAGGAACTCGTCGGCCGTCGCCTCGAGCCGCTCGGCTTCACGCTCGAAAGCCTGCGCTGCGGCGAAGTCAGCAACCTGTGGGCGCGCCGCGGCCAGGCAAAGCCGCTGGTCTGTTTTGCCGGACACACCGACGTGGTGCCCACCGGCCCGCTGGACAAATGGCTCTCCGATCCCTTCGCGCCCAGCGTGCGCGAGGGCAGGCTGTACGGCCGCGGCGCAGCCGACATGAAGTCCTCCATTGCCGCCTTCGTCTGTGCGGCCGAGGAATTCGTGGCGGCGCACCCGCAGCATCCGGGCTCGATCGCGCTGCTCCTTACCTCCGACGAAGAAGGCGTGGCGGTGGACGGCACGGTCAAGGTGGTCGAACGACTCAAGGCGCGCGGCGAATTGCTCGATTACTGCATCGTCGGCGAGCCCACCGCCGTCGACAAGCTCGGCGACACCGTCAAGAATGGAAGGCGCGGCTCGCTATCCGGCAAACTCACCGTGAAGGGCGTGCAGGGCCATATTGCTTATCCTACCCTGCTGAAGAATCCGGTTCACCTGTTCGCTCCGGCGCTGGCCGAACTCGCTGCGACCGAGTGGGATCGAGGTAATGAGTACTTTCCGCCGACCAGCTGGCAGGTTTCCAACATCCACGGCGGCACAGGGGCCACCAACGTCACCCCCAACAGCCTCGAAGTGCTGTTCAATTTCCGTTATTCGACGGCAAGCACGGTCGAAAGCCTGCAGCGCCGGGTGCTCGGCATCCTGTGCGAACACGGGCTCGACTACGACCTCGAATGGCTGCATGGCGCCGCGCCCTTTCTTACAGCCGAAGGCGCGCTGATCGGCGCCGTGCGCGGCGCCGTACAGGCAGTCACCGGCATCGAGCCGGAGCTGTCCACCAGCGGGGGCACCTCCGACGGCCGCTTCATCATCGACATCTGCCCGCAGGTGCTGGAACTCGGCCCGGTCAACGCCTCCATCCACAAGCTGAACGAGCATATCGAGCTCGATGCACTCGATGCGCTCAAGTCCATCTACCGGCAGGTGCTCGAACGCCTGCTGCTGCCGGCCTGAGCGCGGACCGCGAAGCTGCGGTGACGCTGCGCGCGGTATTGCGCGAGGCGGTCGCGCAATTCAAGCGCGCCGGCCTCGCCTTCGGCCACGGCACGCACAACGCCCGCGACGAAGCCGTCTATCTCATCCTGCATACGCTCAAGTTGCCGCTGGGTGAACTCGATGCCGTGCTCGACCGCCGGTTGAGCCCCGGCGAACTCGATGCCGTGCGCGCCATCCTGCGGCGGCGCGTGCGCGAACGCACGCCGGCGGCCTATCTCACCCGCGAAGCCTGGCTGGGCGAGTTCAGGTTCTATGTCGACGAACGCGCCATCGTGCCGCGCTCCTTCATCGCGGAACTGCTGCGGGAGCGATTTGCGCCCTGGATCGCCGATCCGCGGCGCGTGCACAGCGTGCTCGACCTGTGCACCGGCTCGGGCTGTCTTGCGGTGCTGGCGGCACACGCCTTTCCCAAGGCGAACGTGGACGCCGCCGATCTCTCCGCCGAGGCGCTGCAGGTGGCGCGCCGGAACGTAAAGGACTACGCGCTGGGCAAGCGCGTGCGGCTCGTGCGCACCGACCTGTTCGATGGACTGGCGGCGCGCCGCTATGACCTGATCCTGTCCAATCCGCCCTACGTCAACGCCGCCGCCATGCGCGTGCTGCCGCGCGAATACCGGCGCGAGCCGCGCCTCGCGCTCGCCGGCGGGCGCGACGGCCTCGCGCTGGTGCGCCGTATGCTGGCGCAGGCGGCAGATCATCTGACGCCGCAAGGCATGCTAGTTGTAGAGATCGGCCACAATCGGGCCGCGCTGGAAAAAGCCTATCCACGCCTGCCCTTCACCTGGCTCGACACCAGCGCGGGCGAGGATTTTGTGTTCATGCTGCATCGGGAGGACTTGCCATGAAAGCGCTCAACGATTTTCTGACCGTCGAAAGCCTCCCTCCTGATTGGCGCGTAGCCACCCTGGTCGGCCGCGCCTGGGTTCCGGGCCATCCCGCGGGCCCCTCGCCCATCGCGCTGCGCGCCAACGGCGACGTAGTCGATCTCGCCGCGGTCGAACCGACTATGAGCCAGTTGCTCGCGCGCAGCGACCGCGTCGCTCTCGCCAAGACGGCGCCGGGCAAGGTCATCGGCAGCGTCGAGGCGCTGCTCGCCAACAGCGGCGACGGCCGGAATGCGGGCGGACCGTCCTTGCTCGCTCCCATCGACCTGCAGGCGATCAAGGCTAGCGGCGTCACCTTCGTGCAAAGCCTGCTGGAACGGGTGATCGAGGAACAGGCGCGCGGCGATACTGCCAAGGCCGATGCCATACGCGTGCAGGTGATGCGCATAATCGGCGACAACCTCGCCTCGGTGAAGCCGGGCTCGCGCGAGGCCGGGGAAATCAAGCGCGTGCTCGAAGCGCAGGGCGCCTGGTCGCAGTACCTGGAAGTTGGCATCGGCCCGGACGCGGAAATATTCACCAAGTCGCAGGTGATGTCTGCAGTCGGACTGGGCAGGGAAGTCGGCCTGCATCCGAAATCCACCTGGAACAACCCGGAACCGGAGATCGTGCTCGCCGTCACTGCCGCAGGCGAGACCGTCGGCGCCACACTCGGCAACGACGTGAATCTGCGCGACTTCGAAGGCCGCAGTGCGCTACTGCTGGGCAAGTCCAAGGACAACAACGCATCCTGCGCCATCGGGCCGTTCATCCGCCTGTTCGACGACAGGTTCGGCATAGCTGAGGTGCGCCAGGCCGAACTCGCGCTCGAAATCACAGGCACCGATGGCTTCGTGCTCGAGGGGGCGAGTTCGATGAGCAAGATCAGCCGCGACCCGCTGGATATCGTCACTCACGCCTGGGGGCCGTTTCACCAGTATCCGGACGGCTTCGTGCTGTTCCTCGGCACCATGTTCGCGCCGGTCAAGGATCGCGGCGCACCCGGCATGGGCTTCACGCACAAACTCGGCGACCTGGTGAGCATTTCGACGCCGAGACTCGGCAGGCTGGTCAACCGCGTCACCACTTCGGATCGTGCGCCGCCCTGGACCTTCGGCATCGGCGCGCTGATGCGCAACCTTGCCGCGCGCGGGCTGCTGCCCCAGGCGGAGTAAGATCAACGGCATTTACCGATACAACGAGGCAAGAACATGACGACGCATGAGCAACAGACCAGCGTGCGCGCGGCCGTGGTCCAGGCCGGCGCCCTGCCCTTCGACACGGAAGCCTGTGTGGACAAAGCCGTGCGCCTGATCGCCGAGGCTTCCGCCTTGGGCGCCAAGGTCATCGTTTTTCCGGAGGCCTTCATACCCGGCTATCCCAAGGGCGTGAATTACGGCCTGGTCGTTGGAGCGCGCGACCCGGCCGGGCGCGAGGAGTTTCGCCTCTACCTGGAAGCCGCGATCGAGGTGCCGGGACCGCAGACCCAGCGCCTGGGCAAGGCGGCCGCGGCGCATGACGCCTACGTGGTCATCGGCGTGATCGAGCGCGACGGCGGCACCTGCCATTGTACGGTGCTGTTCTTCGGCCCGGATGGATCGCTGCTGGGCAAGCATCGCAAGCTGATGCCGACCGTCATGGAGCGCGTCATCTGGGGTTTCGGCGACGGTTCGACCCTGACCGTGGTCGACAGTCCGTACGGCCGCATCGGCTCGGTGATCTGCTGGGAGAACTACATGCCGATGCTGCGCATGGCGATGTATGCGAAGAACGTCGCGCTGTATTGCGCCCCCACCGCCGACGACCGCGACACCTGGATTGCGTCGATGCAGCATGTCGCGCTCGAAGGGCGCTGTTTCGTCCTGACCGCCTGCCAGTTCATCCGCAAGAAGGATTTCCCGGACTCGGTGCGCGTGTCCCTCGGCGATACGCCCGAGACGGTTCTGATGCGCGGCGGCAGCGCGATCGTGAACCCGCTCGGCCAGGTCCTGGCCGGCCCGCACTTCGGCAGCGAGACCATCCTGACGGCGGATCTGGATCTGAACGACATCGGTCGCGGCAAGTTCGACTTCGACGTAACCGGACACTACAGCCGGCCGGACGTGTTCCAGCTAAGCGTGAACGAGGCGCCGATGCGGCCGGTCTCGTCCAAGAGCGCGTAGCCAAATTCATTTGGCTACGGCCCCATGCCCCCGCGCTGCGGCGGCACTGAATTATCGCTTCTGCTCGAGTTCTTCCCAGCGCGACAAGGCCGACGCCAAATCCGCTTCGAGCGCGGCGAAACGCAGATTCATTTGTTTCACCTGCTCCGGCTGATCCCGGTATAGCGCGGGATTGGCGAGCGCAGCCGTGATTTGGGCCTGCTCCTTTTCCAGCGCGTCGATTTTCGCCGGCAATTCGGCCAGTTCACGCTCTTCCTTGTAGCTGAGCCCTGCCTTGGCCGGTGCCGGCCCGGCAATGGTCCGCTTCGAGCGACCCTCTGACTTTTGCCCGCGCCGCGCGGATGCTGCCTCGGGCTGGGCCGGAGACTTCACCCGCTGCCAGTCGCTGTAGCCGCCAGCGTATTCCTTCCACCGGCCCTCGCCTTCGCTGGCGATGGTCTGGGTGACGACGTTGTCCAGAAATGCCCGGTCGTGGCTTACCAGGAACAGGGTGCCGCTATAGTCCTGCAGCAGTTCCTCCAGCAGTTCCAGCGTTTCGATATCCAGATCATTGGTCGGCTCGTCCAGCACCAGCACATTGGCCGGCCGGCTGAACAGGCGCGCCAGCAGAAGGCGGTTGCGCTCGCCGCCGGAAAGGGATTTGACCGGGGCGCGCGCGCGTTCCGGCGGGAACAGGAAATCGCCCAGATAGCTGATCACATGCTTGCGCGCGCCGTTGATTTCGACGAAATCGCCGCCCACGCTGATGGTGTCGGCGAGCGTGGCCTCTTCGTCCAGCACGGCGCGGAACTGGTCAAAATAGGCGAAATCGAGCTTGGTGCCGAGCCGTACCTGGCCTTCATCCGGCTGAAGTTCACCCAGTATCAATTTCAGCAAGGTGGTCTTGCCGCTGCCGTTGGGCCCGATCAGACCCACCTTGTCGCCGCGCAGGATGCGGCAGGTGAAATCCTGCACTACGGGCTTGCCGCCGTATTGTTTGCCGACGTTGCGCAACTCGACCACCAGCTTGCCCGAACGCTCGCCCTCGTCCACCGCCAGCGCCACTTTGCCGACGCGCGTCCGCCGCGCGGCGCGCTCCAGGCGCAACGCCTCCAGGCGCCGCACGCGGCCTTCGTTGCGTGTCCGGCGCGCCTGGATGCCCTGACGGATCCAGACTTCTTCCTGCGCCAGGAACTTGTCGAACTTGCGGCTATGCACGGCTTCGGTCTCCAGCGCCGCCGCTTTCTCCTGCAAATAGGCGCTGAAGTTGCCCTCGTAGCTGCTCAGGTGCCCGCGGTCGAGCTCGATGATGCGGGTGGCGACATTATCGAGAAAGCGCCGGTCGTGGGTGACGAACAGCACGCTGCCGGAGAACGACAGCAGCATCTGCTCCAGCCATTCGATCGCCGCGACGTCCAGATGGTTGGTCGGTTCGTCCAGCAGCAGCAAATCCGGCGCAAGCACCAGCGCCCGCGCCAGGGCGACGCGCTTCTTCAACCCGCCGGACAGGTCGGAAACCAGCCGGTCGGCATCGAGCTGCAGACGCGACAGCGTGGTCGCCACCTTGTGCTCCAGGCTCCAGCCGTCGCTCGCATCGAGCGCCTCCTGCAGCTCGTGCAGCCTTTCCATCAGGGCGGGATCGGCCGGTGCGCCGGCGTCGTGCGCTTCGGTGAGGGCGTGCGCGGCGGCGTGATAATCGATCAGCAACTGGGTGCCTTTACCCAGCCCTTCGGCCACGGCTTCGAACACGCTCAGGCCGGGCGGGAATACGGGTTCCTGCGGCACGCTCGCCAGCTTCAGCTCCGGCGCGCGCCACAGCTTGCCGTCATCCGCGGCGGCGACGCCGTCAATGAGCCTCAGCAGGCTCGATTTGCCGGTGCCGTTGCGGCCGATGAGGCCGATGCGCTCGCCCGGCTCGACGACCAGGTCGACATGATCGAGCAGGGGCACGTGGCCATAGGCCAGGGAAACTTGGGAAAGCTGGAGCAGAGGCATCGAGAGGCGCAGACGCAGGCAGAAGACCGCGCCAAGGATAACCCATCGCGGCTCAATTTTCCCGTTTTGCGGGTGTCAAACCGCGATTTTTACCGAGCGTATTTCCGTTATCGGCAGCATGGCAATGTCGCGCAGCTTCTCGTAGCGCTCGCAGCTCAGGTCGACCATCGAGCCCAGCTGCGAGTAGGATGAAGCGACAAAATGCTCCTCGCCGTCCGCGCCCTTGCGGGCAATGCCGAAATCCACGGCGGCGCGTTTTTGCGGCGCCAGTTTGCTCAACAGGTTCTTGGTGGCCCAGATCGTGCCGAAGCGCGCGAATTCGCTCAGGCGCGAAGCGTGGTTGATGGTGTCCCCCAGTACGGCGAATTCGACGCTGGTTGCGGTTTGAAACGTGCCCAGCCACTCCTGGCCCTCGTGCAGCCCGGTGTTGAGGTACAACTCGTTCAACCAATTCTTGCGCAGTTGCCACTTTTTGCTGATTTTCCTGACTTCCGCTTTCAATTCCTGCGCGCACGCGATCGCATTGAATATGTAGTCGCTGTCGGGCTGGGGGAAGAAATAATAGACCATGCCGTCGCCCACATGCTTGCCGTAGGTTCCGTAGTATTTCCTGAATATCGGCCCCATCGTGGTCCAGATCTCGTTGATCAGTTCGAAGTACTCCTCGGGCGGAAGCTCCGAGCAGATCTTGACGGAGTTCTGCAGATCCGCCACCAGCACCGCCAGCGGCGTGTGGACCGGCAGGCGTTTGCGCATCAGGTCGCGGATCACCACGTCCCTTTGGCAGAGAAATTCGAGCAGCGTCGCGTTATATTGCTGCGCCGGAATGTAGACGACGAATATGCCTTCCCTGAAAAACGAGGCGAATACCCGCCAGTTCTCTATGGCGCCGGCAGGATCGGTCAACTCGACCGAAAAGTCGAGGATCGGCTTACGCTCGGAGGTGACCACCGACTCGTCGTACAGGCGGTCCGCGAGATTTTGCGTCTCGCGATCCAGACCGTGCAGCAGCCCGAGTACGCTGCCTTTGGCCAAACGATTCTTGGCGAGCGCAAGGTGGACACGCAGCAATTCGGAGCGGAAATAGGTCGAAGTTTCGGACCCGGATTGAAACAGCAGCAAGAACAGGTTGCGCGCCTCGCTGTGGGCCGGCAGGGTATCCAGGCCGGCCAGAATGCGCTTGCGCGCGGCGTCGTTGTACCACGTCAGCTCGAAGTTGTAATTCACCATGTAGGCAGGATGCGGAACGTCCTCGATCGTGAGCCGCGGGGCGCGCCGGTTCTCCGACGTGGCCTGCGGCGCGTCGTGGCCCGAGGCGGCCGCGGCATTTGCGGCTGCCGGAACTTGATCGGCGACGGGGAACTCCTGGCCCGCCTGATCCTTTGCCACGCGTGCTACCACCTCCGCCATGGTCAACCCCTCTTTTTTCAATCGCTGAACCTCGGCGATCCGGGCTATCGTGTCATCTGGAAAGTAGCCCATTAGCTTGGCATCGCTGTCCAGCAGTTCTGGCTGTCTAAGTACTGGTCTGGACAACAATCCAATCTTAATGTAATTATTTAATGTTGCTCTAGATATCCCTGTTATTATTAATATTTCTTTGCTTGATTTCATCTTGGCCAGGGTGCGAATCCGCTTCAAGTGGTGTTAGGAAAGAGTCTATTTAGACTGTATAAGTTGCAATCTAGACATTTGTATAAGCGTTGTCAAGCAGTATTTAGACAGTCAAATTTAGGCAGCAACCCAGGCTAGCCCACACTAGCCAAGTCGGGCTTTTGGGCC
>Ga0182021_10012618_pt1 | contig 10038 bp, 7 predicted proteins | sample 612E3MmetaG_FD_120493 | JGI IMG/M metagenome (GOLD analysis project Ga0182021, IMG submission 120493) | Permafrost microbial communities from Stordalen Mire, Sweden - 612E3M metaG (Illumina Assembly) | ecosystem: Environmental > Terrestrial > Soil > Wetlands > Permafrost | place: Sweden... | reverse complement strand
GAAGTTAATCTGATGAGTCTTAGTATCACGGTAATAGTAAAATGAATAATACAATTCTTTCGGTGATTTATACCAGGGTTCGAATGCAAGGGCAGCACCATAAATATCCTTGTTGCTTTCAACCATTTCTCTTAACAGGTATTTCATCTTTTCTTCATTTCCAAGTTCCGACAATATCAGGGATGAATAATTCTCGGGGATGGACTGAATATTCGAAAGTACCTTGTCGATCTTTAAAACCGTATTGCTGGTCATATCTCTGGCCAGGCCCTTAAGGTTTTTTACAACGATGGTCTTAGTAACATTATAGTTGTACAGGAAGATCATCACCATGATCGTTGCAATGGAAAGGAAAATGAAGAAGATCATTTTAAATGCGAGGCCAAGCCTGATCTGTTTCCATTTTAACTGATTCATTGGTCGGAACTACTTTTTATTTGAAGAATGAAGTAAAGTTGTATATGGTCTGAAGAACTGCTTAAAGGGGGGAATTGAGGTTATCTGTTTATTTTGAAGCAAAACCCTAGCATTAGTCATATAATCGCTTTCCGACAGCATGATATTTAGCGTTGTCTTGCCTTTGGGAAGATAAAGGTCCTTATAACGTTCGATCATCCATGTCTGATGAGAATGATTGGCGGTCATTTTCTGCTGCCTCTGGTTCTTTAGAATTATTTCAACGCTTTCTTCAGGATGGTTCAGGGCATATAACCACGACTCTATGGTTGCTTTGACGAATGCCACACAGATTTCAGGATCCTCTTTCAGCTTATCTTCAAGACAATAAACCCCGTCCTCGAGAAAGTTCAGCCCGTAATCTGCAAAAAAGAAAGGGACAAGTTCATCTTCATTATACCCGCTATTGAGGATGGCATGATATTCATCAAACCAGTTTGCATTGATAACATCCACACCACCCTGAAGAAACAGGTTATTAGTGTTCCCGATAGGTATAATCCGGGTGTTAAGATTATATTTAGAGAACAATGTCCTGGGTTGAAGATCATACCCGTCCCAGATGCCGGCACGCTTCCCGTTAAGATCTTCAATCTTCTTTATTCCACTTGACTTTTTTGCAAGCAGCATCAATGATGAGCGGGTCGAAAACTGAGCAAGGTTGACGATATTGATCCCGCTGCTCCTCAACTGAATGGCATTGACAAGCCAGAGAATTGCAAAATCGGCCTGCTTTTGTGTGATGATATCATTTGTAGTGACGAACGGCTTGTATTCGAGAATATTCAGGTCAATCCCGTATTTTTTGAATATCCCTTTTTCTTTTCCGACGTAATACCCGGCAAACTGGCTTGTTGTAACCCAGTATGGATAAACAGTGATCTTTTTAAGGGCGCCGGCAGGTATTCTTCCTGCCACTTTGCCTGCCGGGAGTATATTCTGCTTTTTCCCAGGGTGCTTGCAGGAAGCAGCAACCAGGCATAGGATAATCGGGATAAAAACGAAACATAAACTATACCGGGGTAATAGTAAACGCATACAGCTTTGAAAATTTGCTTTAATTACATGTAAAATTAATTTATTTTCGTTATCCGAATCAATAAATTGATCATGAAAGCCCTGTTCTTCGACAAAGAACTTTCTGTAAAAGAGATCCTCCCGGGCATCAATGCACAGTCATTATCGGAACTTAAGCCTGAATGTTTTTTTTAACAAGGATGTGAATTAAAAAAAATCCTGTAAATTCGCTAATCCATTCAGAAACCTTAAAGACATGAAAGCATTCAGAACAATTTTTGCGGGCCTTTTCCTGACACTCATTGCAACTTTATTGATGACTTCCTGCAACAACCCGGCCAACCAGGATAAACAGGCCAATAAGGCAGCTGCTGACACAATCAAGAAAGATGTAAACCTTTCACCTGAAAACAAGAATCTCCTTTACCAGTTCCCTACTCCTTTTGAAGTGACCTTGATGCTTCAGAGGGCAAAGGCAGGATTCATTTTCAACATTACCAACCCTCCTGCCAATGTGACAAAGTATTCCACCGGGAAAGCAAAAGCCCTGAACCTTGGTGTATACAGTGCCGACCTTGCTTATGCAGCAACTTACAATTATGTTGATGAAACCAACAAGTTCCTGGCATGTACGGGCAAGCTCGCAAACGACCTCGGTATTGCAGGCGTTTACGACCCGGGTCTTGTTGAAAAAGTTAAAAAATTCAACAACAATAAAGATTCCCTGGTGAATATGGTCACAAAGATCTTTAGCCAGACCAATGACTTCCTGAGCAAAAACAACCGCAACCAGATCGCTGTTCTGGTGGCTACCGGCACTTTTGTCGAAGCCCTGTATCTGGCCGCTTCCCTGAACCAGGTCGCAGCTGACAACAAGGCTATTGCAACCGTTATTTTCAGACAGAAAGACAACCTCGACAAGCTGGCCACCATCCTGACTGCCTATAACATGGACTCCGAACTCAAACCAATAGGCGATGAGGTAAGCAAGCTAAAAGCCATTTACACTAATTACGGACTGGAAGCAGACAAGAAACTGCCACAGCAGAAAGCTGCCGAGATCGGTGATCTGACCCAAAGTGTCAGAGACTCATTTATCAAATGACCGAACCTATTCTGATGGCCCTGGTCCAGCTGTTTGCCATAGTTGCAGCAACAGCAAGGAAGCAGGCCTCTGAAAATTCCAGGCTCATCCTGGAGTCGTACCTTCGGGAACAACTGAACAGTCAGGAACTGGAAGAGTACCTGAAACTCTTTGACGAATTACTCTTCTTCCACAAGCCGACGGCAGAATCTTCAGATCAGGCCCGGGCGGACATTTCACAGAAAATTTCGGCGATTTGCCAGAAAATCTCGAGGGATCTCCCCTTTCTCGACAGGCTTATTGTTTTTATCAAGTTCCTCGAGTTTGTTGAAGAGATCTCCGTAAACGAAACCGGCCGGGGCCTGAAGGAGAGCGGGCAATTGACCGGTTATGCCGGACTGCTTAAGTCGGCATTCAACATTCCCCTTAATGAATACCACAACGCCCTCAACTTTATTCTGGACCCCTATGGCAGTGCGATCGAGCTTCAGAATCTGCTCCTGATCGACGGGCAAACTGAAAACCGACCCGGGAAACATATTTTCAGGGAGCATCTGGACGGATGCATATTGGTGTTATACTTCCCCAGCATACGCCGTTTTTTCGCCCGTTATCTTGGAAAGGACCCACTATACCTGAACGGCCATAACATTAAACCCTGCCGCTCATTTTTCCTTGCCAACGGCGCTATACTGAACAGCTTTAAGATCGCACCGGTTTACTATACCGATATTGCTTCGAAATTTCTCCACGGTGACGAAGCTATCCATATAGAATTTACAGCAAATGATATCGAGTACCGCTTTAAAAACAGTACTAATGGCATTCATCCATTCAGCTTTACTGCCTGTTCCGGCGAACTGATCGGCATCATGGGAGGAAGCGGTGTGGGCAAATCGACCCTCCTGAATGTGTTTAACGGAAGCCTTGTCCTCAATAACGGGGAGATCCTTATTAACGGTTACAAGCTTGGAACCGACAATGACAAGCTTGAAGGGGTGATCGGTTTTGTTCCACAGGATGACCTGCTGGTTGAAGAACTGACCGTTTTTGAGAACCTGTATTTCAACGCGAAACTATGTTTCAGGGAATTCAGCAGGAGACAACTGATTAAGGCTGTTTTGAAAGTGCTGAAAGATATCGGCCTGATCGGTATCAAAGACCTCAGGGTGGGCGATCCCCTGAACAAGTTCATCAGCGGAGGACAACGGAAAAGGCTGAACATAGCTCTGGAACTGATCCGTGAACCCTCGGTGCTGTTTGTCGATGAACCGACTTCCGGGCTTTCGTCCATGGATTCCGAACTTGTGATGCTTCTTTTAAAGGAACAAACCCTGAAAGGCCGGTTGGTCGTGGTGAATATTCATCAGCCTTCATCAGATATTTACAAGCTTTTCGATGTTCTGCTGGTCATGGATAAAGGTGGATATCCTGTTTATTACGGAAACCCCATCGACGCCCTCACCTACTTTAAGACTCTCAGCAATTATGTGAATCCCGACGAAAGGGAATGCCAGAACTGCGGGTATGTAAACCCTGAACTTATCCTCCAGATCACTGAGGCTAAAACCGTGAGTGAATATGGGAAACTGACGGTCAACCGTAAAGTCAGCCCAAAGGAATGGTACGATCATTTCAGGAAAAACATTCAGCCAAAGCTGAGGCTTTCAACCGAGAAGCAGGAGCTCCCCCTGAACTATTTCAAAGTGCCCGGGAAGTGGAAACAGTTCCGCATTTTTGGTATAAGGAACCTGCTTACAAAAATTACCAACCGGCAGTACCTGGTCATTAATTTATTCGAGGCCCCCTTCCTGGCCGCCCTGCTTGCATACCTCACGAGGTATTACAGCGGTGATACCTATTTTTTCGGCGGAAACAAGAACCTTGTGGCCTATATGTTCATGAGCGTGGTTGTAGCGCTTTTTCTTGGCATGATGGTGAGCGCTGAAGAGATCTTCAGGGACAGGAGGATACTCAAACGGGAAGCCTTCCTTCACCTTAGCCGCGGCAGTTACCTGAATTCAAAGATCATACTGTTGTTTGTGCTTTCGGCCATCCAGACATTGTTATATGTTCTGATAGGGAACTGGATACTCGATATCAGGGGAATGACCCTTGCATACTGGCTCATTCTGTTCAGCGCTTCCTGTTTTGCAAATATGGCGGGCCTGAATATTTCATCAGGGCTTGACTCCATTGTTGCCATTTATATACTCATTCCTTTCATCATTGTACCGCAATTGCTGCTCAGCGGGACCATAGTTCCATTCGACAACCTCAACCCTAATATTAGTTCCCGGGAGAACGTCCCTGTTGTTGGCGACCTGATGGCTTCCCGATGGAGCTTTGAGGCAATGGCGGTTGAACAATTCAGGAACAACAGCTACGAAAAGCAATTCTATCAGACTGATAAGGAAATTTCAAAGTATTCCTATATAACTGCCTTACGTATCCCGGCCCTGCAGGAAATGCTGAACGAGTCAAGGATGAATATTATAAGAGGGAAAGATCAGAAAAAGACACTTCAGTCCCTTCTTATTGTCAGGAACGAGATCAACGGGCTGGAAAAAGAAGCAGGTTTTAAGAACGGAGGTTTGGTCTCAAACCTCACGCCCGCCAGCCTTACCGATCAGATGAGCCTACAGCTCAGGTCGTACCTCGATTCACTGAGCATGGTATTCTCGTCCCGCCTCACCAATGCCAATAACCGGCACGATGCCGTATATCAGAAACTTGTAAATGCGAAAGGGCAGGATGCAGTCTATACCCTGAAACAGGATTATTACAATGAAAATCTCGCCGACCTGGCGCTGAACTCCGCGTCAACCGATAAGATCATACTGGGAAAAGACAAGCTGATCAGGAAAAAAGACCCCGTATTGATGGATCCCGGCTCCAGGACCGGGAGGGCACACTTTTACTCTCCGGTGAAGTTTATAGGGCCGGTGGCCATAGATACTTTCTGGTTCAATACAGGTGCATTATGGCTGATGTCGCTTTTGCTGTATCTGACGCTTCAGCACAATACCTTAAGGAAAGTCATAGAATATCTCGGGCAGTTAAAGAAAGCCCGCAAGGCATAAATCAACGATTATCGCTTTCAGGACAGCCCGTTAAGCCTGATGGTTTCAAGTTCTCCGGTACTGAACAGGCCGCTTCTGTATAGTCGCAGGAATTGTTCCGAAATCCCCGCCCTGAATAGCAGGGCATCATCCGAGTTTACTGTAACTTTCACACCGTGATCGAAAAGTATCCTGATCGGATGTGTTTTGTAAGACCTTACTCTTTTCAGTTTGATATTGCTTTCGGGGCATACATTCAGCCGTATCGAATTTGATGCAAGCCAGCGCATCACATCGGGCGAATCTGCTGCACCGATGCCATGCTGTACCTCTTCAAGTTCGAGGGTCTCAACTGCTTTTCGTACAGATTCAGCATCGCCAAACTCCCCGGCATGTGCTTTAAGCTTAAAGCCGGCCTTACGGGCAAAGCGGTAGAGCTCACGGAAATTCTCCAGCGGCTGGGCATTCTCATCATCATACAGATCAATACTCCTGAAATAATCACAGGCAAGAAAGGGCTCAAGAAGTTTCAGAATGGTCCTCAAAGGCAACGTCTTCGGAAAGCCCAGTTCGGGCCTGAAATCAATTCCCGGTGCAATCAGGGCATGGTAATATTTCAACGATCGCACAGTCCTCTCAACCGACACATTGAACAAACTTCCGAAGAAGCCGTCCATACTCATTTCAAGAACCCTGATCCCGTCATGTTTTGCCTGTATAAATGCAGCTTCAATGGCTTTTTCAAATGCACCCGGACGTTCCATAAAAGGCTTGTAAACCTCGACTATCCAGTTGTTGAGGGGTTCGATACCCATCTTACCGGCATGAAAAGGTTTTAGTTTTTCTCCATAAAACCTGTTGATCACAGAGGTTTTGCCCCCGAGCAGGCAATGGTTGTGCAGGTCTGATTTCGGAACAGAGCGGATGGCTTTCAGGTCGCCATCCTGAAGCGCCGTTTGAAAACAAATTTTATCTGCCGGCATGGTCTGGGTCTTGTATTATCAGTCAGACTTATTTTAACTGACGAAGATACATTTGTATTGTGTTTTCAAGGCCATAATACAGGGCATCACATAGTAACGCATGGCCAATGGAAACCTCAAGGAGGTGAGGAACGTTTTGTTGAAAATATTTCAGGTTCGCCAGGCTCAGGTCGTGGCCGGCATTCAATCCTAATCCGGAATCATACGCGATGAATGCCGCCCCGCGAAAGGGTTTAATTGCAATCTCAGGATTGACAGGATATTCCCGGGCATAGGCCTCAGTATATAGCTCTACCCTGTCGGCCCCGGTTTTAGCAGCATTACGGATCATCTTCTCATCAGTTTCAATGAATATTGAAGTCCTTATCCCACAGGATTTAAACCCGGCAATCACCTCTTTAAGAAAACTTTCATGCTTTATGGTATCCCATCCGGCATTCGAGGTAAGGACCCCTGGAGGATCCGGAACCAGCGTTACCTGTGCCGGCCTGACTTCCTTAACAAGAGCAATAAATTTTCCGGAAGGATAGCCTTCAATATTGAACTCAGTTTCAAGAATTGGTTTCAGGTCAAGCACATCCTGGTAACGGACATGCCGTTCATCAGGGCGGGGATGCACCGTAATTCCTTCTGCCCCAAAACGTTCACAATCCAAAGCCATTTTGAGCAGGTTGGGCATTTGCCCCCCCCGGGCATTACGTAAAGTGGCTATCTTATTGATATTGACACTTAGTTTAGTCATCAGAAGAATTTCTGCAAAGCTAATACTTCAGAGCGAATTGATATAAAAAGACGGTAACTTTGTTACCCTTGGTTCCGTATAAATTTTAATTCAAGGCACTTAAAGATTTCTTTGTTGTTTTTCTGAATTTGTTTGGCATGCGGGTCGTGATCCAGAGAGTTTCATCAGCTTCCGTGGAAATTGGAGGGGAGGTCAGGGCAGCTATCAGGCATGGCCTGTTGATCTTACTTGGCATTGAAGAGGAAGATACTTCTGATGATGTTGAATGGCTATGCGGAAAGATTTCCAGACTCAGGGTCTTTGACGATAACCAGGGTGTCATGAACCTTTCGATAACAGAAGTAATGGGAGAAATTCTCCTGGTAAGCCAGTTCACCCTGCATGCATCTGTTAAAAAAGGTAACCGGCCTTCCTATATACGGGCTGCGAAGCCTGAGAAAGCGATATCTCTTTATGAGTCTTTTATCACTCGTTTATCGCGGGAAACAGGATCGGTGGTCAAAACGGGCGTCTTTGGTGCAATGATGGAAGTGGCCTTGATCAACAGCGGGCCTGTAACTATCCTTATGGACTCAAAAAACAAGGAATAAACTCTCGGAGTAAGTTAAGGAAAAGTTTGGTTTTTTTAAAGCCTGTGATTATATTTGTAACGTGAAGAAGATCCTTGTTATTGAAGACGACAGGCTGATCCTTGAGACTACTTCCGATTTTCTTGAAACAGCAGGGTTCGAGGTATTGAGAGCAAGTGGAGGTGATGAAGGCATATCCCTGGCAAAAGTTCAGTCGCCCGATCTTATTCTTTGTGACATTCTTATGCCGGGCATGAACGGGCATGAGGTTTACAGGATCCTTCATAACGATATTACCACAGCTGATATTCCCTTTATCTTTCTTTCATCTCTTACCGATAAGCAGGATATACGGATCGGCATGCAGATGGGAGCCGACGATTACATCACCAAACCTGCCGATCCTGATGAACTTTTAAAAACTATTGAAACCAGGCTTGAAAAATTTGACAGGCTGCTGAAGCATAAGGAATTACGTTATCGTGCTTTTTTTGAACTGGCTTCAGAAGCCATCCTGATGATCAAACCTGAACTTGCGGAGATTGTCGATGCTAATCAGGCAGCGCTGGATATGCTGGGTTATTCAAAAAATGAGATCACCAGTTTGAAAGCATATGATATCCTGCCATTGGGAGCATGGGAAAACATGGTCCGGTTACTTTCTGTGGGCAATGGGAATAAAAAGTTACCACGTCAGGAAACACGCTGGAGACGTAAAGATAAGGCGGAATTCCCGGTTCATCTCAACGGCCAGGCAATTGAGATCCAGGGTGTACAATACTTCTTACTTATAGCCAACGACATTTCCGTTATCCGGTTCAAGGAAAAAGCCCTTAAGGATAGTGAAGAGCGATATAAGGAACTGGTTGAAAATATCGGTGAAGGTATTGGAGTGGTTGATCTCAATGAACGTTTTACCTATGTAAATCCGGCAGCGGCTGAAATCTTTGGCCTTTCACCTGCCCGGCTTGTCGGACAAAAACTGTTGAACTTTATTCATCCATCCTCACATACCGAGATTTTACGGCAAACCCAGAGCCGTTTACTCGGCCAGAAAAACATTTACGAGGTAGAGGTCCTGAGGCTCGACGGTCAGCGGAGGTGGATCATTATAACAGCAACGCCTCAGTATGATATAAACGGAAAGTTCTCCGGCACTTTCGGAATCTTCCGCGATATGACAAAGAATAAGCTGGCAGAAGCCCGTATCAAGGAAAGCGAAGAAAGACTGAGCGCTATAGTCGATCTTACCAACGATTATATCTGGGAGATCGACCCCCAATGGAGATATACCTATGTCAGCTCCAAAGTTTATGATATCCTTGGTTTCCGTCCTGAAGAATTGCTCGGCAAATCACCTTTTACTTTCATGCTCCCGGAAGATGCTGAAAATGTAAAAGAATTGATCAGTATTCTGGTTCACGGGTACAAACCTTTAAACCTTATCACAAACCGTGCTATACACCACGACGGGCATATTGTTTACCTTGAATCTTCAGGCATTCCAATATTTGATTCCAGCGGGAAATATACAGGTTACAGAGGCGCTGACCGGGATATTACCATCAGAAAGTCGTTCGAGAACCAGCTTATTATCGCCAAGGAAAAAGCCGAAGAATCAGACCGCCTTAAATCCTCTATTCTGGCTAACGTCAGCCATGAACTAAGAACTCCCCTGAACGGCATACTGGGATTTGCCGAGATCCTCAAAAATGAGATGAAGGATACTGACCACGAGCTGATGGCCGAGAATATCTTTTCTTCCGGAAGAAGACTTATGGGAACCCTGAACTCACTGATCACGTTATCACAACTGGTTGCAGGAAAAGTCTCCCTTACCATAAGACCGGTATTTATAAAGGATGCCATCAGCGCTGTTATTAAATCCTTTGAACCCTTTGTGAAGGAAAAGAATCTCACCATTACTTTCAATCCCGACCCATCCCTTAAAATAAATACTGATGAACAACTCCTGAAACAGCTGTGCCGCCAGATCCTTGACAACGCCATTAAATTCACTGAAAAAGGAGGTGTTTCAATAGAAGTATCAACCAAAAAAGCCAAAGCAGAGGGGTATCTGATCATTTCGATCAGCGACACGGGGATTGGAATCGACAAGGATTAT
>Ga0182021_10012617_pt1 | contig 10039 bp, 9 predicted proteins | sample 612E3MmetaG_FD_120493 | JGI IMG/M metagenome (GOLD analysis project Ga0182021, IMG submission 120493) | Permafrost microbial communities from Stordalen Mire, Sweden - 612E3M metaG (Illumina Assembly) | ecosystem: Environmental > Terrestrial > Soil > Wetlands > Permafrost | place: Sweden... | reverse complement strand
CGCAGGTAAACTTCCAATTCCCACGCGACCTGCTTCTCAGTCATACCCGGCTTCATGATCGAGAGCAAATAGCGCAGGCCATCTTCCGCCAGATCGATCGTCTTCTGGGTCAGCGCCAACTCAGCGGCGTCTTTCACCGCGCGCACGTTTTCGATCAAGCCGTCGACGCCGCTCCACTCCACACCCGGTGCGGCTTTTTGCATCTCCTCGTATTGCCCCACGGTGACGGTGTTGTTCTCAAAGCCGATGCGCGGCGGATTGCCCGCGGCCGCGAGGAGGCCGGGCAGATAATCCTTCAGGCCGCCTTTGGCCTGATACACCGTAAAGTCCGGCGCTTGCTGCGCGCCCTGCTCCCAGTAACGAAAGTCCGTCGAGAGGAAGCTGCGCGTGGGCGTGATGAGCAGCATCCCGGCGCTGCCCGTAAACCCCGACAGATACCGTCGATTCTCCGGCTGCATGATCAGTAACGCTGCCAGCTTCTTTTCTTCCAATAAACGACGTACTTCAGTAAGGCGATGTTGGGTTTGAGTCATAGTATTCTCTCCACAGATTTACACGAATCAACACGATTTGACAGTCATTGGGGTAACGTTGAAAATTCAGGCAAAAGACTTCTGAGTGATCGAGCGGCATCGGTGATTCCCACCTTATGAGGCAGATCAGGCAGACGCTCAATGACGCTAACCTCATCCCAAAGCCGCCTGCTCAACACGCTAATCTCTGCAAGTAGTTCTTCATACTCTAGTTCCTCAATCCGCGCCTCTTCCTCCGAAGTTGGAGGATTTTTCCATTTTACCCGGCCATACTCAAGTATGATCGTTAACTCGGTCACAAGACGATCAGAGTAAGCAAGGGTTTCTTCTGTAACACCATCGGCACGGGCATAGCGAATTATGCTGCGGGCAAAGAAATAAGACTGCGCCACAAGGCTGGTCAGCATTTGCATCTTCATATGCACTGGGAATGTCATAGAATCTGCTCCTGCTTATACAAAAATCTCACGAACCCTTCGTGGGGATTCGTGAGATTCGTGGATCACTCTACTCTGCCACCAACTGCGCCTCTGGCAAATCGCTCATGGAATATTCGTTCTCGCACTTGATACACTTGGCCGCGTCCTTGCCCTTCAGCGTCAGCAGTCCGCCACAATTGGGGCACGGCTGTGGAATTGGCCGGTTCCAACTCGTGAAGTCGCATGACTCTGGATCGCCGTTCTTGTAATTCGAGCAGCCATAGAAAATGCGCCGGCGCTTCGTCTTCTTTTCCACGATGTCGCCCGTGCCGCACTGCGGACACTTCACCCCGATCTTCACCAGAAACGGCGCAGTGTAGCGGCAGTTCGGGAAATCGCTGCATCCAATGAATTTGCCGTAACGCCCATAGCGGATCAGTAACGGCTTGCCGCACGTTGGGCATGGCTCGCCGAACTGCTCCACCATGTCCACCTTCTCGATGTTGGCGTCGGCGTGTTCAATATCCTTCTGGAATGGCTCGTAAAACTCGCGGATCACCGGCACCCATTCTTTGTTGCCGTCGGCGATCTCGTCGAGTTCTTCTTCCATGCGCGCCGTGAAATTCACATCCACCACATCGCCGAAATATTCTACCAGCAGATCGTTCACGGCGAACCCGATCTCGGTCGGATGCAGCCGCTTCTCCATCTTCTCGACGTAGCCGCGCTTATCGATCACGCTCAGAATCGAGGCATACGTGCTCGGCCGTCCGATGCCGTATTCTTCCAGCGCCTTCACCAGCGACGCCTCCGTGAAACGCGGCGGCGGTTCGGTGAAGTGCTGCTCGGGCAGCAGTTTGATCAAGTCCAGCAATTCTTGCGCGCTCAACGGCGGCACGCGCACGTTTTCCTCGCTCTTCGCGTCTTCTTCTTGCGCTTCCTCATACACCGCCAGATAACCGGCGAATTTCATGGTCGAGCCTGTCGAGCGGAACAGATACGGATACACCGCCGTTCCATTCTGCGGGATCAACTGCTCGATCGTGCGCGCGTCTCCCGCCGCAATATCCACCGACACCGTGTCGAAGATTGCCGGATTCATCTGTGATGCGACGAAGCGCTTCCAGATCAAATCGTACAACTTGAATTCCGCCGGTTCCAGATATTCCTTGATCGATTCCGGCGTGCGCCGCACCGACGTGGGGCGGATCGCTTCGTGCGCCTCTTGCGCATTCTTGGATTTCGTCTTGTAGAGTGGCGGCTCATCGGGCAGGAACTCCGCGCCAAAGCGATCGCGGATGAACTCACGTGCTTCCTTCTGCGCCGATTCCGCCACATTGGTCGAGTCGGTCCGCATGTACGTGATCAACCCGACCGATCCTTCTTCACCGACCGGCTTGCCTTCATACAGGCCCTGCGCCAGCCCCATCGTGCGCCGCGCCGCATAACCCAACTTGCGGCTCGATTCCTGTTGCAGCGTGCTCGTCGTGAACGGCGGACTCGGCCTGCGGCGGCGCTCGCCCGTCTTCACATTCGCCACTTGATACGCCGACTGCTCCAGTTCCGCGACAATCGTCTGCGTATCGGTTTCATTCTTCAGATCGACCTCGACGCCTTTGATCTTGATCAGCTTCGCCATAAAGGTCGATCGCTTGGGATGATGCTTCGTGTGCTTTGACAGTTCGGCATGAATCGACCAGTACTCGACCGGCACGAACGCCAGCACCTCGCGCTCGCGTTCGATGATCAAGCGCAACGCCACACTCTGCACCCGACCGGCACTCAAGCGCCCCCGGATCTTCCGCCACAATAACGGGCTGAGTTCGTAGCCCACCAGCCGATCGAGAATGCGGCGCGCCTGCTGCGCGTTGACCAGCTGCATGTCGATATCGCGCGGCTGGGCAAAGGCTTCGCCGATCGCTTCCTGCGTGATTTCGTGAAAGACCACGCGGTGCGTGCGCGCCGGATCGATCCCGGCGGATTCCATCAGATGCCAGGCGATCGCCTCGCCTTCGCGGTCGGGGTCGGTTGCCAGATAGATCGAATCCGCCCGCTTGGCCAACGCAGTGAGTTCCTTGACCACTTCCTTCTTTTCATTCGGCACACGATACTTCGGCGTGAAATCATGTTCCACATCCACCGACAAAGTCGAGCGCAGCAGATCGCGCACGTGGCCCACCGACGCTTTGACGGTGTACCCTTTGCCGAGGAAACGGCCCACGGTGCGCGCCTTCGTCGGCGATTCGACAATCACCAACTTACCGACGCGCGGTCCGTCATTTTTCTTGCCGTTCTTCTTGGACGATTTGCGCGGCGCGCGCGTCTCACGCGCCGTCACTTCCGGCTTGGGTAAACCTTCGTGCGCGGGCGTCGCGCCCATCTTGTACATCGTCGTTCCGCATATCGGGCACTTGCCACGTGTCGCCGGCGTGCCCGCCTTCGTGAACTCGGCCCTGGCCTCGTTCATCTCTCGTTTGGTTTTGCACTTCACACAATACGCTTCCATTAATCACCATTCATTACGCGATACGCACTACGCCACACGCATCACGCTACAAGTATTGCTGTTTGCCGGTCTGCTTCAACTGATCGACAACCTGCTTCACATCCTGCGCCCGATCCTTGGGACACACCAGGATCGCGTCGCCCGTATCGATGACGATCATATCGTGCAGCCCGATCGTCGCCACCAGCCGATCGTGCCCGAAGACCAGCGTATTGCTGGTATCCACGCCGAGGTGTTCGGCGCGACGAATCACGTTGCCCTGTGCGTCGTTGTCCAGAATCTCCAGCAGCGTCGCCCACGAACCGATGTCGTTCCACCCGAACTCGGCCGGAATCACCGCCACATCATGGGCCTTTTCCATGACGCCGAAATCGACGGTCTGCGACTTCACGGTTTGCCACACCTCATGCAACACGCGGTCGAAAGCGGGCGTACCCAGCGCCGCCTCAATTTCCATGAGCTGTTGATAGAATTCCGGCATCGTGCGCGACAGCTCTTTGAGAAAGCGCGACACTTTCCACACAAACATGCCGCTGTTCCAGCTATGCCTGCCGCTCACCGCAAAATGTTTGGCCGTCACCAGATCGGGCTTCTCGCGGAATGCCACCACTTGGTAAGCCGCATACCCATTGGCATTCGTCAAATGGTGCCCCCGCTCGATGTAGCCATAGCCCGTCGACGGCGAACTCGGCGTGATGCCCAGCGTCACCAGCTGGCCCTGTACGGCGATTTCTCGCGCCGCCTGCAACACGTCGCGGAAGCCTTCGGCGTCGCCGATGAAATGATCAGCGGTGAGCACGGCCATGATCGCCTCGGGATCGTGCTTACGCAGCGTGATCGCGCTCAACGCAATCGCCGGGGCCGTGCCGCGCCCGGCCGGTTCGATCACAAAATTCCGATCGGGGATGCCCGTCCCTTCGGCCTTTAGCAACTCCACCTGCTCTTCACCCACGACGACGTACACATCCTCGGGCAGCAGTAGCGGCTGCAAACGATCGACCGCGCCCTGAAACATCGAACGATCGCCGACCAGCGGCAGCACCTGCTTCGGCGACTTCTGCCGTGACAGCGGCCACAACCGCGAGCCTACCCCGCCGGCCATGATGAGTGCATAGAAATGATTGGACATGAGTATAACTTTCGTAAATCGCCTTTGGTATGAAGTGAAGAGTGATGAGTGATAAGTGACTTCGCTCTTCACTTTTCACTCCACCGTATAATCCACGCGTGCTTCCCGCGCTCCCGTTTCACGGGCCACCACATACTGCATCCCGGCAATCTGGCGGATCATTCCCTTCAACTCCATCAGCGCCAGGGTGCTGCTCACCTGCGCCACCGGCAAGCCGCACTCGCGCACAAGGTAATCGATGTGCGTCGGCTCGTTGGACAACAGCACGAACAACTTCGCCTCGGTCGGATCTTCGGGAATCACTGCGCGCGCTTCCGAGTGCGCCGCGACCATCTTCAAGTTCAGCGCTTCCAGCACATCCTGTGCCGAAGTCACCAGCGTTGCGCCTTCTTTTAACAGGCGATGCGTGCCCAGGCTCGACTTCGCAAAAATACTGCCCGGCACCGCAAACACCTCGCGCCCCTGCTCCAACGCGCGATCGGAAGTGATGAGCGCCCCGCTGGTCTCAGCCGCTTCCACTACGATCGTTCCCAACGACAGGCCGCTGATGATGCGATTGCGCGCCGGGAAGTTGCCGCCTTCGGGCGGCGATCCGCAGGGCGCTTCGGTGAGCAATGCGCCTTGCTCGACTATGCGCGCGGCCAACTTCGCGTGCTCCGGTGGATACACTTGATCGATCCCGCAGGCCAGCACACCCAACGTGCGCCCGCCCGCTCTCAACGCTGCTTCATGTGCGTACCCGTCGATACCGCGCGCCAACCCGCTGACGATCGTGATTCCGTTGTGAACCAGATCGGTCGCCAGCATTTCCGTTACTTGCCGTCCGTAGGCTGTGGCGCGCCGCGTTCCGACAATCGCCACCGTCCATTCGCGATCCGCCGTGTTCAATTGCCCCTTGACGTATAACACGGGCGGCGCGTCGGGCAGCGATTTCAACAGCGGCGGATAATCGGCGTCATCCCAGATCACAGTCCGCGCGCCCGCTTTATCAACCCGATCGATTTCCTGGTCCAGATCGATCTTCGCGCGGGTATTCAGCAGGTTCTCGATCGATTTTCGATCCAACCCGGCGGCCTTCAATTCAGGTGGCGCGGCCTGCCACGCCGTTTCCAGATCGCCAAAGTGATCGATCAGCGCACGAAATTTCGCCGGGCCTACGCCATAAACGCGATTGAAACCGACCCAGTAACGCACGTCATGCATAACTCAACCTCATACACGCCCCGCCCCGCGCACCCCCACGCTCTGTGGAGCGTAGGACAGGGTGTGTCCGACTCCCCACTGAGGAGTCGGGGGCGACCCTGGGCGGGCGCGACCATAAAGGAAACGATTGAAATCGTCAAGCGGAGAACCTGAGAGGTTCCATCTGCCGATCAAATCGCGTGTTCGGTCAAAAGGTTACGCCGCACTTGAGCGACATACAAAACGGCCAGATAGGGCCTCTCGATGAATCCGCCGTGCCGGGCGATGACCTCAATCACACCTTCATACAGCCTTTTTCGTCTCTCTTCAGAAAGGCGTAGATGATCCGAATACGTGCCCAGTAGCCCTACATACTGCAACGCATCGTATTTGACCGACCATGGAAACCTTGTGACTCTGGCATGCCTGAAGAGGCCGCTCTCCTTAATATCCGCTTCGCGTTGCTTGATGAGTTCTTCGCAAGAACTCAATCTGATAGACAACTCAGGCGCATGTTCTTCGTAAACTCTATGCAAGTCCGAGAAGATCGCATCCGTCGGATCGGGATACATATTCCAAAACAAGGCCAGCTGTCCCGTCTCTTTAAGCGCCCACGCTGCCTTGGCATAGCCGATCGCTTTTGGAATCCAGTGAAAAGCCTGCGCGGACATCACCAGATCAAACGCACCCGGATGTTCGTGCCACTGCTCAAAGGCGATCGCCTCGAATTCGACTCGCGGGTAACTCTTGAGAGTCTGAGCGGCAACAGAGACAAGGTTCTGCCCCGGTTCAATGCACAGGATCGAAAAGCCGCGCCGGGCAAACTGCAAGGTGGCTTTCCCGGTTCCACTTCCGATCTCCAGAATTCTACTATCAGTCTGGATGCCCGTCATTGAGATCAGAGCGTCAATCAGCTCTTCAGGATAAGCGGGACGGCAGGCATCATAGAGATTCGCGACTCCGTTGAACCTTCTACTCTCTTCTTGCCAATCAATCTCTGCGCCGGGTGTGTTGGTCATGAGAATGCTTCATTCAACGATCTACAACCCCGGCAACAACTCCACCGTCATGGTACCCGCTTCAACATCAATCCCCTTGATGACTTCCACGCGGGCCGGTAGCAAAATCTCGCCGCGTGCGCCCTTCACCACATATACATCATTCGCGCCCGTCACGAGAATCTCCGTGATCTCACCCAGCTCCTCGCCGTCGAGCGTGCGCACCTTCAAGCCGACGACTTCTCGCGCGTAGAACTCGCCTTCTTGGCGTGGCCGCTGTGCCAACTCGATGAAGATCTCTTGTCCGTGCAGACGTTCGGCGGCCTCGCGCGTGTCAACGCCATCCAGATGCAACAGCCAGTTGCCTTGAAACGGGCGAAAACTCTTCACCGCATAGCGTTGCTGCGGTGGCCCGACGAAGACGTGCGAATACTGTTGGAAGTCCTCCGGCCGATCGGTAAATGGCGCGATCTTCATGTCGCCGCGGATGCCCCACGCGCGCAAGATGCGCCCGACCATGAAAAAATTTGGCTCAGGCGCTGTCTTGCCGCCTGAGCCGCGAGTTTGTTTCTTCATCATCGTTTACTTGTCGATCCAGTGAAGGACCGAGTTGTCACGTACCACGCACCACGCTTCACGGTTGAAGCATCACAAGGCACGGTACGATCAATCAATATCCAGCGTAACGCGGACATTTTCTTTGGCAGCCATCGCTCGCAGCAAAGCGCGCAAGGCATTCGCCACCTTGCCGCCCTTGCCGATGACGCGGCCCATATCGTCGGCCGCGACGTGCAGCTGCAACGCCACCTCGCCGCCCCGGCGCGTCTCGGTGACCGTCACCTCTTCGGGATGATCGACCAAGCCCTTGACGATGTACTCAACCAGTTCTTTCATGAAAAGCGTCCTTTTCTAAAAATAGACGCACAAGCGGAACACGCGCACTACGTGCTTGTCAAAGAATAAGTTCCGCTGTGCTCCGGCTGGAGGGTACATCCAGCTGCCGGATGTGACCATCCGGCATGAGCAAACCGGGAAGTTGTTGTTTAACGAGCCCTACGCAGCGCAGTCTACGCAGCACGTATTCCGCCCTTCGGTGATAACCCGGTGGCTTACTTCTTCTTCTGCCCAGTCTTCAAATTCTTCTTGCTCTTCACCACGGCGGTATCCGGACGAGTGCGGCGCGGCGTGGTGGCACGCGCGGTCTCGGCCGCGGTCTGCGCATCGACCAGCACGGCTTCCAACGCCTCACCCTTCTGCACGCGCTCATAACGTCCCAGGGTGCCTTGCTTCTTCAATAGCTGCGCCACCGAATCGGTGGGCTGCGCGCCATTCTTCAGCCAGTGATACACCCGGGCTTCTTCAACTTCGACCGTCTCGGGATTGGTGCGCGGGTTGTAGCGCCCTACAATCTCGAGGAAGCGGCCGTCGCGCGGCCATTCATTCTCGGCGATGACCATGCGGTACAGCGGCTGCTTCTTGGAACCGACGCGGCGTAAACGAATTCGTAACACGGTGATGCACTCCTTAGATTGAGAATTGAAAGTTGGAAATTGATGTCGGAGAAGAGAGAGTGAGGTGATAGGTACCCCAACGCCAACTTCAAACTCCCAATTTCTTTACGAGATTGATATCGTCGCTCCCCGCCCGCGTCCCCGCGGGCGGGTCAACCGCAGCCCTAAAGGGTGCTTTGCAAGGACGCGGTTGACGAGCAGTCTAGAACTTTCCTTTGAACAGCGACCCCAGGCCGCCCCGGCCTTTGCTGGTCTGAAACTGTTTCATCATCTTCTGCATATCGCGGAACTGGCGCAGCAGTTGATTGACTTCCTGCACCGAGGTGCCGCTGCCCCGCGCGATGCGGCGCTTGCGACCGCCGCCGATCATATCGGGCCGTTGTCGCTCGGCCGGCGTCATCGAGCGGATGATGGCCTCGATCTGTTTCATCGACGCCTCGGCTTCATTCGGATCGATCTGCTGCTTCATGTTGCCCAGGCCGGGAATCATGTCCAGCAAACCGCTGAGCGGCCCCATCTTCTTGACCTGCTGCAACTGCGTCAAGAAATCTTCCATGTCAAAGCGCGCTTCCATCATCTTCTGCGCGGCTTGGGTCGCCTGATCTTGATCGAATGTGGACTGCGCCTTCTCGATCAGCGTGAGCATGTCGCCCATGCCCAGAATGCGCGTCGCCATCCGATCGGGATGGAAGACTTCCAGCGCATCCGTTTTCTCGCCGACGCCGATGAATTTGATCGGCACGCCAGTGACCGCGCGCACACTGATCGCCGCGCCGCCGCGCGCATCGCCATCGACCTTGGTCATGATCAGGCCGGTGATGCCCACGCGCCGATGGAACTCCTCGGCGGTGCGGACGGCGTCCTGACCCGTCATCGCGTCCACGACCAGCAGAATCTCGCGCGGCTGCGCAATCTTCTTGATGGCTTCCAATTCCGCCATCATCTGATCGTCAATCGCCAGACGGCCCGCCGTGTCCAGCACCACCGCCGAATACGATTCGGCCTTGGCCTTCTTCAGCGCATTCGTAACGATGGTCGGCGGCGTTGCCTTCACGCCTTCGCTGTACACCGGCACGTTGAGCTGCTTGCCCAGCGTTTCCAGTTGCGCCACCGCCGCGGGTCGATAGGTATCCGCCGCAACCAACATGGGCCGATTGCCCGTGCCGCGCAAACGCACCGCCAACTTTGCGGCCGTCGTCGTCTTGCCCGAACCTTGCAGCCCCACCAACATCACGATGTGCGGCGTCGATCCCGATAGATCGAGCGGCGCGGCCGTGCCCAACGTCGCCAGCAATTCTTCATGAACAATCTTGATCACTTGCTGGGCCGGGTTGAGCGCCTCGCTAACTTCCACGCCGATCGCCCGCACCCGCACGCGCGCCAGAAATTCCTTGACCACCTTGAAGTGGACATCGGCTTCCAGCAGCGCCAGACGGACTTCACGCAGAGCTTCATCAACGTCGGCTTCGCTCAGCTTGCCACGCTTGGCTAGTTTCTTAAAGACCTCTTGCAACTTGCCGGTTAGATTGTCGAACATTGCTTCTCCCGGTAACGCGACGCTAGATTGTATATGACGAGATACGTTTCGTCAAGAACGATATTGCGGCGAGCGCGGCTTTTGCAGCGAGCGCGGCTTTTGCAGTGCTCCCACCCCGATTAGCCCCAGCGACCCGATAAACAGCGCCGTACCGCCGAGGATTGATCGCACACCCAGCTGTTGGATCAGCGCCTGCGCCACACTCCGCCCGATCGGGCTGAGCT
>Ga0182021_10012616_pt1 | contig 10039 bp, 4 predicted proteins | sample 612E3MmetaG_FD_120493 | JGI IMG/M metagenome (GOLD analysis project Ga0182021, IMG submission 120493) | Permafrost microbial communities from Stordalen Mire, Sweden - 612E3M metaG (Illumina Assembly) | ecosystem: Environmental > Terrestrial > Soil > Wetlands > Permafrost | place: Sweden... | reverse complement strand
TAATCGCCGAGAAGCAAACATGCCGATGGTTTAATTGTCCAGCTGTTGTAAGCATTGTTGATAAAAGCCTCGATAGCGGCAGTTGTGTTTCCCCCTACATCGGTCAGGGTAAACACATGGGTAAGGATACCCTGCTGGTTTCGGAAATTGGCCAGGGAATCAGCCCATCGAACAAAATCAGATCCGTCAGGAGAAATAATGATGTATTCACATTCGTCCGATTTTGACTTCTTTGAATACGACTGTAACCTTTTGTTATAATCGATCACCGGCATGGAGGCATGGTTAAGCAATGCGTCCTCGAGGATCGGATCCCAATAGCGGCTGCGGTAGGCGTCGTCACCGAAATGGTCGTTTCCGCCTTCAAAATCGATCTGGACCTTGATATCACGGTAGACGATCAGATCCCTGGTTACGGGATTATACTGGAAAGGGGTGACGCCAAGCATCACGACATCCATGCCCCGGATCTGCTCATGACCGGAGATCTGCACCGGCTGGACAGGATACAAGGAATTTTTGGAATATACCGACGGGTTTTTGACATAGCGAAGAGGGCGGTCATCATTCTCGGCAGGGATAACGGGAGCTGCACTGATATCCACGTTATGAATAATTTCTGTGCGCTGCGAAAGGATCTTTAATTTGGCAACGGCGCCCTGTGGAATGGCGATATAGCGACCCTGGCCGGGTAGGTTAGGCATTCCGGCGTCATTGAAAAGAAAAGATCCCGGCAGGTTTATGGCTTTTTGCATCTGTCCGTTGACAGGAAAATCGTCAAGTCCGAATTGGGGTATGGAAAAGATCACCTGGACGGAACCGGATTTGGAATCAACAAGGTTGAATCCTGCTTTTCCCCATGCATCAGTATACGAAAAATTCTGAGCCTGTATCCCGAATCCTGCGCATAAGATACAGATTGCAAGAAATGTAAATTTCTTCATGGTTGGTTTTAATTATATGATGGATATAGGTAATTATCTGTCCCAAAGTTAGGACAAATTACAATATATGCAAGAAATCAGGATGTTTTTCCTTGTCCTACCGGATGACAATAAGCTTTTTAATTTGTGAGGACTTATTGGTCTCCATCCTGCAATAATAGATCCCGGAAGAAAGGCCGGCAAGATCAATGGAATATTGATGCTTGCCTATGTTTTCCGCTTTCCACGAATGATCATTTCCAACCTGTTGACCGGTGGCGTCGATGATCTGGAGGTTTACATCAGATTTTTCAGGAAGAGAAAAACTGATGTTCAGGGCTCCATGGGATGGATTAGGATAGAGTGAGAAGTTCATGGAGTTGCTGTTAACCGGGATCCCTGATACAGGGTTTTTTGTCCGTATCCAGAGTGCTGGGTCGCCCAGCAAGGTGCAGTCGTATTGAGTCCACCGCTGAGCGCCGGGTTCAAATTCACCGGGTAAACCAATCCAGGGGGCGGTCTTGATCTTGGAGATCATATGCACCGTACCAATATGGTTCTCGGGAAGTGTATCGTTATAAAGGGCGCTCACAAATTCCCGCTGCAGGTGTTCCGACGGTCCGTCGGTAGTGCCCTGGTCGAACCATCCAAACCGTGAATTGAAGATGCCTGCTACAACGAAATTGTCGATGGCAATGCTTCTTGAAGCAATGCAGTAAGGCATGTCGAAGCTTCCGTCATCACAACCCTGTGTGTAAAGGAGGGAATAATTATGATCAACGCCATTGACCATATTAAAGTTGGAATTGGTAATCTGGCTGATGTCAAAGCGCAGCATATAGGTAGTAGCGGCATGGCCAAGGTGATGGATAAAGGATGTTCCGCGGTTGATCATTGCAAGCAAGGAATCAGTTGTCCATTCCCAGTGATCGGCAGAGCCCGGAGGGCCGGTCAGTGTATCATAGAGCGTTTCAATGTTGTTTGAGCCTGAAGGGATTCCATGAGAGAAATACCCGTTATCATTATGGTTGTCGATCAGCAGGTTCATAAAATCGCCTCCCATCGTGACGGGTGTAGGCCACAGGTATTCCCCAACCAGGAGCGGACGGTCATCCTCGCCGAGCACAGGACTTCCCTGGTATGAAACCGACTTATGGACCATAGAGGCCTGGTCCGCCTGGGTACTGAAAGGAAGCCTGCCTACCGCCACATCAGGTAGCAGGTCGGTGGAGTCTGCAACTTCTCCATAAACAAGATTGCCATTCAGATCATCGGTACCATCCAGTGCGGAATAATAAATATCGGCGGGAATATCATAGCTTTCCTCTTCCATAACGCCCGTGCCATCAAAGACAATACAATAAAACTTCCGGGAAGGAACCCATTCTTCGCTTCCTCCCAGGAGGACATATTCGATGCTGTTGGTCTGGTACTCCTGCCTGATATAATTCCGCATTTTTTCCTGCAGGTCATTTCCCGACATCTCTGAATTGATATCTTCGGTGCTGACAACCTGGGCATTCAGGCCTTTAGAGGCGTAATAAGTCACAAGGTCATTGAATCCGGTTTCAAACGAAAACGGAGTAATGATCAGTATCTGGTAACCGGTTTTTTTCTTCGATGATTCAGGATATTGGCTCATCATTTCCGGGTTCTGGGCAAATGACCTGACACGGTTAAGTGCATCTTTTGAGGAGGTAAGGTTTTTCAGTGTTGTTGCCGATTCAGGATCAGGCCGGGTTTTGATTCGCACAGTCACATCCCTGAAATAGGAAACTGTTCCTGTTGCAGGATTATAATTTACCGGGGTAAATGTCGACAACGCAAAGGTAAAGCCATTGAGGGCCTGGGTGAGCAGGTGACCTGAAGCGGATGCCGGATAGTTGACATTCATCCGGTAAACGGCTTCATTTTTAAGAAACTCCCCGGAATGTTTTTTGGATATGGGAAGGACATCCTGTTTTGGAAAGAGAAGATAATTTCCCGGGAGGACAACTTCGTTTTCACGGATGATCTCGATGGATGCGGCCGCTTCTCCCGGCGGAAGCAACAGAGAAACCGCCAGGTAGGGAAGAGTCGGTTCACCTGGTAAGCCGGAAAGTTTGGCATTGTCAATCGTTATCGTCTGGTACTGGCCGATGTTCCGGATCGTGCAATTGCTGATATGAAATGTTTTTTCGACATTTCCGGAAAAGGCTGCCAGTGAAAGAAAAGAGACAAGGAGAAGTACGGATATCTTTTTCATTTATTATGGGTTTTTTTGATTAGACAAAGGTAATCCATTTTCCGTTGCCCGGGAACAGAATAACTCCTGTTCTGATCCATGAGCTGAAATCACGAAATGATTCTCATTAAAAGAAAACTGGACGGCATTTCATATGTCGCCCAGCTTTCAATGAATCTAAAAAAAAGATGTTATTTTACCAGGAATTTCTGAACAACCGTCTTTCCAGAATTCCGAATTAACAGGAAATAAACTCCGGAAGGAACATTATTCAGGTTGATGGGTTTCACCAGTTTTCCGCTGAAAGTGATGCTGTTTTCTGAATAAACCTTCATCCCCAATGAGTTGGTAATCTCAATATTGATGGTCTGGGGTGTCAGGGAATTCATTTCAAGGGTAAAATTCCCCCGGTTTGGGTTCGGGTACAGCAATGGGGTCAGGTCATTATTGTTCTGGGCCAAACCGGTACAGGCATCAAAAAAGATATGAGAAATGATGTATTGTGCACAACCGTCGGGTGTGCTAACCGTAACAGCATAGAGTTGAGCCCCAACTCCGACCACAGCAGCATCCACAGTAATTGAAGGGGTGGTCTCGCCACCGGGAGCCCAAAGATAAGTGGCACCTGCTGTTGTTGCATCCAGGGTAATCGGTTGATAGATACAGGTAGTATCATTTGGGATTGCCAAGACATTCACAATGGTACCAACCTGGATATAATTCACTTTATTGACCGTATCGATCTGACCGCCACGGTTCACAATCATCATGACATCATGCATTCCGCAACTGGTATATACCACTGTTGGATTTTTGTCAGTAGAAGTTTCCGGAGTTGCCCCGGGGAAGGACCACTGGTAAGTTTCACTGGTGCCGATATAGCCGCCAGTTGTACTATTGGTAAAGGTTACAGAAGCGTTCAGGGCAACCTGTGTTGCACTGGCCGCAAAACCAGGATTCAGGTCGATAGCTCCTCTTTTGATTGCCTGGTAATTCTTAAATGCTTTTATAGGATAACCTCCAGTGGTACCTGTCTGATTTCCCTGTCCGGCATCCTTATCCTGAAATGCTGCGACAAATTCACAGTCGGCGAGCGGCCAGGCGGCATCCATTGTATAATTCAGGGTCACGGTCTGGACATCTCCGCTTGAAAAATCAACAGCAGTCCCGTTGGCATCAGGAACCATCAGTCGGTTTACAAATTCGAGGTGGTTCTGGCCTTCCCAGTTATATGAAATGTGGGACTGGGTAACGAAAAAATACAAAATGTTACTTGTTGATGTGATGTTATCCGTTTTTGTCAAAGTAATAACTGCTGTGTAATTCAGGCCGGAATTGGTAATGTTCATCGACATTGTCACAGGGGAGGGAATACTCATACAATAATTGTACAAAGGCACATATGATGAGTACATGGAACTTGTATGGCTCCCGCCACAATACATTTTGGTTCCATCAAAGCCTGCTGTAGGGTAAGCCTGAACATTATACATTGAGTTCCGTGCCAGTGAATAGGCGTTTTTATAGGGATCTGCACTCCCATAATTGCTATGACTCTCAACTACTGCAACATATTTACCATTTGAGAGGAGATCATCCATTCCCATGGCACATCCCGGACAATATGTACATAATGTACTTGTGAAATCTTCAGCAAGCACCATCTGGCGTTGTGACTGTGACATAACAGTCAGGACCGATATTAACAATGCAAAAGAGAATAAAAGCTTTTTCATTTTTTTCTTTTTTTTGGTTAAGAATAATTTGATCACGACAAATTTAATACTTTATTAATACCGGTATGCAAAATTTTCAATATATATTTTCGGGTGATCCTCAGACATATATCCTGAATTATTTTACATCCATCTTCTGTAAAGCATAGGCATAAGCGCCAATGGAAACTGCATTTGAGGTTCCCAGCCTTGTGATTCCGACGCCGGTTTTTTTAATGGGATCATAAAGCGCTTTTTTTGTACTGAACGGAACCGGGATCTCTACAGTGGAAGATTCAAGGAATTTCCCCAGATCTGCCTCGTCTTCCAGGTTGAAGGCGGTGATCTCCAATCGTTCAAGCAGTTGCCCAGCTGTAGTCTCGAAAGGATGATTCATCTCGGTAACCAGTTTCGGAAGGAATAAAGGATAGGCCCCCGACAATCCCCCGCCGATCACGATCAGACCGTCAACCAGGGTGATGGCATTGGCAAGGGCATCAGCGGCGGCGATGGCAAATGATTCGAATGATTTTATCGCTGCTTCGCGGTTCCCGGGTTTCTTTCCCGATCCGATCTCGCAGATCTCTTTGGGTTCCGGGCAACTTGCCAGGTTGATCCCGGTATAATTGGCATATTCCCTTTTTATCCCGCGGATACTGACACTTTCCTCTGCATCAAATTGTTTGAAAATACCATTTCTTACCCGGTTGATTTCTCCCTGTGCCGAATTATCACCCTGAAAAAGTGCGCCTCTTGTGACGATGCCGCCGCCAAACCCTGTTCCGAAGGTGACGCCGAGAAGATTCCGGTAGCGTTTGGGGTTCCCGGCCTTTTCCAGTTTCCTGTTGATTTCCGGCAAAAAACCTGACATTGCTTCACCATATGCAAACAGATCACCGTCATTGTTGATGAATACGGGGATTCCAAATGTCTCTTCGAGCATCGGTCCCAATGCTACCCCGCCTTTGAACGACGGTAAATTTTGCAGGTCGCCGATGATGCCATTTTCATAATCCGCCGGACCAGGGAAGCAAAAACTGATGGCTACTGGTTTTTTATTGATCATCAGTTTTATCCTGTTGAACCCTTCAAGGATGTTTTTCAGGATCGCTTCAAGGTTTTCCCCTTTGGCAGAAAGGTGAACCGGCTCAACGATTTCTTTTTCCGCCTGAACTGCAGAAAATACGAAATTCGTTCCCCCTGCATCGAGGGTCATTACCACTCTTTTATCGTTAGTATAACTCATGAAGTTATAAAGTTTTTAAAGTTTTTCAGATTTCAGATTTCAGATTTGAAAATTCTTTAACCGCAAAGGTCGCAAAGTTTTTACGCAAAGGGATTCTCTTTCAATTTCGCCATTTCGCCATTTCGCTACTTAATTAGTGTGCTTCCAGCCAGTTACCACCGGTACTGATCTCCACCTCCACGGGAACATCCATGGGGATGGCGTTTTTCATCTTATCTTCAACCAGCACCCTGACCTGTTCCACCTCGCTTTTATGGACATCGAACACCAGTTCGTCATGGACCTGAAGGATCATCCTGCTTTTCAGGTTCAACCGGGAAAACTCGCTGAAGATATTGATCATGGCAATCTTGATCAGGTCGGCGGCGGTTCCCTGGATCGGGGCATTGATGGCATTTCGCTCGGCAAAACCGCGAACGGTGGCATTGCCGCTGTTGATGTCGCGCAGGTATCTCCTGCGTTTCATCATGGTTTCTACGTAGCCGTTCTTTTTTGCCGAGGCGATGGTCTGATCCATGTAGGTCCGGATCCCGGTATACCTGCTGAAATATTGCTGGATGATATCGGCGGCCTCCTTCCGGGGAATGTTTAGCCGTTCGGACAAACCGAATGCCGACATGCCATAAATGATGCCGAAGTTCACCGCCTTGGCATTCCTCCGCATTTCCCGTGTCACTTCCTCCAGTTTTACCCCGTAGACTTTTGCGGCTGTCGCCGCATGAATATCAAGCCCTGCGCGGAAATCGGAAATCATCTCGGGGTCCCTGCTCAGGTGGGCGATGATCCGCAGTTCCACCTGGGAATAATCTGCAGAAAGCAGAACGTAATGTTCGTTTCTCGGGACAAAGGCTTTCCGGATCTCCCTGCCTTTTTCGGTACGGATCGGGATGTTCTGGAGATTGGGGTTGTTTGAACTCAGCCTCCCGGTGGCGGCCACAGCCTGGTTGTATGAAGTGTGGATCCTCCCGTCCCTCGCACTGACCAGTGTTGGAAGAACGTCAACATAGGTGGATTTGAGTTTCGTCAGCGAACGGTAATCCAGGATCTTCTGGATGATCGGATGTTTGTTGAGGAGTTTCGTCAAGATATCTTCACCGGTGGAGTACTGTTTTGTTGCTGTTTGTTTTGGATTATCAATGATTTTCATCCGGTCGAAAAGGATCTCCCCAAGTTGCTTTGGAGATGCAATGTTAAAGGTGGTTCCGGCATCTTCAAATATTCCTGCCTCCAGGAGCCTGATCTCCTGTAAAAGTTCTGCGGAATAATCATGAAGAGCCGACGAATCCAGTTTTATGCCTTCCGCCTCCATGGAAGCAAGTACCGGAACGAGGGGGACCTCGATCTTATCAAAAAGCTCAAGGGTGTCGGTAGAGATGAGCATCGGTTCGAAAACCTGTTTCAGCTGAAAAGTCACATCGGCATCTTCTGCTGCATATTCCTTTATCAATTCAATTTCGACATCCCGCATGTTCAATTGGTTCAGCCCTTTTTTGCCGATCAGGGCCTCAATGGCGACAGGCTTGTAATTGAGATAGGTTTCCGAAAGGAAATCCATGTTGTGCCGCTGATCCGGCTGAAGAAGATAATGGGCCAGCATGGTATCGAAATACTTCCCCTTTACGTCAATATCATACCATTTCAGCATGGAAAGATCGAATTTCATATTCTGCCCGATCTTTTCAATCTTATCATCTTCGAAAACCGGCTTGAATTCCTGGACGATCTGGAGCGAATCATGATAATTTTCCGGTAAAGGCACATACCAGGCTTCCTGCGGCTGAAAGGCAAATGACATCCCTACCAGCTCGGCTTCATGGGTGTCAAGACCGGTGGTTTCAGTATCGAAACAGATGGATTTCTGTTTTTTCAAAAGGCTGATAAGCTCCGCACGTTTTTCAGCTGTACCTGCAAGATGGTAGGTGTGGCGCGTGGTTTCAATGGCATTGAACGTTGAATCCGGGTCAGGCCCTTCTACCGGAACTGTAGCAGGGTTTTGAGCCTTGCTGAACATGGAAAGTTGCTGGCTCGGCAGATCCATCGGCTTTTTGCCGGGTTCCGTGACGGATGGAGATATGGTACCATCAGCAGGAGGTTCAGTTGAACCGGTATATGGATTTGTTGAGAGCCAGGTAAAAACCCTTTGTGCAAATGCCCTGAATTCAAGTTCGTCAAAAAGTTTTTTCAGCCGTTCTTTATCCGGTGGTTCCAGGATCAGTTTTTCCGGTTCAAACTCAAGCGGCACATCGAGGATGATGCTGGCCAGTTGTTTCGAGAGGAGTGCCATTTCCTTATTGGCTTCAACCTTTGTCCTCAGGTTGTCGTTTTTTATGTCTGCCGAATGTTCAACAAGGTTTTCAACGGTCCCGAACTCGGCGATCAGTTTTTTTGCCCCGACCTCACCGATCCCCTTTATGCCGGGAATATTATCCGAAACGTCGCCCCATATTCCCAGGATGTCTTTCACCTGCTCCGGGCGTTCGATCCCGAATTTTTCGCACACCTCTTTTGGTCCCAGGATCTCGGCAGGATTCCCGAATTTTGCAGGTTTGTAGATCAGCGTCTTTTCACTCACCAGCTGCCCGAAATCCTTGTCGGAAGTCATCATGTAAGTGAGAAATCCATTCTCTTCGGCTTTCTTTGCCAGCGTTCCGATGATGTCATCGGCTTCATAGCCCGGAAGGATCAGGGTGGGAATGTTGAATGCTTCGATCAGTTCACGGATGTAAGGAAGGGCGGCAACGAGATCTTCCGGTGCTTCTTCCCGGTGTGCCTTGTAGGCAGTGAAATCGACATGCCGCTGGGTGGGTGCGGGTGTGTCAAACGCCACCCCGATGTGTGTGGGCTTTTCATTTTTCAACACATCAAAAAGTGTATTGGCAAAACCCATGATGGCAGAGGTATTCAATCCTTTGGAATTTACGCGGGGGTTCTTGTTCAAGGCATAAAAGGCCCGGTAGATAAGGGCCATGGCATCGAGAAGAAAAAGTTTTTTTTCCGGCATATTCGTATCCTTCAAATTCCTTTCAAAAGGCTTAATAATTGTACAAAGATATAACGTTTCGCGGTGCATGGTACACGGTACAAGGTTTGCTGTTCGCAAAAAAACTAGTCTGAACAGGCCTGGTACACCTCACCCCCGGCCCCTAAGATAATGTCACCGCTACGCGGTTCAATTGTATTTTTCATTTTTCATTTTTCATTCTTCATTTATTAGTGAACATTCGTTTGTTTATATCTTGCTGTAGTGTCCTGTCCCCGACGGGCAATCTTCAGTTACATTTGGATAAACCAATCCGCAATCTATGGGAAAACCTAAGTCCGCCGAGAAAAAAATATTCGTCCTGGACACCTCTGTTATTCTTTACAACCACAATGCCCTCAATAGTTTCGAGGACAATGATGTAGCGATCCCCATCACCGTTCTCGAGGAACTCGATAACTTTAAAAAAGGGAACGATACCATCAATTTTGAAGCCCGCGAGTTTATCCGCATCATGGACAAACTCTCCGACAAATCAACGTTGACCAATTGGATCCCGCTGAACCATCCCAAAGCAGGAAAGTTCAAAGTGGTGATGAACGAGCAAAGCGAGCTGGATGCCGTCAAGGTATTTGGCGAGAACAAGCCCGATCACCGCATCCTGAACGCGGCGCTCATCATGATCGCCGAGAACCCTTCAAAAAAGGTCATCCTGGTCACCAAGGACATCAACCTTCGGCTGAAGGCAAAATCACTCAACATCCCCGCCGAAGACTTTGAAACCGGCAAGATCAAGGATGTGGATTCTCTTTATTCGGGAAAAACGCTGATCGAGGGAATTGACAAGAGTGTGATTGACATGATCTATGCCGACGGTTCCATTCCGCCCGAATATGTGGGGATCACCAACCCGGTGCCCAATCATTATTTTATCCTCAAAAACGGGAAAAC
>Ga0182021_10012615_pt1 | contig 10039 bp, 11 predicted proteins | sample 612E3MmetaG_FD_120493 | JGI IMG/M metagenome (GOLD analysis project Ga0182021, IMG submission 120493) | Permafrost microbial communities from Stordalen Mire, Sweden - 612E3M metaG (Illumina Assembly) | ecosystem: Environmental > Terrestrial > Soil > Wetlands > Permafrost | place: Sweden... | reverse complement strand
TAAAATCTGAGCCAATCCCCAGGCTAATTTTGCTCCACCTACACCACCGGCTAAAGCTACTACTTTTTTCATGTTATTTACTTTCACTCTGTTTCAATGGAAATATCGTATCAATTCCTGCCGACTCTTTGTTCAAATAAATCAATCCAAACTTACTCACTTTGAATTCAAAATTCAAATCAGTTTTGATTAATTCAGCAAACGAGCAATTAAATTGATCATCAGTGAGTTTGTAAAGGTTAATCGAAATATGGGGAATCCAGTTCTCCGGTGCATAATGCGCTTTGGAACCTTCTGCGTAAATTGAAAGCTCTTTCCAAAGCATTTCGTGAATTTCTAATAACTTTTTTGTTTTGACAATGATGAGAAAAAGGATCTTCCGATCACCCGGAAAAACTCCCAGGCCTGAGGTTGTAAAACTGAATGGAGAAATATTTTCTGTAAGAGCAGTTAATTTTTCTTTCAATGGCTCAATTCTGTAGTTTTCGGCAGTTTGCCAGGAAAAATGGGAAATGGTGTGGGTGATAACACCAGTAAATTCGCACAAACTGGCCAATTTTTGCCAGGGTGCAGCTTGTTTTGCTTCAATCAATGCTGCTATTGAAAACATAAATTCTCCTAGCGAAAAAGGTCTTGCTCTTTTGGACGGATCAATTCTTGTAAATTCCCTTCCCGCAGTGCATATGGAAATCCACGCGCGAAAACCACCGGCTTTTTCTCTGATGCTTGCCCCATTACCAACGAAGCACCTGCAGCCAATTCATCAGCAGCTGCCACCTGGGTAATTTTTAGATGAAATCCAAAAATATCACTTGTTCCCCTCAGATCAACCATCCCCGGCATTCCAGCGAGGCCAATCGTGACCCCAACAGTGCCATTGCGCCAGGCTCTGCCGTGCGAATCGATGATCAGTACGCCAAGGGGGCAATGAAATTTCTCTTGAAGATACTCACGAATTTGCTCAGCCGATCGATCAGGATTTTCGGGGAGCAGTAAAACCCAATCAGAGTCTTTTCCCCAATCCCCGTGAACATTAGAATGATCAATTCCGGCATTTGCGCTGATAAAACCTAATTTATGCTCAACGATCAGGGTATTAAAAGCCGTTCTGACGACCGATTGGCTTTCACGTAAAACCAACTCAACAAATCGGGGGTCTTTGCCGGTGATTTCTGCATATTTTTTGGCTTCATCAGTAGGCGTCACATTAGTCATGTTCACCAGGCGACCTTCTGCCTTGGAAACAATTTTTTGTGCCAGGACCAATACATCCCCATCCTGAGGAGATATTCCTTGTTTTTGCATGCCATCAGCAATAATTTCGCCAAGGTTATCTCCCGGATTGATCAGGGGTAAATTATCAATAGTTGTTAATGTCAAATTCATAAAAAACTCTATTCCTTGATCCCGGTGATCTTAATCCCTGCTGCTTTTCCTTCAAATTGTTTGTTCAAACCGATCAGAATAGAAGTCATCCCTTCGATCACTACTGAGTTTTCAATGACACCGCCGTCCCAACCGATCATGCCTGCTTTTTTGACCAGCTCAATCACTGTCTGGCGGGCTGCTTTCCCCGTTCCGCAAACCACGACATCACAATTCACTTCTTCATCATTTAATAGCCGTTCATAAGAAATATTTTGGAAAGCTGCCACAACGGGGGTCTGTTCACCCAGGAAATTTTGGGCTTCCTGAGCAGCGCTCCCTGCTGCCGGCATTTGAACTTTGGTTACTTTGGGAGGAACCAGGGGAACCGTTACATTGATCATAATCTTCCCGGCAACCTGATCTTTAATGCTTTCAAGCATTGGCATTTGCGCCGTATAGGGGACAGTTAAAACAGCTAGATCACACCAGGCAGCCGCAGCCGGATTTTCCATTCCGGAAATAAAAAGTTTTTTATCTTGTAATTTTTCATTGAGCTCGTCAGCGGCTGCTTGAGCTTTTTCTATCGCTCTTGAACCAATCACGACCTCTAAACCAGCTTTTGCCCACCGATAAGCTAATCCCTTTCCTTCTTTACCCGTTCCACCTAATACCGCTATTTTTTTAATCTCTTTTGGGGATTCTTCAGTCATTTTTCCTCGATTATTTAAAATTGTTTCTGATAGTGCTGCCAAACCTCACGCGAAGAAACTAAAGCAGCCTGTGAGATTTCTTTTTCATCAAGAGTCAAGAGTTCCCGGTCTTTCATCAACCATTTTCCGGCGACCATAGTGGATGTCACCATGGAATCTCTAAATCCGAACTGGATATGCCAGGGGAGGTTTCCAGCAGTCATTTCAGTGAACGGAGTGTAATCCACCAAAATTAGGTCAGCCTGCGCATCTTCTTCGATCACTCCGATCTTGCCATTCTGTGGAAAGAAATGGGATGCCAGTTTGCCGTTGTTATAAAAAGCAATATCAGCCAATGCTGCCCCGTTCATGCGCTGGGGATCTTCGTTCCACAACTTGTGAACCAGGTAACAGGTACGGTATTCATCCCACATGGCATTCGAAAAACCATCATTTCCCAGACAGACTTTCACACCCATACGCATAAATGAATCAATATCGGCCATGCCAACTGCGTTATTCATATTCGAGCGCGGTTGATGGCTGAGCCAGGTTCCCGACTCTGCCACTAATTCCACTTCTCGCATATCCATATGCACACCGTGGGCAATGATGCTATGATTCCCCAAAAGGCCATGTTTTTGTAATCGATCCACAACCCGCAGACCGCTTTTTTGAATTGAATCATATTCATCCACCAGCCCCTCGGCCACATGAATATGGAATCCGGTGGATTGATCTATTGCAGCCCGGCATTTATCCAGTGTGGCTTCAGAAAGTGTCAAACCGGCATGTAATCCAAAATTGGCAGCAATTCTTCCTTCATAGCTGCTCCGATGAACCTTCTGGATCATGCGAACATTCTCTTTGATCCCTTGCTCTGCCTTTTCAACACCACCGCGGTCGGTTACTTCATAACAGACCACGCCGCGAAGTCCGCTCTGGATAAGACAATCTTCAATAACATCCAACGAACCATCGATAGCATTGGGAGAAGCATGATGATCAAACAGGGTCGTATTTCCGTGGCGGATCGCATCGATCAAACATACAAGCGTGGAATACTTTACGTCTTTTAATGTTAGCGATTGATCCAACGGCCACCACAGTTTCTGCAAGATCTGTTGAAAATCAGCCGGAGCAGTTCCTGGAATCGCCATTCCCCTTGAAAAAGCACCGTAAAAGTGTGTATGCGCACAGATCAATCCAGGCATTAATAATTGCATTTTTGCATCTACGCGCATTTCGTCCGGAAATTCTGAGAGTAATTTCGATTGCAGATCAATACGAGATATTTTTTGGTCCTTGATCAAAACAGCTCTATCTTCAAGGATTTGGTTCGGACTTCCCCAGGTAACGACACGGCAATTCGTAATAAGCATTTCACCCTGCCTGAATATAATTTTGTCAACGCAAGGGTATTGTAGCATAAACACACCCATGGGCCAAAATTTGCATTAAGAATTAAATAGCATATAATCAAGACATTATTAAGAGGAGAAAATACCTTGGATACACGCCAATCTTCACTAAAGTTTGCCTCAGAAAATAAAGATTACTTTTTAAATGGTTTGGACGAATTAATCAGGATTCCTTCTATTTCTACCAACCCGGAAAACGCAGTTGATGTTAAAAAAGCAGCTCAGTTTCTCGCAGATAAATTAAAAAGCCTGGGAGTGGAACATGTTAAGGTCCACTCTACAAAGCTTCATCCGATTATTACTGGAGAATACCTGCACGCAGGATCGAACCAACCCACCATTTTGATCTATGGTCATTATGATGTTCAACCAGTCGATCCTATCGAACTTTGGGACCGCAGTCCCTTCCAGCCAGCTACCGTGGGCGAATACCACTTTGCACGCGGCGCCTCGGACATGAAAGGTCAACTTTGGTCCACGATCAGCGCAGTTGAATCGATAATAAAAACAGGGGAATTCCCGGTTAACATAAAGTTTGTTTTTGAAGGTGAAGAGGAAATTGGCTCCCTGCATTTTCTGAACTTTGTTGAAGAAAACAAGGAACTGCTACGCTCCACTGTCTGCCTCAATCCTGATGCCGGCATGGTCAACGCCAACACGCCAACAATTGTCTATGGTCTGCGTGGTCTGGCTTACTTTGAATTAAAGGTTTTTGGCCCCGCTCATGACTTGCATTCCGGTTCTTTTGGCGGCGTTATTCATAACCCTGCCCAGGTAATGGCCGAATTCATTGCTGGACTGCATGACGATCAAAATCGCATCACGCTGCCCGATTTTTATAAGAGTGTTCGCCCATTGTCCACTGAAGAACGAAGTGAATTAGCCCGCCTCAATTTAGGCGATGAGGTTTATCTTCAACAAACCTCCGTCCCCGCGCTTTGGGGTGAAAAAGGGTATACCAGTCTGGAAAGGACAGGAGCGCGGCCAACCTTGGAAATTAATGGCCTGCTCTCCGGCTTCACTGGTGAAGGCTCCAAGACGATCATTCCGGCATGGGCAATGGCAAAAATATCCACCCGCCTGGTTCCTGACCAGGATCCGGAAGAGGTCCATCAACAATTCATTGCCTATCTCGAAAAACATATGCCGAAAACGGTTAAATATGAGCTTAAAATGCTCAGCGGCGGTAAACCGAGCATTTCCGATACAAAATCAGCCGAGTCCCTGGCTTTCGCCAAAGCGCTGCAATCCGTTTGGGGAACTGCTCCAATCTACAAACGTGAAGGCGGGAGTATCTCGGTTGTCGCGGATCTGCAGGAATCACTTGGGATCGATTCCATTCTTAGCGGCTTTGGTCTACCCGACGACAATATCCACGCTCCGAATGAGCGATTGCATTTGCCTACCTGGTATAAAGGCATTGATTCATTAATCCATTTCTTTTTCAACGTAAAGAAGTAACCATGAGCACAGACAAACTAAAACTTCCCTCATATGGCGGTCAAGCTTTAATGGAAGGAGTCCTCATGAGAGGCTCCCATTATTTATCCGCAGCCGTACGTGATCCTTCTGGAAAAATAATCGTCCAAAGTGAAAAACTTGGCGGAATTTATGCTTCTTCCATAGTAAAAATACCGTTCTTACGCGGTCTGGTCATCCTTTGGGATGCGATTGGATTGGGAACCAAGTATTTAACTTTTTCTGCCAATGTGCAAACTGGAGAAGACGAAAAAATCGAAGGTCCGGCATTAACCATAACCGTACTGATCTCTTTCGCAATTGGGATCGGACTTTTCTTTCTGGCTCCTGCTGCAATCGTGCAGCTTTTCCAACACTGGTTAACTATCAACTCTTTCGTGGGTAATTTGATCGAAGGCCTGATCCGGCTTGTGTTTGTCATTGGCTACATGTGGGCTGTCGGTAAAATGCCAGATATTCACCGTGTTTTTATGTATCACGGTTCAGAACATAAAACGATCAATGCCTTTGAAAGCGGTTCAGAATTGACTCCTGAAAAAGTAAGTCTATTCTCTCTGCAGCATCCCCGTTGCGGAACCGGGTTTGTGCTGATTGTAGTGGTCTTTTCTGTGATCATCTTTGCTCTTCTGGGACCTCTCTCGATCTTTTGGCGCCTGGCTACCCGAGTTCTGCTTCTCCCCATCATAATCATGTTGTCTTATGAATATATGCGATTTCTGGCAAATCATCTGGATAATTCATTTATTCGCATATTAGAAGCTCCAAATTTGGCGATGCAGCGGTTGACCACGGCTGAACCTACTCTGGAGATGCTGGAAGTTGCCATCACTGCCTTTAAAAGTATGTATGACCAGGAAAATGCGGCTGGCTGAAAAGAAAGATACGAATGAAAACATGGCAGATATTACTTAGCGGAGTTTTCATCGGCCTTATCACAGGAGGAGCGATATTCTTGATCGCTTCTCCTCATAACGGGGCAAAAATTGAATTTATTTCACCCACCCAATCTCAAAATGTAACTGTTTCTGTAACCGGTATGGTAAACCATCCCGGGCTTTACACATTACCTGTTGGTTCGCGGGTAAACGATGCCATTCTGGCTGCCGGGGGGTCTCAAAGCGATGCAAAATTGGATGGAATAAACCTGGCAGAAGTTCTGGAAGACAGCGAACAAATAAATGTTCCTTCCACAAAAACCGAGATCCCTGCGAATACTGGCATAACTCAAGGTAAAATAAATATCAATCAAGCCACCCTTGCAGAGCTGGATTCACTCCCCGGCATCGGCGCAGAAAAAGCACAGGCAATCATTGACTTTCGTACGAATAATGGGAACTTTGCTTCCATTGAGGATTTGCTTTCGGTTCCGGGTTTTGGACCTTCCATCTTTGAGTCAATCAAGGAATTAATCGACGTTAAGTAAGTGAAATGGAGAATTTATGGATGTTTCTTTGAAAGAAAAATTTAATACACTTCTTCACGAAGCTATAAAAAGCAAAGACGAAGTAACTCGCGATACCATGAGAATGATACTCACGAACCTCAAATTAGCCGAAGTAGAAAAGAAACAGGTACTGGATGACAACGCTGTACTTGCTCTTATTCAAAAAGAAATTAAAATGCGGCATGAATCGATTGAGGACTTTAAGAAAGGTAATCGTCTCGACCTGGTAAGCCGGTCAGAAGAAGAAATTAAAGTATTGGAACAATTCTTACCCAAACAACTTTCTGACGCCGAGATTAAAGAAATCATTCAAAGTGCCATTTCAGAGGTCGGAGCGACTGCAATTTCTGATATGGGTAAAGTAATGAAAGTTGCTCTTCCTAAGATCCAAGGGAAAGCCGCTTCAGATCGGGTAAGCAGCTTTGTTAAAGAAATGCTACAAAAATAAAAGTGCCAAATTTCTTTCATAATTGGTTCAGAACACTTATATCACGGCAGTTTTATCGCAGTGGCTTATTGATTGCTGCTGCAATATTATCATTTGCTGCTTTGGTTTTGCCCATCGAACTAAGACCAAGTTCTTATCCGTTACAAGCTGGGGCGGTTTCGAATACCGATATTACAGCACCATTTACTGCCTCTTTTGATAGCAAAGCCCTGACCCAAAAAGCCAAGGATGATGCCTCAAATTCAATTTCTCCGGTTTACTTTGCTTCTGATCCGGCGATCACACGTACCCAGATCGATAATCTGCATATTGTTTTAAATTACCTTGACACGGTTCGCGCTGACTCATTAGCCACTTCAGATCAAAAATTAGCCGACCTCGCTGCCATTGACTCCATCTCTCTATCATCAGACTCAGCAGAACAGGTAATACAACTCACAGATACTGACTGGAAAGCGGTCGAACAAGAATCACTTTCAATTCTTGAGCAAATAATGCGCAAGAATATTCGTGATTATCAAATTCAAGATAACCGCGCCTCTATTCCCAATTTGATCAATCTTTCATTTTCAGACTCGCAATCCAAGTTAATTCAAGAACTGGTTTCCCCACTCATTGTTGCCAACAGCCTTTATTCTGAAAATGATACGCAAATCGCCCGAGATGCTGCAATTTCATCCGTCAAAACGGTTAAGTCTAACTATATTCAAGGACAAGCCATCGTTTTACGTGGACAAATCATTTCCGCCGAGCAATTTGAGGCACTCGGGTATTATGGATTTGTGAAACCCCAAAATAAATTTAGCGAACTGATCTCACCACTTCTGATAATTCTACTATTGACCGGTTTTATTTCACTCTACTTTCAGAGAAGAAAAATTTACCCGATCTCCGATCTTCGCAGCCTGACTTTGATCTCGGTTACCTATATTATTTTCTTGTTCGCAGCACGCGCAATCGTTCCCAATCGGGCAATTTTACCCTATTTGTTTCCTTTGCCTGCATTTGCCATGATGCTGGCAACCTTATTCAACCTGGAAATATCCATTGCCTTTACCCTGGTCATCAGCGTTTTAGCTGGATTTGGGCTTTCTAATTCTCTTGAACTTACAATTTTCTATTTGTTTACAAGCTTAATTGGAGCACTGGTACTCGGCAAAGGCAGGCGTGTCTCATCGTTCTTCTGGGCCGGGATCTTATCTGCTCTTTGCGGCAGTATTATAATTATTACATATCGTTTTTTGGACAATACAACCGATCTCTTGGGAATTGCCACCCTGACCGGGGTTTCATTACTCAACGGCATCGCCAGTGCCAGTCTGGCATTGTTCTTCCAATTTCTCGCTTCTCAAATTCTTGGTCTAACTACGCCATTGAATCTTTTGGAAATTTCAAGGCCGGATAATCCATTGCTTCAATTTATCCTGCAAAACGCGCCAGGTACTTACCAGCATTCATTGCAAGTATCCAATCTGGCTGAGCAGGGAGCAAAAGCAATTGGTGCTGACCAATTGGTAACCCGTGTCGGAGCACTTTATCACGATTGCGGTAAAGCAGTAAATGCCAGCTTTTTCATAGAAAATCAAATTCCGGGAAAATTGAATTCTCACGAGGATATTGATCCTTCATTGGCAGCGAAAACGATCATCACCCATGTTCAAAATGGCATCGCCCTTGCTGATAAACATCATCTGCCGCCTCGCATAAAAGACTTCATTCGCGAGCATCACGGAACTCGTCTGGCTCAATATCAATTTAACCGCGCACTTGATTTGGTAAATGGAGATCGCTCTAAAATAAATGAGGCTCTTTTCCATTATCCCGGTCCTAAACCGCGCTCAAAAGAAACTGCTTTGCTTATGTTGGCGGATGGCTGCGAAGCCAGAGCTCGAGCCGAGTTACCCAAAACGGATGAGGAATTGAGATCTTTGATCAAGAAAGTGATCGATGGTTGTATTCAAGAAGGTCAACTAGAGGATTCCAATTTGACGCTGAAAGACCTTAATATCATTTCAGATGCGTTTTTCCGGATCATGTTGAATACACATCATCCGCGGTTAATTTATCCGGAGCCCAAACCACTTATTATCGAAAATGGTTCAAAAAATTAGCTATGATCTCAATTGAATTTGAAAATATTGCCAGTGATAAATCAATAAAAACAATTTTGCAAAAAGCTGCCAAAATTGGTCTTCCTGCTTCGCCAGTTGACTTATCGATTGTGGTTTGTGATGATGATTTTATTCAGAATCTGAACAAAGAGTATCGAGATGTGGACCGTCCTACGGACGTACTCTCCTTCCCATCTGACGAAATTGATCCGGGAGATGGAACTCGCTATTTAGGCGATATTATTATTTCTTTACCCAGAGCGACAGCGCAGGCGATCGATGCTCATCATCCGGTCGCGGAAGAACTTTCGATGCTGGCCATTCATGGAGTATTACATTTACTCGGTTATGACCACCACACAGAAACAGAAAAACAGATAATGTGGCAAAAACAAGCGCAATTATTGCTATCCCTGGGTATTACCATGGATAAATTCTCGGGGGATGAATAACCAATGAGCCACAATAAAAACCTTGCCGCTTCTTTCAAGAATGCTTTTCGTGGGCTGATTTCTGTTTATTCTACCCAAAGGAATGCAAAGATCCATCTGGGGATGACCCTGATCGTCATTGCCGTAGGTTTTTTATTAAAAATTTCAGCCATTGAATGGCTGGCTGTGTTATTTGCCATCGGTTTTGTCTGGGCCAGTGAATGTTTCAACACAGCGTTGGAAAAATTAACCGATCTGGTATCTCCGCAATATAACGACCTGGCGAAAATTTCAAAAGATGCAGCGGCAGCTGGGGTATTGATCGCGGCTATTTCAGCCGCTGCCATTGGGCTCATTATTTTCCTTCCCAAGATCACATCTTTGCTTTTCCACCAATCATAGAGGTGCAAATGTCTTCATTTCTCTTTGGAACAGTCGGTGCTCCCCTATCCACTCCCAAAAAACCGGGCGGGAGCATTGGCGCCATCCAAACACTGGCTGGGCTGAACCTTTTTGCCTTTGAATTGGGATGGGTACAATCTGTGCGGGTAAGCGAAGAGACCTGCGCCTTGATCGACGCTGAAGCCGAGAAAATGAACGTCAGATTAAGCGTGCACGCCCCCTATTTTATTAATTTAAATGGTTCAG
>Ga0182021_10012614_pt1 | contig 10039 bp, 9 predicted proteins | sample 612E3MmetaG_FD_120493 | JGI IMG/M metagenome (GOLD analysis project Ga0182021, IMG submission 120493) | Permafrost microbial communities from Stordalen Mire, Sweden - 612E3M metaG (Illumina Assembly) | ecosystem: Environmental > Terrestrial > Soil > Wetlands > Permafrost | place: Sweden... | reverse complement strand
TCCTGATGCTTGGCTTATAAATTATGCGAACCCTATGGCCATAATCTGTTGGGCTCTAAATGAATATACGCATATCAAGAATGTCGGTTTGTGCCACAGTGTGCAACACACATCTGCTGAACTTCTGAGATATCTTGGTGTACCAATTAAAACGGTAGATTTACCCGAAGGAGCTGATCCTTACTACCAAATTTTCCAAAATCAGGAACATGAGGAGTTGAAAGATCTCACGTATTGGGTGGCGGGTATAAACCATATGGCTTGGTTTTTGGAATTTAAGTGGCAAGGGGAAGATGCCTACCCTCTATTAAAGGACAGGTTTAAAGATCCCGCCGTTTATTCTGGGCCTGATGCACACTGGGGTGGACCTGATGATGTTCGTATTGAGATTTTAAAAGCTTTTGGATATTTCGTGAGTGAAGGAAGCCCCCATATGTCCGATTATGTCCCCTATTTCAGGAAACGGCCGGAGCTTATAAAGAAATTCAATCTACCGGGGAGTACGACCCGCGCATCTATTCGCCAAATGAGGATGGAGCAGTATGCGGAGTTTAAGCAGCAGGTCAAGAGCAACCATGAATTTCCAATTATCCGGGGTGTTGATTACGGAATAACCGTTATCCACTCTTTAGAGACTGGGACTCCTTCAAGGATCAATGGTAACGTCAGGAATAATAATCTTATTACCAATTTACCAGATGGATGTTGTGTTGAGGTGCCATGCCTCGTAGATAGGGAGGGTATTCATCCCTGTTACGTCGGGGATTTACCACCTCAACTGGCGGCTCTAAATCGGACGAACATAAACGTCCAGGAAATGGCAGTCAGAGGTATTGTTGAAAAGGATAAAACGAAAATTTTTCAGTCGATTCTGCTCGACCCATTAACTAGCGCGATACTGACTATCGATGAAACACGCCGAATGGTTGACGAGTTATTCCAAGTTGGAGCAGAATACCTGAAAGGCTATAAATAGAAGTTGCAATTTGGAGAGAATGAGGAAAGGAATTCCCCTGACCAATAATCAATTTGATCAGGAAATTTATAAATGTCAGGAAAATAAAATACCAAGGCAAGAAATAATCGAATTGACCATCGGTTTGATAATAGAATATCGACGATAGAATAAATAATTTAAAAATAGTAGGAGTTTTATAATGGCGAAGATCGTATTGATCGGAGCGGGAAGTCACGTTTTTTCTCAAAATCTCATCACGGATATTCTATCCTATCCTGAGTTGAGAGATAGTTCGATTGCATTGATGGATATTGCTCAGGAACCGCTGGAGCTGATAACAGCCTTCGCGAACAAAATTGTGAAGCAGCACGGTTTTAGTACCAAAATAGAGTCGACCAAAAACCGCCAGGAAGCTCTGCAAGGCGCGGACTACGTGATAAACACGATACAAGTTGGCGGGTTAAAGGCAATGTTTACCGATAAAGAAATTATCGATAAAGCCGGCGTTGACGAAGCGGTCGCCGATACTATCGGCCCCGGGGGAGTTTTTTATGGGGCGCGGAACGTACCGGTGATACTGGATATCTGCCGAGATATGGAAGAGCTCTGTCCGGATGCCTGGCTCTTGAATTATTCAAACCCGATGGCAATCATCACCTGGGCGATAAATGACTATACACGCGTTAAAACCATTGGGTTGTGCCACAGCGTTCCTCATACCGCCATCCAACTGGCTAAATATCTTGAGGTGCCGAAAGAAGAGGTCTCCTATTGGGTAGCCGGCATTAACCATATGGCCTGGTTTCTGGAACTGAAGTGGCAGGGGAAAGATGCCTATCCTCTATTAAGAGAGAAATTGAAAGACTATGCTGTTTATTCGGCGGCGGATGCTCACTGGGCCGGACCGGATGTCGTACGGACGGAGATATTCAAGGCTTTCGGGTATTTTGTTACCGAGTCCAGCGTACATATGTCGACTTATGTACCCTATTTCCGAAAACGTCCGGAGCTCATCGATAAGTTTAAGTTGAACACGTTGACCTTTACACAATGGACGGAGTCGCGAAAGAAGCAGGATGCTGAATTCAAATCAAAACTGAATTCAGATGAGAAAATCCCGCTCAATCCCAGTGTAGAGTATGGCTCTATCATTATCCACTCAATGGAGACCGGTAAACCTTCGAGAATTAATGCTAATGTAAAGAATAAAGGGCTAATCACAAATCTGCCAGAAGGATGCGGTGTTGAGGTGCCGTGTCTGGTGGATAAAGAAGGCCTCCATCCATGTTACGTCGGGGATTTACCGCCGCAACTGGCAGGATTGAACCGGACGAATGTCAGTGTTCAAGAGTTAGCTGTTAGAGGAATAGTGGAAAAAGATAAGACGAAAATCTTTCAATCGATTTTGCTTGACCCGTTAACCGGGGCGATGTTGACCATTGATGAAACACATCAAATGGTTGATGAACTTTTTAAAGCTGGAAAAGAATATATGAAGGGCTATAAATAATTCCAAAAAACAAGAGCTAACCAAAGGTGATGTAAACTTACCACCTTTGGTTAGCTGTAATTGTGCCCGAAATTGGTTTTTCTCGAAATTACAAACTAGACTTCGATGACTTCAATACCCATGATTTCACAGGCATCGCCAATGGACTGAGTATAATCTCCGTGAATGAGGCTGGCATGATGGACAAATCCTTCCGTAATCAATGTACGATACAGATTGTCCAGGTCAGGCACTTTCACCCAGCTCCAGGAGCCTTTCATTTTCCCGTCCTGCTTCACGGATTTGCCCTTGGTGACGAGCATCTTGAAATAACCACCGTCTTCTTGCAGGCTGGATAATGTCACGACTCCGGATTTAAGTTGAAACTCAGCGGTGCCCATGTCCGGACCCATGTAGTGGCAGGTGATTGGTACCTTGCCTTTTTCGCCGGAAAGGGTTACCGGGCCGTTCCCGCAGTGCCAGGCCAGGAAGGTATTCTTTTCTTCAGGATGTTGTAAAGTCCAGTCCATAAAATGGGGCGGCGTGGTTGATAATGATGCTTTATACTGTACGAGCATGGCCAGAGAACCGTAGAGGTCTCCTTCGCAGGAAGCCATAACACCGGCGGTAGTGATTTTACCCATAACATAGCAGGGCACGACATGAAAAAGCATCTCGATGGCCGGGTAGCATTGGATAGCCATGGCGGATAATCCTTTCTCACCGGCGAACTGTTTAAACGCAAATTCCAGACGCGCCAGTTTTTCTATCGATTCTTCACTTAAGCCGGACATATCGGTTTCTGATTTCATTTCCTTGGTAATTTTTTTCAATGCAGGGTCATCTTTTTTAAGAGTACTACCCCTGGCCAATAGTTCCGGCACACCGGTTGGGACCACTCTTTGATCGAACTGCTTAATCATGGCGTCTTCACTATAAATGCAGGTTTCAAAAGCATCAGGCCGGGGGCCGACCGTTCCAATTTTAGCCCCGATAAATCCCTTAACGACGGAGCAGGTACCGACAAAATCGGAGACGTACTTTTGGAAGTTTTTTTCCTCCGGGAAGACTAATCCGGCAAAGATGAACGGAATCTGACGACGGTTCAGCCCCGAAGCAATTGACAGAGTTCCGCAAAAAGAGTCTGAGATGCGGGTACCGCAAGGTGGAAGTTCACTCTCTTTCGTTGCGAAGAGTAATTGAGGCTTGTCACGAAAAGCCGTGGCGACGGAAAGAGTGGAGATTTCATCCCCGAAGGTCATCGTGCCGATAATGAGACCATCAATGCCTTTTTCCCGGAAGAAGCTGATTACTTTTTCTGCCTCCGCATTATTCCGCACAAATCCTTTTTGGGTCAAGGATTCATCGGGAACGACGATTTCAAATCCGGGGATTTTAGAGAAGACATCCAGGCATCTCTTACGCAATTGCGATGCCCAATCTTCACTGAGAGACTGCCTATGAGCCGGGACAAAACCAATCTTAATTCGATCCATTTAATATTCTCCTGCTTTCCATTGGCGCACTAATAAAGTTATATGAGAAGTTAATACATCACCATGCCGCTATCGACCTGAATACACTGTCCCGTAATATTCCGGGAGACATCGGAGGACAAAAACGCAACGGCGTTGGCGATATCGGCAACGTCCTGATTCCGCTTTAACGGAGCCATTCCGGCTACCTCGGCAAACATCTTGGTGATAGCATCTCCCGGTAAAGCTGAGAAGAAATTCGTGTTTAACATCCCGGGAGCGATGGCGTTCACGTTGATATTGGATGGCCCTAATTGGGCTGCCAATCCTCTGGTAACTGCGAGAACGGCGGCTTTGGAGGCGGCATAAGAACCGGGGCCGCCGAGACTCCATTTAGCGACAATAGACGCGAAATTAATAATTTTACCGTATTTATGTTCTATCATGCCGGGTGCAACCGCTTTTGAACAGTTCATTGTTCCGTAAAGGTTGAGAGCAATGTCTTTATGCCACATCTCTGAATTTTGGTCCAGGAATGGTACTCCCATTATCATGTTCCCGCCGGCGTTGTTTACCAGGATATCGATCTTGCCGAATTCTTTTACGGCGGCTTTTACCATTGCATCAACGTCAGCGCCTTTAGTGACATCTACTTTCAGGGCGATGCATTTTCGTCCTAGAGCTTTTACCGCGTCTGCGGTCTGTTTCGCTCCTTCGAGGTTAATATCGGTCGAAACGATGTCACATCCTTCTTTCGCTAAAGTCAGGCAGATACCTTTGCCGATACCAACCTGGCTAGCTGTCCCGGTTACCAGTGCCACTTTACTTTTAAGTCCGTAATCCATTGTTTCCTCCAAAAATTTTATTTTTTTAACAGGAGCTTGCTTGTTTTTTACATATTTTTCTTTTTATCAAGCTAGATGTCCTTATTCTACCACAAATGTGCATAAAGTTAGAAAAGAGTGACTAAGGGAGTGCCAAGGGAGATTTGTAACCATTTACCTCTCTCTAACTCTCTCTCCCGCAAGGGGCGAGGAAACTAAAAACAGGGAGCGAGGGAATATGTGTTGTTTTCTGTGTAAGCCGAAACTAGATTAAATCACAGGCTTCGGGTGGCATCCAGTGCTGGTCCTGGCCTTCCCATTTGACATTACAGCCGATGGGGTTGGTCAGCGGCACAGTGACGGGCTTAACGGTAAGGTGTTCGGAAAGGGCTTGATCCAAATCGTTGACGGTCATTTTGTCAGTTTCGCGTGGATTGTCCACACCACGGCCGGTATAAACCAGTTTGCGGTGGCCGTCAAAAATATAGAAATGCGGTGTCTTCAGCGCGCCGTAAGCCAGCGCCACTTTTTGAGACTTATCGTATAAATAGACCCAGGGGAATTTATATTCTTTCATGCGGGCCACCATGTTGTCAAAACTGTCTTCGGGATGCGTATGTTCACTGTTCGAATTAATGCCGACGAACCTAACGCCTTTTTCCAGATATTTTTCAGCAGTTTGCCGGGTGACTTCATCCGAGCCTTTGACAAACGGGCAGTGATTACAGGTAAAGAAGATGACCAGCGTTTTCGCATCTTTAAAGTCTGATAATTTATAGGTTTTACCATCTGTGGCCGGTAAGGAAAAATCCGGCGCTTTAGCGCCAATCGCTAATGTGAATGCCATTTTAAGCCTCCTATTTGCTTTTATAAACATAGTATACAAAATACACGCGAAAATTGCTGCCCCCGCCCCCGGGCGATTACCAGAGCTCATGGTGCTGTTGAATAAAATGAAAAGTAAAGAGTGGTGTATTTAAACACCACTCTTTACACTTTTCCCTTCGGGAATTTGAAGTTATTTGCCGGCCGGTTTCTTGACCGTTTTGTCTTCTTTCTTTAAGGGTTTTTCCGCGGCGCCACAACCACCGCATCCACATTTTTCAGCCATTTGTTTTAACTCCTCTTTTTTATTTCGTATTTAGTACCAATCACTATATTATTATATCTCATCAAGGAGGCTAATGGAACCAATTACTGCCTCAGCTTAAATCTTTTTTAATTTGTTCGTACTGTTCTTTGTTGATTTCACCTTTGGCGTAACGTTCTTTGGCGATATACAGCGGCGTTTGCTTGGAAGTTGCAGCATTGTGCTTACTAAACCACTTAAAGCTCAACACGGTTAAAGCGGCAAGGCCACCAAAAATTAATACCATCAGTAACCATCCTCCAACCATCCACCAATCGCTAACATGATGCATATGTAACATATCTTCCACCTCATTCCTCACTCTCTACTATCAGTATAACCGATATGAGAAAAGTGTGCGGAAAAAGTCACCAGTAAGAAGGGTTGTTGTCAGAAAACAAGAACATAAAGTATGGTTGTTTATTAGTGAAGTTAGAAATTAGGTATTAGGATTCCCGCCTGCGCGACAATCCAGGGGATTTCGACCAGCCGTTCTAATCACTGTACTAAAAGAACACGAAAAAGTTCAGACTATTTCTATGGCCTCTATTTAGTCAAAAACTCCTTGATTCTGGCACTATAACGCTGGTAGAGGAAGCCGCCTACCAGTAATAAGATACCCAATCCCACGAAAGCTATGATACGGTACATCGTTGATAGTGCGAAGACGTCATAAACGAAGACTTTGATGATTGATACCGCTATCATAATCAGCCCACCCGGACGTACTGCGCGGGAGCGTCTGGCAATACCGACAATAAGCAGGATAACGGCATATACTAACCAGAGTGCGGTAAGCGAGAGATTCTGAGCGTTATGGGCGGCGCTGCTTGCCATGCCGTGCAAGACGCGCGCATCAAAAAAGTTCCGGATTTCAAAGCTTAATACCCACAATGTCAGGAAATTCGCCGCGATTACCAGAGTTGAGGCCGGGGTCTTCCATTCCGGCACCAGTTCTTGATCGCGCCGGAGCAGTAAAAATCCGAGATAAGCGGCTGCAATATCGGCAACGTAGGCCAGGAAACGTCCGTTCAAAATCGGATGGAAACCGTGAATTCCTACTGCAATATCGAAGAACAACAAGCGCCCTGCGGTGACAATAAACACGCCATAGACGAAATATCGTAAATGCTGCAAGCGGACCCAAGTGACCAGATTACAGATAGCGGATCCATGCTTTCCAGCAGAAACTACTAAACAAGAGTAGAATTACAAAACAACTCTCCTGACACGTCATTTTAAGGCGCGGTGTAGGCATTTCACAGCAAGAAAAACAGGAGTGAACACAATCTTACAAGATTATGTAATTGTTGTTAAATAATTTCTGATAAAATAAAAACACCTCATTAGTACGAAACCTTTTAGGATGCTTTTTCGTGATTTTTATTTAAATAAACGTGAACGAAATAAAATATATTGAATTGGATTTCTATTTATACCCTTTCGTAAACTCTGCGTTGGCCTGGAACAATTCATCCACCATATTTCTGGTATCATCGATAGTCAGCACAGCGCTGGTTAATGGGTCGAGCAGAATCGATTGGAAGATTTTCGTTTTGTCCTTTTCGACGATTCCTCTAACCGCCAGTTCCTGAACATTAATGTTTGTCCGGTTCAGGGCGGCCAGTTGCGGCGGTAAATCCCCGACATGACAGGGATGAAGCCCTTCTTTATCCACCAGGCAAGGTACTTCGACACAACAGCCTTTAAGTAAATTAGTGATGAGATTGGTATTTTTTACGTTGCCTGTAACTCGTGCTGGCATGCCGGTTTCGATAGCATTGATTATAGAGACGCCGTAGTCGTTTTTCCGGACGACCGGAAGTTCCGCTTCCGAACCAATCAACTGCTTCAGTTCGTTATCCTTTTCCTGACGCATTTTTTCATTTTCTTCCAGTGTGCGCTCAGGCATTTCCAGTTTAAATTTACTGATTAACTCCGGTCGCTTCCTGAAATAGGGAAGGTACTCCGAAAGATGCGGACTGGTTTCCGTACAAAAATAGCCGAAGGCTTTAAAAACTTCTGCCCGGACGATATCCGGCCCGAAAACATGTGCATCCGGCCCCGAATAAATTGTCGGGTCTTTAAACTTCTCCCGTAGCAGCGGGTAAATATCTTGACCATGCCGTTTAAGTTCGAGGAACCAGGCCATGTGGTTGATTCCGCCGATCCAGTAGGAAAGCTCATCTTTGGGGATACCCAGGTATTTCGCCAGGTCGGCAGCGGTGCTTAGCACACCGTTGCAGATTCCAACATTTTTTATGCGTGTGTAGCCGCTAACAGCCCAGCCGATAATGGCCAGTGGGTTGGTGTAGTTAATCAACAAGGCATCAGGGCAAAGTTCTGCCATGTCACGGCAGATGTCGATGATAACCGGCGCATTGCGTAAACCAAAGAAGACACCGAGAGGACCAATGGTGTCGCCGGCACTTTCATCGACGCCGTACTTCATTGTAATTTCTTTATCAACGCGGCCAACTTGTGAACCACCAACGCGGATGGCCGCTAGAACATAATTGGCGTCTTTCAGGGCTTCACGACGGTTCATGGTTGACTCTATCTTCGTTGCAAATCCATGCTGCTTAACCATTTTTTTGGCGAAAGCGTTGACTAGTTCAACCGGTTCTTGATGGATATGCCCCACTAACGTAATGGTACTGTCCCTCAATCCGGGATAGGATAGTACATCCGTGATGATATTCCGCGTAAAAAAATGACTGCCGGCACCAATTAACACGATTTTTGCCATATTAAAACTCCTGATGAACTGCTTGACATTGATAATAGGCTAAGACAGTCCGAATGTAAAGTCTGGTAGATTTTAAATTGTGAATTAACTTTTTGAATTCGTTTGGAACTTGATTATTGTGATTTGGAATTTGGGTTGAGTGATTGGGAGTGGGGATTAGATGGTGGGCGGTATTGTACGATAGCTAGAACTTTTGAAACTATCGTTAGCCTATGAGAATAACAGTTCGAATCCCATCAGTTCAACCAAGTGCTTGCAGGAGTAAAGCAAAACTTAACAAACCAATTGCAATCATATATCGGTTGTACTCTAAAGGTCAATCGAGAAAGTATCTTTTCATTAACTTTCTCGATGAATTTCATCTTTGCTGCTAATTCCGTGCATAAAAAGTGAAAGCAGGTCACTCGATAATATATCATCACGATGCATTTTTTCACGTATTTCCGGATTATTAGCAATCCCTTGCTGGAAAAACTTGATGTACGCCCTGATTGCATCCTCGGAGATGTCCGTTCGGAGGTTTCCCTGTTCTTTGCCGGCTTTGATGAATTCCCGCAGCGAGTTTTCAATTTCTACCCCAATTACATTCGGGGACTGTTTCGTTTCCGAACTTTCAATTTCGATTTTGTAACGGTCGGCGACGTCTATCCATGACTGTAAAAGACCCTGGAATTTTTCCAGATAGGACTTTTTCCAGACCAATATCTCGCGAAACCTACTGGCAATTCCGTTAACAATCGTTTTACGGTAATCGCGGACCAGCTCGTCCTTACTGCCGAAGTTATTATAAATCGTCGCCTGGGACACCCCGGCTTTTCGGGCGATATCATTGACGCTGACTTTATCGGCACCGAACCTGGAAAAAAGGTCTTCGGCCGCCCGCCGGATATCTTCCTTACTTTGTTCTTTGCGACGTTCAAACCCATCCATTTTATGCTCTCCTGACCATAACATTATAATATTTATAATGATATATGTTGACAATTACAATATTTTAACAGTAATATTATTATAGTAATTATAGCATAACGTTATAAAATATATAACTCTAAAAGCTGACTTAAGATAACAAATCAGCAGACGGGGGGATTAAAAATGGGCGCATCACTAACAATCGAGGCAACCGGCCTAACAAAACGCTTCAAAGATATCGTCGCTGTAAATAATGTCTCTTTGCATATTCGCAGAGGTGAAATTTACGGATTTCTAGGCTTAAACGGGGCGGGTAAAACCACTACCATCCGCATGCTGCTTGGCATGATTAAACCGAGTGCCGGTTCAGTTTCCTTGTTTGGGACCAAAGTTCAGGCAGGTCAACGGGCAATATGGCAGCGGGTCGGCTACATGGTGGAAACTCCTCATGCCTATCCCGACCTGACCGTCCGGGAAAACTTGGAGATTTTCCGTCGTTTGCG
>Ga0182021_10012613_pt1 | contig 10039 bp, 10 predicted proteins | sample 612E3MmetaG_FD_120493 | JGI IMG/M metagenome (GOLD analysis project Ga0182021, IMG submission 120493) | Permafrost microbial communities from Stordalen Mire, Sweden - 612E3M metaG (Illumina Assembly) | ecosystem: Environmental > Terrestrial > Soil > Wetlands > Permafrost | place: Sweden... | reverse complement strand
CAAGAAAATGGAACAAGCTGTATCTAACTCTCTCGAAGAATCACAGCTGCGTGAGTCTGAGATTTCAGCTTTATTGAAGGCCTCAAGAACAGTTCTGCAAAACAAAGAATTTCAGCATTCTTCACGAGCAATATTTGACGCCTGCAAAGAACTGCTCGGAGCAAAGGCAGGTTATGTTGCCCTGTTAAGTGACAGTGGAAGGGAAAATATAGTTTTGTTCTTGGATTCCGGAGGGCTTCCATGCACGGTTGATCCTTCGCTGCCAATGCCCATTCGCGGACTTCGTGCCGAGGCATACAACTCGGGTAAAGTTGTGATTGAAAATGATTTTCCACAAAGTGAGTGGCAAAAATTCTCGCCTGAAGGTCACGTGCAACTCGATAACGTATTGTTTGCGCCATTGACTATTGAACAGAGAACGGTTGGAGTTATAGGGCTAGCAAATAAAATAGGAGGATTCACCAGACGTGATGCCGAAATGGCAAAAGCATTTGGAGAACTTGCTTCGGTTGCCTTAGCCAACAGTAAAATGCTTGAAATGTTGGAAGAAAATGAAAAAGAATTGAAGATGCACTCTGAACATTTAGAGAGACTTGTTGAGGAGCGAACCAAACAGCTTAAAGACTCCGAACGTTTAGCCGCAATCGGAGCAACAGCAGGGATGGTTGGGCATGATATTCGTAATCCGCTACAGGCGATAACTGGCGATGTCTATTTGTTGAAGACAGAACTAGTTTCAATGCCTGAAAGCGAAGACAAAAAGAGCGTTATAGAAAGTTTGGATGGAATAGAAAAGAACATTGACTACATTAACAAGATTGTTGCTGACCTTCAAGATTTTGCCCGACCGCTTAACCCTCATTTTGAAGAAACCGACTTAAAAATCATACTTGATGAGCTTTTGAAAAAGAATGGATTGCCAGAGAACGTTAAGGTAAGTGTTAAAGTGGAAAGTGAAGTTGAAAAATTCAGAACGGATTCTGCTCACATAAACCGTATTCTATACAATTTAGTCAATAATGCTCTTCAAGCAATGCCTCAAGGCGGAAATCTAACCATACATGTCTACAAAAAATCAAACGATACCGTCATAACGGTTAAGGACACAGGCGTTGGCATCCCAGAAGCCGTTAAAGGTAAATTGTTTGTGCCAATGTTCACTACGAAATCGAAGGGTCAAGGTTTTGGTTTGCCTGTGGTTAAGCGCATGACTGAATCTTTAGGTGGAACCGTAAGTTTTGAGAGCCAAGAGGGCAAAGGAACAACTTTCATAATACGCTTACCCCAAAAGAGCCAACGATAAATGAATAGATGAGTAAACATTGCACAAGTTTTATTTGCTAAAGGGTACTATATAACAATCGTTGTCTATTTTTGTGGTGTCTTAAACAGCTTGCTCTCTAATCAGGTGCTGTTTGTGTTGTCCTAAAAATCCAAAATTACAGTTTCACTTGCAGTTAGAAGTGAAGGAAAGTTGCAATTTGAGGGGGACAGACAAAGCTGGAAACGGTCAATAGGCGCTTGGAATTGTTAAAGCTTGAAGGTTTAGGCTTTTCTCAAGCGAAGATTGTGAAGGAATTAAGCCAGAAAAACGCTTGTTCTAAGCGCACAATTTATAACGATTTTGAAGGTCGTGCATCTTGGCAGCCGATTCTGCAGGGCGACGTTAAACCCAACGAGGTATTATTGAAAGTGATCAATAGGTATGAGCAGATTTATCGTCAGGCGAGCATGCGATTTCTTACTGCTTCTAATGAGTTGGCTAAGCTTGGCACTTTGAACATTATGTTGAAGGCTAATATGCTACTGAATGAGACGGCTGTTTTGCCCGAGACTCTGGGTCGTTTAAAGGAATTAGAAGATAAGGCGTCGAAGGGAGTGTTTGTGCCTTGAATCCTTGGCAACTAAACAAAAGAGTCAACGTTTTATCTCAAAACTTGACTGACACAGCAAAGTCTGAAACCAGAATTGACTCTAACTGTTTAACTGAACCTGAAAGAGTGCTCTTTGAAAAGGTTCAGGAGATCATAGGCAAGTATGCGCCTGCAATTCCGCCTCAAGATGTTATTGAAAAGAACGCTGATTTATGGTATAAAGGCTTGGAGATTTTTGGTAGACGAGCTATTGAGCTGTTTGTTGAGGTTATGCCCGCGACGCTTTGCTGTGATGAGCTTGAAACTTGGTATTTCAAAATGTACTTTCACAATTTTCTCTTAGAGACTGGCTTTTTGAAGTTAAATGGGATGGCTTCAGAGTGATAGCTAGTGTCAAGAAAGATTTCAGTCTAAGAAGCCGAAATGACAATGAGTTAAAACAAAATTTTCCAGAGATTTCAGAGCTAAAACAGCTGACTAGCAATGTAGTTGTTGATGGAGAACTTGTTGTTATGAAGCACGGATCTCCTGATTTTCAAGCGATGCAGGAACGAGCCAAAGCAACAAACCAGCGAAGCATTGAAAGGCTTTCACATGAGAGCCCAGCAACTTATGTGATCTTTGATATTCTAGAGAAGGATGGAAAGGATCTTACAGATCTGCCTTTTGTTGAACGTAAGAAAATCCTCAAGCGATCAGTTAAAGAAGGAACGCATGTTTGCCTGGTTGACTCAATAGATAAACTCGGAGAAGAATACTACAAAATAGTTGCTAAGAACGGATTGGAAGGGTAGTTGCTAAGAAGAAAGACAGCACTTACGAGCAGGGCAAGAGGAGTGATTCATGGCTGAAGATAAAGCAGTTGCAATCATGCGATTGTGTTATTTTCGGTTATACTGATGGTGAAGGTTCTAGAGCTTCAATTTTCGGATCATTGGTTCTTGGTTTGTATGACCAGAAAGGCAAACCAGTTTACGTTTGCAATGTCTCAAGTGGATTAACTGAGGAATTGCTTTGCACTTTATTAGACTTCTTTGAGAAAATAAAGGTAGAAAAGAAGGGGGCAAATAACTTTTTTTAAGCCATTGCTTGTTTGTGAAGTAGTCTATCAAACAGTCACTAAGGATTTTAGCCTAAGAGTACCTAGATTTAAGGGAATACGAATTGACAAGAAACCGAGCCACTGTACACTTGAGCAACTTAACCTAAAATAACCGTTAGCGCCGACATAGTTATTAGTTTTTTCTTCCATGCCGGTTTCACTTAGTTTACTAAAAGTTGTTCAATGTAATAAGTTGTTGGGTAAGGTAGGAAATAATTTAAGCATCTCGACTGTTGAGTCGGGAAATTGGCACTTTTTTCTTTTTCCATTTTTTTAACCCTAAACTAGATAGATTGTAGAGCAACTTAAAAATCCCGTAATCCAAAGTCAATTCTACACCGTAGTCCTCCAAATTCTCTCCTCAATTACTGTCATTGAGATTCTGGCAATTAGAGGTTTTCGATGATTTTTAATGTCTCTAAGAGAAAGGGTCATAGTAATTTCGAAAGATATTTGGACCTGAATTTTTGTGGTAAAGCAGTTGGGGGTTGTACCTTGAATTTTGAGTGAATTAATAGTGAAGTATTTGGACTATTAAGACAAGTATTTTCAACTGTTTTCTTTATATTTCCAATTCGGAAAAAAAAATTCTGTTAACTTATTAAATTTTTTTAACAATTTAGGCAAAAAAACTGTATAAAACTACGTTTAAAAGACTTTCTCAGCGAAATGTTATAAGCAACCTGTTATCAAAAAGCTCTCGTTTTAAATTAAGGAGGTAAAGCAAAATGAACATCAAATTTTCGAAAAATCTAAAAACAACCACAGTAGCAGTTCTTATGATACTTTTGATGGTCTCTTCAGTCTATGCATTAACAGCACCAGTCAAAGCTCAAGTTTCAGCTACACAGCAAACTACTGGACCTCTACCAACAGGGGTCACACCTAACGTAACGATTAATCCAAGAGCATTCTTAAGCTTCACACCCACTACGGTAGGCATAAACCAACAAGTACTAGTTAACGTTTGGACAACAGCACCACCAAATGCAGACAGACTACACCATGACTACCAAATAACAATCACAGCTCCAGACGGAAGCAACACCACAAAGACAATAGATTCAGAGGTTGCAGACGGAACAGCATGGTTTACTTTGACACCTACACAAATAGGCACTTATCAACTTCAATTCAATTTCCTTGGTACATACTTTCCAGCAGGTAGATACAGTGTTGGCTATATGGTTACAAACACTACAGGCACCTTATACACTGAGTCAATGTACTATACACCAGCTTCCACATCAGTACAAAACTTAACAGTACAACAAGACATGGTATCTTCATTCCCAGCAATGCCACTTCCAACTGACTATTGGACAAGACCAGTAACAGCTAACAACAGAGAATGGTGGTCAATTTTAGGTAACTTCCCGTGGGTCAACGGTAATACACATGACTTTGCAGGACCATATGTCATAGCACCAACTAGTGCACACGTTGTATGGAGACGACAAGGAGCTATCGCAGGACTCGTAGGAGGAGAAAGTGGACAGTTATCAATAGACGCATCACAAGTTATTGGTGCAGGTGCTGCAGGAAACCCAAGTGTAATATATGATGGACGATGTTATGAAACATACGCAAAACAAGGAGTAGGCAACGTTGCAGCATGTTACGACTTACAAACAGGACAAATTTACTATGAGATACCTATTGCACAAGGCGGAGTCACACCAACATACGTTTCAGACACAGCATCAGCTTCTGAAGGTGGAAGTACAAACATGGGAGTCGGAGCAGAACTAATCGCTTTTAGTGGAGCACAAATGATAAAAATTGACCCATGGACTGGGCTAGTATTAACCAACGTCACATGTATGTCAGGTACATTCTTTGACAATAACTATGTTTTGAGCGTACAAACAATTAATGCCTCTGCAGGTAACTATAGATTAATCAACTGGACTACAGTTGGAACAAGCAGCACTTTTGCTTCCAGAATTGTTAGTAACATAACTTTCCCTTGGAGTAACATAGGCACAGTCTATGACTTGAATACAAGCGTTGGCGTACAAATCACAACACCTACATCAACAGGTGGAGCCTTAACACAACAAATTGCAACAGCAGCAAGCTTAACAACAGGACAAATACTCTGGAACATGACAATTGACGGAGGGTCATTCAGTTCATCATGCTGTGTCGCTGACAACGGAAAAGTTGCTATACTAGTAGACAAAGGATACTACTTATGCTATGATTTGCTTACTGGTAAAGAATTATGGCAAAGCCCAACAATGGATTACCCGTGGGACGCACCAGCATTCGGAGCTTATGATGTTGCTTCAGCATACGGAATGATTTATCGTTCAGCATACACAGGAGTCTACGCCTTTAATTGGACTAACGGTAACATAGTTTGGAAGTTTGAATCAACAACACCATATCAATTTGAGACACCATACACAGATGCTAATGGAACTAGTGTCTATTCATGGAACGGCGGAATATTAGTTGCAAACGGAATGGTTTTTGACTACAATACAGAACACTCACCGACAGAGCCAATTACAAGAGGATGGGGATTGTACGCAATTAACGTAACAACAGGTACGAACGTTTGGAATGTTACAGCATATTCAGGTTCAAGAACTTTCAGAGGAGCAGTTTCAGACGGGTACTTAGCATTCGACAACTTCTATGACGGATATATGTATGTCTACGGCAAAGGCTTAAGCTCAACAACAGTGACAGCGCCACAGACACAAATAACAGCAGGACAAAACGCAGTAATTTCAGGAACAGTTTTAGATAAATCACCAGGTGCACCGAATACACCATGTGTTAGTGACAATTCAATGGGGGTATGGATGGACTACATTTACATGCAACAACCTAAACCAGCAAACGTAACCGGAGTTCCAATATCAATAGATGCAATGGCCCCTAACGGAAATATGATACATATTGCTACAGTGACAAGCGATGGAATGAGTGGAACTTTTGGATACACATGGGCTCCGACAACTGTTGGACAATATACAATATATGCAACTTTCGTAGGTGATGATTCATACGGCAGTTCTTTTGCAACGACTTATGCTACAGTAACAAATGCAGTAGTAACAACAACGGCACCAACAACGAGCACACTAAGTATCGGAGCAACATCAACAGACACACTTCTGATGGCACTTATCGGCGGAATCATTGCTATAATAATTGCAATCGGAATAGTTGGTGTATTGTTACTTAAGAAAAAATAAAATAAAAAAACCAAAATTATTCCTTTTTTTTAGATTTTAATCAGTTAATTATGCGGATAAATGCTTTTTTTAACGTTTGGTAGGATTTTTTACGTGAAATTTAGCCTATTTGTATTAGAATGAAGTACTTGGACTATTAAGTTGAAGTACCTCAACATCCTTTCTTTTTTCCCATTTGGGGTTAACTAACTTAACTGAAGTTTATCGAGGTATTCGTTTTGATTTTGGTTTAAATTATTACACGTGTAAATTTTTTCTTTAAAGACGGCGAAGCCAATTTCAAGGAAAATGTGAGGATTGTTATTACAAGGAAATTGAGAAAATTGTCTATTCTCGGCGCATCACGATTTGTTTCTCAAGTCTGGGCTCAGTAAACATTACGATATTTTCTTAGAGCCTAATCTCGTCTTTTTCATCTTTTTCGTTCCAACTTTGCCTCAGAATCCATGTCAAGCCATAAAGACACTACCATTAATTGGAGTTTAAAGAGTTGTCTCAAAAGTCTAAGTCACTTAAACTGACATCTGCTTTCAATTTTTAAGGCTAACTCTTTTGAAGTTTTGTTTAAGTGACTACAGAAAACATAGCTGTTTTCCAAGATAACACGCGATGATACAGGAAAAGGTTTGAGAAGTCATTGTTTTCTTGCCTTGAAGTACCAAATCGATAAGTTCTTTCTTGAACAGCAGGTGTTAGCCCTTACAAAGCAGCAACTGACTTTTCTGTATCATTCTATAGGAATTTTTTCGGAAAAGGAAAAACAGTTGGAGAATCTGTTCGACTGGCTAGAGAAGCATTAATTGGAAAACTGAACAGAAATTTTGAAACTATTAAAGCGACTATAATAAGAGAAAATCCGATAGCGAATAATTTTTTGTTCTTCATATTTTCAAAATAATAAATTGCTGCCAAGGAAGGAAAAACCCATAATTACCCTAAAATACGAAAGAAATGGAAATGACCATTTTTTAATTTTCAAAAAGGAATAACACTTTTTCATTTTATCTATTTGTTTACTTTGAGGTATAAGCGGTAGAGATGGAGTTGTTAGGATCCTCATTTTCTCTATTCTCAGCAGTATCTTTCATTTCGTCAACTGCTTTTTTCATACTTGTCACGGGTAACAAGTTTCCAAAAACGATTTGTCGTGATAAAAGTTCGATTTGTTCATGTTCAGGGTTGTACTTAATATCCGAAATTGTCATCTCTTTGTTGGTAACATACAATTCTATTATACAATCGTCGGGGTGTTCTTCGGGGATTCCGCGGACAACTATTGCATAGTAATCATGTTTTCCCCTTGAAAAGAGGCTCCCATCTGCGTCAACGATTGTCCAATTTAATGTTGCCAGATACTTTTACTCTCCTGCTCTTTTTACTCTTTGGTTGAGTATTAGTTTTAGGGTATCTATGCTTTATGTAATAAAGTGCTTTTTCAGTTACTATAATATTTATGAAAATGAATTTAGCTTTAAACCAAACTGTAACCTAACTAAATATTCCATGGCAACCGGCTTTCAAACTGTGAATATTTTGTTCATTTTTAGGGGGCGAGCGTGTATGGATAAGGTTGCTAGAAGGTTGGAATTGTTAAAACTTGAAGGATTAGGGTTTTCTCAAGCTGAGGTTGTGAACGCATTAAGCCAGAATTGGTTATAATAGATTGTCAATACAAAGTGTCCGAGAAATAGAATGGGCATAAGCCAGATAGCTGGACTTTGTTTCACTCTTTCTCTTTGTGTTTGTCTTACTCTTAGTTTATGTCTTTGTCTTGGTGTCTGTGGTGGAGAAAGGAGAGTATGTTTGGGTTTGGGATTAAAAAATAATATCTAACCTTTAGTCATTGGTGGCGTCCTAACAGTAAATTCAGAGAAAAGGGCACCCAACTATTTACTATGATTAGTTAGTTTTTGGGTGTCTCTTCATTTGAAATGGGTGAAAATGTCTCAATTCTTTTGTTGGTGTTTTGATTTTTCTTTTGGACCTCTTTGAGTCTATATTTGAAGTCTGCTTTGGGTGTTAAGCTATTTGTTTTGGATTTTTTCGTTGTCATTTCTTTTCTACCTCTAAAAATTTTTTGATTCGAAGAATTTGATTTCTTATCGGGCATGGAAACAATGTTTCCATTAATCCCTCAACTGATACGGCAGTATATAAGCAGTTTTCGGTTCGTATATTTCGCAGGGAGGAGGGAATTAAAATTTAATCCAACCAATTTTAGTCATGCAAACAACGGAAGAGGCGACACCAGAATAAACAATGGATTACGCGGCAGCCTTAGCCGAAAACGCATAACCGTTTCCATGCAGTACGTCCCAAGACCTCAGATTCATACCCTGCAATAACTTAACTTCAAGGACAGAAATATGATTTGCAGTCGGGCAATCTCTAATCAGCTTTTTGAGTGTCGCGTTCCTTTCAGGAAATGTCAATGTGCGGCTAATTTGGGTTTTCTATCTCTTCTCGTTATCTTCAAATCCTCTCTGAAACCTTTTTTCTGCAGTTTTAACGATTCTCTGCCCTGCACGGCTACGTAATCTGGCCACCCGCATTTTTATATGGCTTTGATACTACGCGCATCTATGAGTTTGCTTCTTCGAACCATGTCCAGCCCTTACTTTGCTTCATTGTTGGGCTATATTCTGGATATATATCGGTTTTAGGAATATGTCGAATCCTAAAATAACAAATATATTGAGACTTACGATAGCTGGTTTATGTGGAAGAGTGCAACATATGAACAGTACAACACAACTACAGAGAAACCAAGATGCAGCAGTCACAATCAACCCTGAACCGGCATGCATAATCTGGCTTAACAACAAAAAAGCCGGCTCATCAAAGGCTGACTTTGACAGTCTGTTCTTAGAAGCGGTGGACTCCACTTTCTCAATGCTGAGCGACTCAAACAAACAATCCCTATACTTTCACCTAAAGGACAGCTTCGGCATTGGCAGAGAAGCAATACCCCAGAATATTGAGGTTTTCGCGAATATGCTGGAACAGGTCTTTGGGCAGGGGGCGTTACTTCTTGAGGCAAGAATCATGCAGAAACTCCACAGCAAAGTCCCACGCTTCAGGTTTTCCCCGGAAAAAGGCGAGTTGTCTTTCCTCGGTTACATAGAAGGCCTCCGCAGCTTCCTATAGCGTGCTCCCAGTTCCAAGGCGTCACAGCAGACACCATGGTCAAATGCTCTCAGCCTTACGCTACTTTGTTAAATAGGGACTCAGCAAATCATCTAAAGATTTCTCAGCAGACTGTCAAAGGCGAATTTCCTCTTTGAAGAGTTGATCTCGCCGAGATTAGCGGGGCTGCTTGTATTCGGATTTCGCTGTCAGTTACCATATTTTTGCAGATGAGGTTGAGTGAGCTTTCGGTAAAGCTCAAAACAGTTTTCCCCTCGTTAGTTAGCTTGTACACTTTTCGCGGCCTTTCTGTATTCATGTTCCATGCGCTCTTTACATAGCCTTTTTTCTCCATTAGCCCTAGTAGGGGGTAGACGGTGCTGGGTCCGAAGTAGACGCCGAAGCCTTTGCGGATTTTGGTGATGAGCTGGTATCCATGCATTGATTCTTTGTCTAAATATTGAAGAATAATCATGTCTAAGAGTCCTTTGGTGAGTTTTGTTTGGGTTTCTTTTTGGTAGTTATTGTTCATTTTTTAAGTTTTTCTCCTGTTGTTGTGTTGTACAGACGTACAATATGTCTTCATAAGACACATTTCTTATGTCTTCATAGTATGCAAACCACCACATAAACCCTCGCACATAACTCAAGCATATCAAAACGTGCTCAGAGACCCAATTGTCGAACACAAAAACAAGTCAATACATGAAATATCTCTTAAAAAT
>Ga0182021_10012612_pt1 | contig 10040 bp, 8 predicted proteins | sample 612E3MmetaG_FD_120493 | JGI IMG/M metagenome (GOLD analysis project Ga0182021, IMG submission 120493) | Permafrost microbial communities from Stordalen Mire, Sweden - 612E3M metaG (Illumina Assembly) | ecosystem: Environmental > Terrestrial > Soil > Wetlands > Permafrost | place: Sweden... | reverse complement strand
GGTTAGCCTGGTCCGACCCCAATTATCCGCTTCATTCGGACCCTCGACCCGGTTTGTGATGACCATCACTTCTTCCAATCGTAGGTCAACTTGCCGCACCCACACCTGATTTTGCTTTCCACATTGTCAAAATATTTGATAGCAATGAACTTCTTACACTCATCGCAGTAAAACGCATGAATAGTATTCTCAATATCTTCCCATATTGCAGAAAAGTCCTCAATGCTTTCGGTGAACTCATTGTCATGAGACTTGATGTTACCAATGAACATTGGCATTCCCTTCAGTTTTTGAATGTTAGCCTTGTCCTTTAATCCATTTCCCTTCTTTGAAATTCTACTCAGCACAGCATCCAATAGTTCAGGGGCCATTCTTTTTTCATTGATTTCATTATATCTAAATGCCACGTGGGCATCTATGTTGCATGCGATTCCTTTCATTACCTTTTCAGTATAAACCCTGATATCATTGCCAAGTCCTTCTTTCTTTTTGTCCTTAAATTTCTTGAGAATGCGCTCCTTAATGTCTGTTATGCTTTCTTCAATTCTCACTCCATTTTCTTTTGACCACTTAAAGTCTTGAATTAACCACCCTTTGCTTTTTACATCACTAGCCACTAATTCAAAGAACCCCCTCTCATGTGTAAATAAAAGAATTTGGTAGTCGCCGAACTTGTCAGCAAGCAACTTTGCGAACCTTAATCTGTGTGGCCTGTCGAAACTGGAAATCACATCGTCAAGAACAACAAACCCGTTCTGTTTATTAAATGCTTTTACTGAAGCTAAAAAGAAAGACAGACCAAGACAGTTGATATGGCTTTCACTCAAATAAGCGATTGGTGCAGTTTTTATCGCATCAAAAAAACTAAACTCAATTGTTATTCCGACTAGGTCATCGTTTTTGTCCTTGATTGGCATTAGCTTGATCTTCTCAATCTTCTCGTTGGGATTCATGGTAGCGTAATAATCATCAATGTGTGTGGAAAACATCTCCAAGAACGCATTTAGAGCTTTTTCCTGCCTCTTAATAAAATCAGCAAAAAGCACTTGGAACGTCCTTTGGTGTTTGGTGAGTATATCTTGTTGTCTAGTAATGATCTGATATTCATTGTAGGCGTGGGCTGCCTGAAATAGCTTCGTGTAAATTTGGAATTTTATATTTGACTTCTTGCTTTCCGTGAGTCCTTTTGCTGTGTCTAGAGTTTGCTTGGCAAGACTAGATATTCCTTTCTTGTCAACCCGCAATTTGCTTGGCAGCTGAATTGGGTCCTTATCTATCAATTGCTTTTGCAATTCATTGGAAAAGGCGCTTAAGGATGTTTTGACTTGCTGAATCATCTTAAGAAGCTTGGCGTTTTCCTTTTGCTTGAAAAGCTTCTCTTTGAGGAGGCCTCCTATCGTATTAATGTTGACCTGCAAAACATCTTTCAGTTTCTGACCCTCATCTTCTAGCTGGTCCTTTTGTTTTTGTAGTTCCTCTAGTTCTTTAATTCTTTCATTCAATTCACTAATTAATTCGACTTTATTTTTTCCTTGTTGGCAGAGCGGGCAGTAATCATCCTGCACTACATCGCTTTGCAGAATGCTCTGCCCCTCTTTAAGCAAAGAGAGAAGCTGCAGTTTTTGAATATTTTGAGGGTCTTTTCGGAGTTCGGCGTAGATTGTATGATAGGCTTTATAGCCTGAGTGTATGTTATCCATGTTCCCAACGACTTCGGTTAAACTTTCTCCAACCTTCGTAAAGAAACTAATTTGATCAAAGAGAGCACCATCTTCTTTGGCTTCAATCTCTTTTAGAACACTTTGAATATCCTTATGCGATTCGATGCTCTTTTCAATTTTCAGCGATTTTATCAGCTGATTTGCACCTGCAAAAAGTTGATCATCTATGTAAGCATTTTGCCCAAGATTATTCAGAATAACAGATTGTTGGGCGTTTTTTTGATTATCATAGTTGACCGATTTAATGTTACGAGCAATTCTTCCCGCAGACTTCTTGAGAAGACTTCGGACGTCAGCAACTGCAGAGAAACCAATGATGTTTTGGAGTCTTTCGAGTTTGTCGCCTGCGGTAGCGACAATAAATTGCACTAAATCTCTGTAGCGTAGAATTAAGTTTTCAGATTGAGTAGCTAGCAAATATACTTCAAAATCATCTGTCGTATTAGATGTAGATGTCTTTAATGACACATCAATGGTTTTTGTTGCATTCAGTTTTGGATTGGAATACTGAATGTCAATAAACGCTTTTTCATTATCAGGAATGAATAGATTGCGTAATGATCCTCTTCCTTTTGTTGCGCCAGTTTCTCTGGTACTTAAATGCTCTACACCATCTGAATAGTACCACTCAAGAGCGTCAGTCAAAGAGCTTTTTCCAGATCCGTTATCCCCAAATATCAGAATCGATCTTTTATCCAGCTCTAGTGGTAAAGGCTCCCTGATGCCCCTGATTCCGCCGATTTTGATTGATTTAATCTTTATCATCTTTCCCCTCCGTTGCAGCAAGCCCTTCTATCAGCAATTCACTCATAGCGTTCTCGACATTCGTATCGGTCAGTTTTCCTTCATCATACAAGGAAGTCAGCTTCTCAACAGTTTTTTTATCTACCCCTTCTATATTCATGATCTCTGCGAAGAACTCGTCAATTACCTGTTTGCCACTCTTAATCTCGTTACTCATGATGTAATACCCTTTTTGTATATTAATCAAAATATGGCCAATCGATTATGAAGTTGGCCTTCAGCTCCTTATCTAATATTTCATACCCAGATTTATTATTGCAGATGGGATACACGCCATATTTTTCAACGAAATCTAGAATGAAATAACTTTCGAGGTCCTCAACTCTGTTACTCCAGAATTTCCGAAGCATTTCAAAATTTATATACGTAAAATACAGTTGTTCTACTTTGCCGTAGTTGATAAGCCCCCAGTTCTTACTTTTGCCTTCAAAGTGTTCTGATAGTCGGCTGCCAAGACTGTTTGTTTTCTTCTCGCTCATTCCAATATAGAGTAATCGAGATGTTTTGAAAGGGTATTGAATTCTCGTTTTGTTGTTAAAAATAAAATAAAGCCCCGTTAGCCCCAAGAGGGGCTTTATGTTCGGTATTCCAAATGTTTTTGGTATATCAAAAAATATTTTAAACTCTGCTGTTTTTTCACTCATATTTTTGTGAATCCTAGAAAATATTGGTTCTTATTTTTTACAGCAATTAATATACTTGATGGGTTTTCCCGATTTTCATAAACCCTGCATCCCACATCTATCTCTTTATGGTGTATTTGTCATCAACGATTGGGATGTAAGTACATCTGCAAAACTCATTTGTGCACTTTTCATTAGGTAGGCTTGGTACGTCATTTAAGTTGAATCTCTTTTTAGATATTTCTCTACAAGCAGCACAGGTTCGATTATCCTCACAACAAAGAATTTCCACTCCTATAACGACGCCACTTTTTCTATAATTTTGAAGAGAAGATCCATTATTCATTCTATTCGTTTCCTTGGCTTCTGCTACTTTTTTCTTTCTTGATTCTATGCGCTCCTCTCTTGTTTTCACAACGCGGATACCTTGTTTCAATTGCTTTGCTTTTTCCAATCTCTCAGACAACTTCTGCTTATCCGCTCCATTTAACGCAAGATGCTTCTCCAGAATAGCCACCTCATCATCATATCTTTTCTGCTTCCTGTACATTATGGCCAGTCTCTCATAACAATGGGGGATACTATTCCCTTCCTCTATATTTTTAAGGTACAATACCTCTGCCTTCTCAACCTCTCCACAATGCTCATACCTATAGGCTCTAACATTTCTTGCAACAAATAGCGGCTGACTAGAAATACTATAACATTTGTCATCCCAGATATTTAAATCCATGGCTCCAGCATACGACAGTTCTCTCGTATCTGCCAAATCATCTTCAGGACTTCTCGGCATAAGCATATTAAATCTCCTTTTTAATCTCCATTGACAGAATGGAGGCCTCTTAAGCTACTTTACAAGTAGCAGTACTTTATGGTATGAAATCTGTTATGAAAGCTTTGCTCATCATCTTTTCCTTTCTCATCCTCTTTGTTGCCGTGTGCCTTCCCCAGTAAACCAAAGTGGGATGGCTGTTGCACAAACCACGGAGGCAAGGTAAGGTGTATTAACTTCCCAGACAATAGAGCATCGTACAGCACTTGTAAAGATGGTGCCACGTGTTTTGAGCCCTGCGAATCCGGGTATTGATCCACGGCATAGGTTTCAAGGACTGCACATGGCAGAAGGTATGTTTCGAGGGGAATTTCGGTTTTTGCAAGTGTTTTCTCGTTAGCATCGATCTATAATTTCGCCAGATTGGTTACCAAATTGTATATGAACCAACCATCTCCAGTTACAAAAATCTGTAGCTTCGCATTAGCGGCATCTCGCATAACTCCAATTCCATCGCTGAATGGTACAAATGACACAATCTTCTCATAGGGAAGCCGGACGCTCTTGATCGGTCCTGCAAAGTAGATGTTCTTGTTTGTTACAACAACAAAACCAGTATCACTGTGTACTCGTATATTACTTTCAACTGGTTCACCTCGGAAAGCACCGACTCTGTAATACAGCCCTTTCATCAGGCGGACACTTATACCCTGAGAACCGCCTACATATTGTCGTCTTGTCCTGTCTTCAAAATACTGGGCGCCAGCGAAAGGGAAAACGACTATTTCGCCTTTCTGAAAATTAATTGGTATCTTTCCCTTGTCAGAAAGATGATCTATAAGATTGCCACTGAGAACCTCACGCAATATGGCAGCTTTTCCAGCTTTTGCTAACATACCATTCTTGTTCAGGTCACTTGAAGATATAGCAAACCGCTCTTTGAAATCCATGATACGTTTCTCCTCAGCGGCATCAAGGATTCCGTCTTCAAGGAATTGCTCAACAGAATTCTCCCAACCTTTTATGAGGAGAGCTTTTCTATCACTGAATGGAACATGAGAGGATTGTTCAATTTCAGATATCACTTTTTCCAATTCATCATAGTTATCTGATTTTTGGATTGCGCTCGATACAGAGGCCACGATCCGCTGCTGTCCATCTTGGTATAGGCGCTCGCATTCGGCGTGCTTACTCTGAAAAAATCCGACAGGCTTCCCACAATATACACAATTCCCCATACGGCTCTCCTTAAGATGTAAATAGTAATTATAACATAACTACATAAAACGACTAAAAGCACATCTATATGACTATGAACGTATGCTATTCCCTTTTTCAGAACGAGGGTTCAAATTTGATAATTTTTTAACTATTTCTAATTGTAATGTAGCATAAAATTAAGATTTTGGAAAATCAAGACTTCAGGAAGTAACATTGTCAAATGTACTTTGTCCTGCAAAACCTGCATCTGCAACTAATAATAATTTATAATATCAATTTAATTTTTTTTAAAATCATAAAATAATAATTTGGCAAATACCCAAATTAAACTCATAAAACTCATAAAACTCATAAATGTAAATATTATCCAATAGATAACAGCATGAGTTTGTCATGAGTTATTTCTGAAACTCATGGCATACTCATGACTATAAAAGCCTGATTTTCTGCTAGGAATGAGTTCCATGACTATCATGAGTTTTTTTATGATACTTAATTTATTTTGATTTAAGGTCTGTTTTGAGGGATGGTGCTTGCCTTACTCGTATCAACGGGCTTGGGGGAAACACCCAGATCCCGGTGTGCCCCCTAAACCCTCGTAGCATCGATTTAGGTACCGCTATCGACTTTATCAGTTAATGTCTTTTCCTTGGGATCTGTTTCCAGACCATATTGTTGCATCAATTCGCCAAGTGCTTTTTCGTCAAATACGACTTTTGAATGTCCTCCGATTAGAGTCGTCTTTATGCCGATTGAATTAAGTTTCCGTCCGAAGCCTTGACTGCTCATCTTAAAACCATCTTTTAGCCCATCATTTACACGCTGCAATATTCTCTCGGTTCCAATTATTGGAGCACTAAACCCAGCAACTTTTGCTTCGACAAACATTTCGTGGACAATGCTTATTATCTTCGCTTCGAATGAATCGCTCTTTTCCACTTTTTTGCTTTCTGCAATATTGGTTAGGGTTGTAATGAGTTCATCGTATCGCTGCGGACATACCATTTTGCATATCTGTAACAAAGGCTTAGAAATATCCCACAAACGCCCGATTAGTGCTTGAACGGTTTCGATGTCAGGTAAAGACTTGTCCATATAGTGGGCACGCCACGCAATCAACCTCGCTTTGATGTCTGTCGCCTTATCCGGTGACGGATTTTCGTAGAAGCCGGGCTTATTTGGCATATCTATCGGGATACAGCGTGTCTGCAAAATGTTATGTACATCTTTATTGCTGGCAACGATACTAGCACCAAATATCTTGAACATGGTCATGTCATCGAACGGGCCTTTTTCGGGATTAAGAACTCGGGGCACTATCGCACCGCGTTCGTTTCGCAATAGAAAAACGTCGCGCGAATTGCTCTTTTCAATTTGACTCCATAGATCCATTATATCGAAGAACAACATTGGTTGTAGGCGATCTGAAAACCTAAAGATATTTGTTTCTCTCAAATCAACGCAGTGTATGCCCCGGTAACATATATGGCTCATGCTTTTCCCCACTCTGGTTTTTCCGTGTTCGGGCGCAGCAAACAAATAAATTGTAGGCAAGTAATCGATGCCGTTGTTATCCTGTAAATACGTCGCAAAGACGAAACACGCCAGGATCAGGAATTTATCGTCCGTCGTGTACGAAAATCTTTTCAGATACGCTATGATGTCATCGAATAATTTTTGGTGATCGTCGTTCGCATACCAGTCTAAGACTTCCGTGCCGCGAGCCAACTCGAAAGGAAGACTTTCTTTATTAGGCGGGACGACCAACGATTTTTCAGCGTCGTAATGGGTTGTTTTCATTACCAACAATTCTTCTTCTTTGACGAGATATGCTGGATCATCATTTTCATCGATAACGATGTCGACCAAGCCTTTAAAAAGTGCAACTTTGCTGCATTCTTCATCCTCCGTCGGTAAATTCGGCATCAACCGTTTAATATCCGCCTGAATGGCTCGCTTTGATATATCTGCCTTTTTCGACAATTTTTCGATATAAATTGCTCGCTCTGTTTCGGTTTGCGGTTCGTTTGCTATCCGTTTCAGCAAATCGGGTATGTCGCCAAGTTCAGCCTTTTCAATCGCCTCTGCGAGAGACTCGCCGACCACGAGATCTGTCAGTTCAGGGGAAATAGCGATTTTAGTCGGTATATCCTCATTATTATCCGCTTTGCCCATTGTATTTGACGCACTGGGCATAAGATTTCCCAAATTTTTGTTATAAATGTCATTGATTATGGAACTGAGTTCCTCTGTTGGTAGCGGTTGCAGATTGTTTTGATTCCAATAATTCATGATGTGAAAAACTTCTTTTAGGGTTAGTTTCTTTCCAGAATAACGCCCCACCAATTGAGCAGCTTTTGTATGCCTTTCTCCTTCCGGAACCCCTTTGATGAAATCCTCATTCCCATTCAATAAGCCTTTGGAAGCAGGTCGCTCCTTGTGCGGTGGAAGAAAGTCGAAATCGCATAAATTATAAAACTCGTTTGTTTGTGCGAAACATAAAATTACCGGACGAGGAGGATCATATTTCAAATTCGTTGTCCCAGGCAGCCGTAAGATGTGTGCCGCGTCTGACGATCCCTTGTCGCCATCAAAAAAATCTGCCAACCTGCGGTTTAAATCTTCGATCTGTCGAATGGCTTTAAACTCAGCAGGTTTTTCCAAAACCCAGTATAGGTGAAATCCATGACCAGATTTTACACGAATTGATGGTTTTGGGGTGAAACCGTCGAGACGCTTCAGGACGTCTTCTTCGGGGGTCTTTTTGAAATCCACATCGATCCACACGGCAGGGATTTCAATGATGTCATCCTTAGTCCCTTTTTTATTATGCCTTGTCGCTACCCCTACATATACGTCTTTTCCTCCGGGTAGCTGCGGAACCCGGAGGTCGTCTACAGGAATCCATTGCCGGTCATTGCCAACGGGTATAGGACGGAATTCGATATATCCCTCTGTACATTGGGCAAACAAGGTTTGTAGGAATTTTTCTCCTTGTTCTTCGCCAGTCGAGTTCTCCGCCTTTATCAAATGTAGATTGACTTTTTCTTCTTTACCAATGCTAATTCTGTTCGATACTTTTTCCATTCTTCATTCTCCTATGCGTTTATTTCGCCGTGGGTATCAACATCAAGGTGATTCCACAGCTTTGCTAGGAGTCAGCTGTCAAACACTTTTTCGTAATATATTGTTATTATAATGATATTTCAGACTACAATCATAGGAGAGGCAGGGGATTATCGAGGAAAAAGAATGGTTCGGTACTGCAGATATTTATTTCATGAGATGTCTCAATCTCGTTTTTTTTAATTCTGCTTTCTTTCGAAAATTTCATAAACATTTTATATTCTTCATCAAATACTTCAATCTCTTGTTTCGCAAAATCCCTAACCGAGCGCCCCGCTCCTTTTTCTTTGTGTTTACGTTCTAAAAACGAACGACGGATGTCAAGCATCTCGATAGCCCATTTAACCTGATTACCCTTTTTGTGTGGATCAGCCTTCGAACAGAAATCTTTATAAATAGATAGAGCACCCTGATGTTTACCTTTTCCATCGTCCTTCTTTAAACCGCTAAAATGAAGAATTGCGTATCCGTTTTGCTTTTCCACGGAGAACTTATAATCTTTATTATTCATTATCTTCTTTAAAGCAATGCCCTTTAATTTATGAGTCTGTAATGCCAGAGCGGATAAATCCATACCAATGGATTCTTTAGCATCCGTATACTCATTGTAGAACTTATATAACTCCGTGTCGTTTTCATCATCGATAACCTCTGGATGAACCAGATGGAATTTATTATCGAATGCCAACATTATTCTGAATGCATTTGCTCGAGCTTTTTCTATATTAAGCGAGTATGTGTTTGGGATTAATTGTACGAGGATGTCAGTCCACGTTTTTAAATTCACTGTTATGAAATAGACATTGTGAAAGTCGGTAACCAATGCAAGTGGTATATCGGAGGTCAGTTTATTTTCGGTCACTTTCGAAGATAGTCTTTGATTAAAACAGAATTCTTGAAGGGATACGTGGTATGCATCCTTAATGAGTTTTCCACGGCGTTTGAAGGACAATAATTGCTTATTCAAGCTCTGCCACAATGCGATTTCTCGCAGATCTTTTAATTTATTTTCAGACATAGTCAACGACCTCTTTTAGTACGCAAACCCAGTGACTCTTTAAATTTTTCTGGTGTCATGTCAGGAATCGGAATACCTCTATTTTTAGAAGGAGTTTTTTTCAATAGTTTTATTATTCTCCTATTAATTTTTGTGCTCAAATTTTGTCTGCTATCTCCTGCCAATTCAGCTATCCTTGCAATATATTCACATTCTAAAAACGAATCGAATTGCTCCCTTAAATTGGTCTCGCACTCTCTAATTATTTTGTACTTATAAATCAGTGAACTGATATCATTAATGCCTATTTTAGAGTCTTGAAAATCCGCCAACGGACTTTCAAGGGAATATATTTTTTCTTTGCCATGACCTTCCGTCAGGTTCGATCCATCATCTTTGTTGGATTGATCCTCATGGTTATTCTTTCCTATTTCACGTGCATGCTCTTCATATGAATCATAGCGTTTCGAATTTTGCAGGTTTATTGGAATTTCTGTTGTACGCTCGTATTTCTCAATTTTCTTGCATTGGCTAATATTGCATGACGATTTTTTGTAAAGAGGGCATTGAAAGCATGGAAAAGCCTTAAATGTATCACCCCCCGTCTTGCCTTTCGATACTGCCATAATCCAACATTACCCCCGACTCGTTTCTACACTTAATCTTAATAAAAATCAACAAGATATAAAAAAGTGTTTGACAACTGACTATGGGTGAAAGGAGGAAAAAACGATATGCAAAAAAAAGGATTGGGTCAAGCGGTTAATGGAAAGGTT
>Ga0182021_10012611_pt1 | contig 10040 bp, 12 predicted proteins | sample 612E3MmetaG_FD_120493 | JGI IMG/M metagenome (GOLD analysis project Ga0182021, IMG submission 120493) | Permafrost microbial communities from Stordalen Mire, Sweden - 612E3M metaG (Illumina Assembly) | ecosystem: Environmental > Terrestrial > Soil > Wetlands > Permafrost | place: Sweden... | reverse complement strand
TTGGAAAAGTGGTTATTCCAGAGACTTTAAGCATAGATTTTAACTTTGCCTGTTATTGCTCCGTTGTGTCGCAGCATAGCGTTTCCGATGCCGTACAATCTATACCGTACATGTGTGGAGTTGTATATCGGAAGGATATCTATAAAATATCGCACAGGTGAAATACCAAGATAACTTTGTGTTCGTATAGGCAAGTTACACATACCAACTAAGGCAGAATTATGATCGAAAAATAGAGCGGGGTGTCTTTTCCCTTGTTTTAAGAGCATTTTTACTGTTCGCCTTTGTTCTCGTTACAAACTCCTTTTGAAGCTAAAAGTAAAATCAGGTTCAAGATCCAAGGTCATCCACCACGAAACACGCGGTCCCCTCAGTATTGTAACCCGAAACGCCCGGATGTATATTTCCATTCTTTATATTATCCCAACTAGGAGTGTTGCGAAGCTCTTTCCATGTTGTATAGAAGTGATCGCGTGAAAATGTATTATAGTACCTATGAAGCGCAATCATATTAGGGATATCCGATTTTATCAGTGGCCAAGCATAGCCTTCGTGGCCTTCAGAGACATAGCCACGGAGCGGGAGATCGCCACCATTGAGCTCCTCAGGATATAATGTATAAAAATGTGCATCCCTTAAGGCCTCTCGATAGCGGTAGAATGGTAATGCATCCGATTCTTGTGCATCATTAACCATACATTCAGTCCGTTCAAGGTGATAGTTACCTTTACCGTTCTCAAGCTCTAGCCAATTTGTCGTATAGAAGTGGCCACCTCTATTATCTCTATCAAACGGGGCCCAATACCGATATAATTGAATATGTGCCATGCGATCCACCTTTCAAGTAATCCTTTTGCTCAAGTGTATTCCTAATAACCTTCGATTTTCACTGATTCATTAGGAATCCACGTAAATAAGATATAATAGTCTATATATAACTTTCTAATGATACCGATTTTATGGAGATCTTTGCATCAAGTTCTTCGATGACGTCTGAATGATCCGTTATTTCATGGCTCACAAGCGAGCTGAGATCCGGCTTGTTACCAGTATAATGTACCCTGCATGAGTGGGCGTAGTTCTTCAATTTTGATATAGTATCAAAAGCCTTATTGGATTTCGGTTAACCGGACTAGCGGAATAGTTCTATGACATTTTTGATAAATGTATTCAATGTGTCATAGAACTACATTTCAGAACCGCCAACAGAAAGGCAAATTCTTTATTATTCAACTGTTACGATAAATAAATTTCTGATTATGGACAAACTCAGAAATTGATCAGTAATTGAGTCGGTACATATCGGTAATATCCTTAAATCTAAAGAGGTTAGAATAGCAAATCGTTATCATTGACCGACACATTTTGCGCTATACGGTTTTCTTTAATCATATGGTCAACTGTTGCATATTGTACTATTACCATACTCCCAATATATTTATTTCAGTTCGGCGGGCGGGCCGGACCATCAGGGATTTAGTTCTATGACACTTTCAACGCATTTATTAAAAATGTCATAGAACTAATTTAGCTGAAATTCAGCTAATTAACTCTTTTTGAGAATATTTAATTTAATAAATAATATAACATCACGGGAGACTTTTTGAGCTGCAAACCAATTGTCAAAAATGAGATACTTGATGTACTGATTTAACTTCTTCTCTCCTTCCTCGCTCTCTATCCTCAAGGCCCAGCCAGGACCGGACGGGAATTAGATTGTATTTTTTTGGGATTGTCTTACTGCCAATTTGGCGGTAGGCGGTAATCACGTTTCTTTATATACTCGGATCGACCGGAACCAATCTGAGAACATACAAATCGTTATCTTTTTTTATTTTTATATTTACTCTTTTATTCAGTTTTACGCTTTTTGTTTTCTTTTCTATTTTCTTATTATATTTCTTTTCTTTATTTCTTTTCTTTAGTAATACACCTAAGACTAGACATATCTAGACGGTTTGACAATCTCAAATCGTCTTTCTTTCTTTGTTGGATCTTATTGGTTTGTATCTCTCTCGCTCTTGATTTATCCTCTCCTTACTGCCAACTACCAAATTGGCAGTAAACTTTCTAACTTACTTGATAAACTGCTTAATCTTGATAACGACTCCCTTTTTGCCTCTCATCCCTGGAGACTTAGCAAATCCCATCTCAAAACGACCATCTTCTAAAATAGCGGCCTTGAGCTTTCGCAACGTCTCTTTTGAGATCTTTAAGGCAAGAGCTATCTCGGCTATACTGAACCAGTGATTTTTATCTTGAATCATCAGCTTATGAAGCTCTTCGATATGCCCTTTGACTTTCTTGGTGGTGGTAGGCTCTGGTTCTTTATGCTCAAGCTTGCTGATCCTCTGGCGGTCCTGGGCAATGTCCAGAGTGATCCTGTTCATATCCGTCTCTTGTGTGGTGGTCAAGGCTGCGATCTTCTCTCCCTGGGCGGTGATTGTAACCTTTAGTTGTGCAACCTCATCCATGAGGCCCTGGAGATCTTGCAGGATATGCTCTGTGGCCTCGGTAACAATATCCCTGAGCTGCGAAGCTGTGAGGGTGAAAATAGGCTCGGCTGGCTGTACATTCGTCTCTGCCGTCTGAACATACGACAAAGTTTTTATGCTATCTAACACTAAGTCTTCCATGCTAATCATCCCTTCGCGGGGAATGGCTCGCTCAGAGCGGGGGAAGTGGTTCTCTACCCGCTCTGATCTCAAACCATTTTTATTACTACTTTCCTCGGCCATTATATTCCTTGAGAGATAAACTTTGCTTCGTTTTTTTCGATATGCGGCCAACTCCTAAGTTTATAAGTGCATAGGTGCTGTAGGCATCAAACCATACGCGATTGCCCTTACCTTGAACTAATTCATACCCGTCAAATTCTTCTTTTTTCATAGCCTACATCTCTGGAAAAAAAATTACATTTCAGTTATTTTTTTTCCTCGTTTCGTCTAGGGGATCATCCTCGATTGGATATAGATCAAAAAACCGTGTCGCTCCGGCTTGAATCAGCCAGATTATGATGCCTTGTTGACAGGGTCTCTCCACTGGCATCTCAACGCCTATTTCCACGTTGGCATCATAAAGTAACTTTGCAAGCCATGATGTTTCATCAGGAGGCCAGGGTTCAAGAGTTCGCTCCTTTTTTTGTGCAAGTTTGTTTATCCTAGTTCGCACACTGTCTAATCTGAGCATTTACCCTCTTTTTCGATTCTGTCCAATCGTTCACGAAGTTCTTTTAACTCCGTGGCGTCCAACTTGAGCCGATGGCAGTAGACCCATGAGTTAGCGAGATTGCTGAACCTCCCGGCATGAGCTAAAGGGTCGTCGCAGGTTAGTATTTTGTTTATCATTCTGGCGATAACTCGCTCAAGATCTTTTGGCTCTTCAATTCGTACGAAGTGGACCATATCTATCTATGCCCGTTATATGCCTTGCTGGTAATTTTATTTTCAAAGTGGGGGGGGTGTACCTCGGAACGGCGGCCATCGCGGTGCGAACTTCCGTTATGCTCATTCTTCACCACCTTCGCTGTGGCCGTCATAGCCTTGCCGATCATAGTTTTTCTTAGCAGTAATGATCGGAGTGTAGATCAAAGAGCCAGAAGGGTCGAGATGCACCGCCATGTATCCGACGTTCAAATCTTCAGCTATCTCCTTTGGGATCGCAAGGAACCTGCTGCCGTTAACCGTTCGAAGCTTCACGACTCTTTCCATTGGATTATTCGATTATGCTCTACTATTTAAATCCTACTTTTAAATTAAATAGCAATAATTTCAAATAATATGTTTCATAAAGATAGAATATTATTCTACTAGAAAGGCGTATCTAGTAGAATGATTATCGGTAAAGCGTGTCGGGCTTTGAGATACAACTTCGAGATAGGGTTGTCGGCGTGCTGGCGCGATTGTATGAAGATTCCCTCGGCCCTAAAAGAGACGCCGACAAGATCGTGAAAATTCTCAGTGTTGTCACATACTCCCTTCAGCCTATTTCGACTTCGGAACTGAAGCGTTTAATACCTAAGATAAATGAGAACGATTTAGAGGATTATTTGTTATTTATGAGAAAGAATCCTCCCGAACACCCCTTTTTATTAGTCACAAAAGAGAAGTCCGGGGATGGTCCGGGTGGGCCGCAAAATCATTACAAGATTAATCCTTCATGGACAGTAAGGATAATCACGCTTGAAGCTAGGATGAAGCTTGAGCCATCCGAAGAGCCGGGGAGGGAGGTATAAATCATACCGCCGATAAGTCGATCCGGGCTATATGGTCACTACACGGATCCTTTTTCTAAGCTTTAATCGATGGAAAGCACATACAGGCCACGCAACGCTGCGCCGGGAGGACGGGCCGTGTTACATGGCCACGAATCGCGGTATCACGATCACCCAATGCGATAATTTGATATATGCGCATATTCTGGCATAAATCAAGCATACGTTTTAGTACCATGCGCATTATCTGGCATATATGAAGCATACTTCTATCAATCTCTCCGAGGACCACGCCGCTAAGATCGAAGCGACCGGGAAGAGTCCGAGCCTGATTATCAGAGATGCCTTAGACCGCTACTTTAACCCGCCGCCGTCAGTCCTTGAGCTTATTCAAGAACATGTACGGCTATACCACCACATAACCGAAGAGCATAAAGAGCGCATGATTTCAGAGACACCGCAACCCCTCCTTAAAAACATGCCAGTTAAAGCGCATATTTCGCGCATAGATATGCCAGATAATGCGCATAGTTTAAGCATGAACGCTCTTGAGTACATCTTGGATGAGCTGAAGGCGGGCCGTGAGCCTATCCCGTTGGATGTAGCCGCGAAATTGAACACTACCACCCAGGCTTTGGGGAAGGCACTCTCTACTTTAGGGATTAAAGCACGAGAGACAAGGCGGGCCGGGATAGCTGGCAGATATTATACCTTCGACATGAAAGAGTCAATAGAGAAGGTGGTTAAGGGAGATCTCACAGAATAGAGACTATGCGGCGGGATGGAGCGGATGGACTATGCGGGATGGATCGGAGGGAGACGAGGCCCACCCGGACGAACTAGCGGATTAGTTCTATGACATTTTTTATAAACGTGTTGAAAGTGTCATAGAACTATATTTCAGAACCGTCAACAGAAAGCCAAATTCTTTATTATTCACTGGCTACGATAAATGAATTCTGATTATGACGAAACTCAGAAATTGATGTTAATCAATGGCAGAACATAGCGATAATATCTTAAAATCCAATAAGGCTTTTGATAGTATATCAAATTGAAGACTACGCCCACTCATGCAGGGTACATAATACTGGTACCGAGGCCGATCTCAGCTCGCTTGATGATCAGGCAAGGGCTCGTTACTGGGGTTCTTTAAATGCCGAAAGCCCAAACCCAAATACAATCGATATAAAATGGAATGCAGGTTTTTAAGCCTGCTAATCCCGATTCAATTGTTTGTTATCCCATATACGTCTCCTTGATCTCTGTTCTTGGTATTCTGAGGAACTATTCGTTAGTTTCCCTCATGGCAAGATCGATATTCAATGGAAGCGCAATCTGAACCTGAACAAGGAGGTGTATCACAGAGATTCCCAATCCAAAATTCCCACAGCACGCTAGGCGGATTGAGTGGATCTATATCATATGCTGCTGTATCGTCTCCGTGGCCATCTGGGACAACTGCCGACGGGCGTCCCATCGGGACCCAGGTATTGGTATGTTTACAATCACACCACTTGGGCCCCGGATCTCCCTGGTAACTAGAAGCTGTAATTGCCTCATTGAGCCAAGCTGAAACAACAGACGCGCCGCTGCCGATATCAAATCCGAAGGGGCCCAAAACATCGTCATCAATGAACATCACGGTCCGATAGCCTACCACAGCGTGCAGACCATTAAAGATCTGCCACCAAACATCAAATGAAGTCGACTCATCATCCTGTGTCGGAATCACCTCACAACTGTGAATGATCCAATAAGCAAGCGCGGGTCCGTAGCCGCTGATGTCTTTAAGCTGAACAAAAGTCCCGCCGTTCGCAGCATCTGTCTCAAATAGCCACCAATCTCCGTGGCCCTCGGTGTCCGCGATATTCACACTGTTGACATAATCGTTCTTCCCGTCTTCATACTCGTAAGGATCGGCCCATAAATATTGGCTGTCAGTGAACTGTACGCCGATCTGGCTCCCGCCGGTCTGCAGACCGTTAAGGAACTCGCAGGAGCTGATCCACCATTCGGCTGTATCGTTCTGGATGATATATCTGCCAACAGTCGGATCACCTTCTGGCGGCGACTTCCGCTCTGCATTACTCTTAGCTGGCATGGGTGGCAGATACATCTTCCCTCGCTGCATAATCGGTTCGCGCTCGATGCCGATTGGTATATAACCATGCAGGTGAGCATCGGCACACCGGATCTTTTGACCTGGAGGATGAAGTTTGATCGTGGCCATGTAACGATAGACTGGTTGCAGGTAATTTTGTCCTCCATCGTAATAGCATATATCCACTGTGTCGACCCTCACATCGGCGTTCCTCACTCTTTGAGAAAGTTGTTCGACGATGGCCTTATGAATCTCCTCACGAGGACGCGCTACCATTTTCTCATCGGTTGGAATAGCCTTACGCCATCGATGAGTCAACGCACAAACCGAGCCGTCAGCTGCGATACCAATCATCGCCCGCGTTCCCGGACCGCAAACTGGCACCCCATTGACTCGTCTCTGAAAACGTACGTATGAGATATATTCCGCAGGCTTTGTACCCTCCTTTTCACGATGGTGTTTTGCTCCGAAAAGCGGTAAAGGCTCAAGGGCGACTGCTTCCGTCCCATCCTCGGGAAACAGGGCCGACTCGCGAGCTATCTTGGCCGCAACGGTCTTGGCTCGCTCAGCCAATCCGGCACCCGGTTTGAGTATCCCCAGCGTTGGAAACACTTTGGACTCTCCACTTTTGGGATCGACAAGGGCAACAAGTCGCTTCTTGTGGTAAGCACCCCGTGCTCCACTTTTCTCAATCTCCTTGAACTCGGCCCCTGGCGCAACCACCCGGACAATATCACGGATCAGTTTCTCAGGCGCCAGAACTGGAGCGCCTAGCTTCATAACTGGCATCGGCTCCCTTATCTCCGGGATTTTATCCATCGAGAGATGTATGTGCACTTTCGGTAATTCATCGCTCATGATTTAACCACCTCAATATAAAATTCTTAATTTCTCACATCCATGCGAACTGATCTGCATCCAAGAACTTCGCACCGGTCAAAGTCCAGAAGTCTGATGCGTGTCCATTTTGCAAATACCAGTAAGGCAGATAGCCATAGCCTGATTTGCCCCACGCTGTCCCCCAAGAGTTCTTTATGAACAGAGCTCCCGTTGATGTGCTATTATCCGTCGTGTTAGTAGTTACGTAATTGTCATCATAGCCTACTGCCACAACTGCGTGACCATCCTGTACCTGTTCATTACTCGTGGGAGCCGGGAAGGCACCACCATTAAAATCCGCCTGCCCAACGGAATCAAAACAATCAAATCCAAACTCCATAGGAAGTCCCGCAGCCAGAACGCTCTTAACGGCCTCTAAGACATCCGGAGTCCCTGGCTTATCGATAAGTGTATAAGCGACTCCTTGGTAATTGAAAGCTGCAAATGAGGCCTCCGTGGGCGGGGCCTGGGCAAATTTAGATATATCATAAGGCCAAGTTATGCCTTGCATACTCGATTCTTCTGGCGGTACTCCAAACATGGCAAGACTGCCTATTGCTCCTCTGATTGTTGCCCCTGTGTCCTGGTCGACTGGGGACCCTTCAATGGTCCTCGTATAGTAGTAAGTGAATAGCCGACTTGCTTTATAGGTCGTTCCGTCATTCTTCTTGATATACCAACCCAGCAATCCAGCCAGCGCATTGGCCGGACAACTTCCTAGTTTTCCCTGGTCAACCACAGGTACATCGTAATTTGAGAGATTCACTGAATCGGGTAAATTTGTCTTAACGCCTTTGATAGCCTTTAGTAACCCGGCATTCTTAGGATGATTAATCCCGTGGTCTTTTTCATAAGGTTTTTGCCTAATCCAGCCACACTTGTGGTTAAAATTTTTCATATTAGATCCTACCTCTATTCTGAATCCAGTTTTGATTTTTGGATAAGATTGGCTTAAAGATTTTTAGGATACATGCGAAATTTTCTGGTATTAAACATTGATTCATTTACCTTCATCTTCACTTTTGTGTCATAAATTTAATAAAATCCTCCTCAAGAACTTAACTTCTTGTTCCTAACTTTATTTCATGTGAAATCAGTAGGTATATTTGAATTTGCACTAATGTTGAATGCTTACATATAATAAGATTTTTTTACACTTACGAAGCAAGTTAACTGTGTACTATCTCTCAATCATTATATACTGTTCAGGATAATCAATACTTAATATCAAATAGGACGAAAAATATTTTGAGGCAACTAGTACCGCGAAATGTATCGTCCAATTCGATTAGATGTGTGCTGTGATACCTTCCGCACTTTAACTAAAGGTGTTCGGAATTTTCCACATCAAATACTTTTCGCGATATTAACTACTTCGAAATATTTTACAATTGGTTTGATAATTAGTATTGATTATCCTGAACAGTATATAATGATTAAGAGATAGTACGTAGTTAACTAATTTTGTCAAGTGTCAAAAATCTTACTATGTTACAGTATTTAACATCCGCATTGATTTAAATATGTATGCGAATTTCAATGGCCTATTTAAACTAAACAAAAAATGAAATTTAGATGGAGGATTCAACGATATAGAGCACAAAATAGATGCAAAAGGTAGATTTTGCGACAATTTGGAAGATGAGATAAATGCAGAAGGCAAAATCACCTGCTGTTCAGCCAATGTATCTGATATGGATAGTTGTGGATTTCAAACTGAATGATTCGAGCATGCGGAGGTTTAAAAATGCAGATATATGATGTATGGGATCAAGGCTACTTTGTGCCTAATTGTACTTACGGCAATAATCATACTTTTGATCCCAGTGACGTCCTTGTGGAAACTTTCTTGACTGGTGTATGGGGATCGGGAGCTTTGGAAACATCTATTCAGTATGCCGTGGAAAATGGCAATTTTGAGGATTTCTATAGCCAAGGTGATAATTGGGGCTATCGTTACCTCAATAACGCAACGGAAGTACAGTTTATCGGAGTTGCTGTAGATTGTTGGTTAAAAGCTGTAAATCGTATTACTTTCATTGAGTGGTGATTTGAATGGTTACTGTTGAATCTGGCAAAAAACTGCCAACCATGCTAAAGGCGGCCAAAAGTTGTGTACTTTACGACTCCAACGGAAAGGTTGTACATATCCAAGAGTGTTTTGGAAAGCGAGCCGAGTCCATAACCAATGAAGCTATTGAGAAAATGGCATTTGATTCAGTTGTAAAGAGACCGGATTTCTTTGAGGAAAAGAAGATTGATAGATCCCAATTAAAGGTATTGCATGTTAAGCCAGAACAACTCCGACACAAGGGTTACGTTACATATAATGTGGACCTAGCTAGTAAATCGTTAGTCCATACTCCTCTTAAATTATATCCCAAGAGATAAAGTTAGGGCATGCGGTGGCGATGGAGGTCTTAAAAGCTTCGCGATAGATCATCATCGCAGCCTATTTTTATTCACGATTCCATTACCAAATGTGCATGTTCCGCCAGAACCTGGTGGATTTACATGTCATAAATGAGTATAATATGATATAATATTAAATCCACATATGTTGGCAAAGGAAAGATAACTTGAGACTTCGCCCTAAGAGCCACTCTCTCTGTTTTACGAACATAATCTATTTTGATTAGTATGTGTAACTCGCTAGTACGAACACCAAAGATATTGTGGCCATTCAACCTGTGCATATTTTATAAATATCTTTCAGATATGCAACTCCACACATGTACGGTATAGATTGTACGGCATCGGAAACGCTATGCTGCGACACAACGGAGCAATAACAGGCAAAGTTAAAATCTATGCTTAAAGTCTCTGGAATAACCACTTTTCCAA
>Ga0182021_10012610_pt1 | contig 10041 bp, 4 predicted proteins | sample 612E3MmetaG_FD_120493 | JGI IMG/M metagenome (GOLD analysis project Ga0182021, IMG submission 120493) | Permafrost microbial communities from Stordalen Mire, Sweden - 612E3M metaG (Illumina Assembly) | ecosystem: Environmental > Terrestrial > Soil > Wetlands > Permafrost | place: Sweden... | reverse complement strand
CGCGAGGCCAACCTGTACGATTTCCAGCGTTTCCTCAAGCTGCTCGCCGCGCGCACGGCCCAGGAGCTCAACCAGGCTTCGCTGGCCAAAGAGCTCGGCCTGACCATTCCAACCATTCGTTCATGGATCTCGCTTTTGGAGGCCAGCTCGATCGTGTCATTGCTGCCGCCCTTTCACCACAATTTTGGCAAGCGCGTGATCAAAGCGCCCAAGCTGTATTTCATGGACACCGGTCTGGTGTGTTATCTAGTTGGTCTGCAGTCCGCCCAGCATGTGCTCGATGGCCCGATGGCAGGGGCGCTGTTTGAAACCGCGGTGGTGTCCAACTTCAAGAAGACCATTGACGCCTACGGTGTGCGCGACTGTCTCTACTACTGGCGCGCAGTGGCCGGGCTGGAGGTCGATCTGCTCATCGACCGCGGCGGCAAGCTGCTCCCCGTCGAGATGAAGATGTCGTCGACACTGACCCCTCGTCACGCCGCGGGACTCCTCGCCTGGCAGCGCCTTGCCGGCCAGTCCTCGCCTGGACTTATCATCAGTGCTTCTAGGGAAACCGGTAGCATGGGCGCTCAGGTCGTGCGTCGGTACTGGGCCGGGATTTGACGGGGTCGACCGCAGGCGGAGGCCGTCTGCTTTCGGTCAGCCGCCCACCTGGACCGTGAAAATCCAGGATGAGCTGGTGCCGCCTGGATCCGTGGCGGTCGCGGTGATGGTGCAGCGAACGCCAGGGCTCGCGGGTGCGGTCCAGTTCACGTCGCTGACGCCAGCCTGGTCGACTTGATCCGAGAACGCGCCGGCGCTGGCCTTCCAGGTCCATGTCAGTGCTTGCCCTTCTGGATCGGTGGCGCTGGCGTGCAACAGGACTACTTGCGAAACATCGGCGGCGTCGGTCGACTGGTAGACGATGCCCATGGCAGGTGCGACGTTAATCACCGGCACGGCGGCCGACAGAACCAGCGTGCCTGTGGCGGTTCCGCCATGGCCGTCGCTCACCAAAACCTGGAAAGCGCAATCCGCGCCCGTGGCCAGAGTGCCGGTGATGAATGTCACCTGAGCCCGATCCGCTCGATTGAACGTGCCAGGACAGGTGCTGGCCCAGGCGAAGCCAAGTGGGTCGTGGTCAGGATCGCTGGCCGTGACCTGCAAGGTGAGAGGAGAGTTGCTCGCCACATTTCCCGTTGAACTCGTCATGGCGTCGACTCGCGGTGGGGCGTTGACCACGATTTCAACCTGAGCATTGCCTTCATTCGGGACGGCGGCTGCCGCGAGAGGCTGGGGGCTAGTCGCAGGCGAGGTCGGGCTTTCTGTCGACGGCTGACCTTCACAGCCCAGGGTGGCGACGAACAACGGGGCCAACAGAGCAGTTGTACGAAGGGCGAACGACTGGGGCATGGTCCGATTCCTCCTGTCGCGAGGTGCAGCGCAAATCGTTGCGTTGGTTCTGTTGCTGAACTGCGATCCAGCGGTCACAGAAGGAAGTTCGGATCACTAACAGCGCATATTTAGAAATTAAGCTTACAATTTGTATGAAAATAGACTCTTTCCGCAGCCTTCTCTCAGCGACGGAAAACTGACAGGCTTGGCGACGGAATTCCGACGGCGCCGTCGAATCGGCCAACTACGCCACAACATAGCCTTTGCCCGAATCGCCGCGCGGCGGACCAGCGGATCTTCCGATGGTCAGCCCTGTCGAAGATCCCACTGCCGCGCGCCGTAGTCCTAGAATCCTGGACATCCAGAGATAGCCGCTTCACGGGACGCGCGCGCTCGCTCCTCGGGTAGGGCGGCCGGAAGATGGAGAACATCGCGCCAGACTCCGCAGGCTTCCCCGGTTCGCCCGAGCTTCGCGTCCGCACTGGCGAGGTTGAGGCGTGAGATGGCGCCGTCGGGATCGGCCCTCACCGCGCGAGTCAGCGCGTCCACGGCACCCTCGATATCCCCGCGGGCCTTCCGCGCGGCGCCCAGGACCAGAAGCGCGTTCCCGAGGCCTGGCTTCACCGCCACCGCGCGCTCGGCGAAGGACTCGGCCCGGGCCTGATCGCCGTGGTGCCACCACGCCTCGGCAAGGCTCGCAAGGATTTCCGGGTTCGTCGGGTCGCGCGTGAGAGCGCTTTCGATCATCGCGATCCCTTCGTCCACGCGGCCCAGATCCACCAGCACAGCACCGAGCCCCAGACGGGCTTGCACCTGGTAGTGGATGTCGTCCGGCTCAACGACATGCAGTGCACGCCCGTACTCCGCGGCAGCCCGCTCCAGGTCACCGCGCGCCTGGTGGGCGGCTGCGAGCTGGACATGGGCGCGCACGTTCCCCGGGGCCTTGGCAACCACGTCACTCCACAGAACGATGGGATCCTCCCACACCCCGTTTCGACTGCGCAGGCACAGGGCCAGCGTGAACCACAAAGCGCCGACCAGCAACGCACCCACGATCTTCTGTTTTTCGCCGAGCCGGGCCAGAGCGCGTCCCAGCAGCACTACGACTGCGGCGAAGATGCCCCAGGACGCGAGATACACCCTGTGCTCAAATAGGGGGTCGGCGATTGGGACGAAGCTCGATGTCGGCGCGAGCAAGAGGAAGAACCACAGCACGCCGAACCCGGCAATCCTGGCGGCTGCCGCGTCTTCGCCAGCCTTGTCGCGAAACCGCCAGAGGACTGCCACGGCTCCGCCAGCGATGACCGCCAGTGCAACCGCGGCCAAGATCGTGCCGGCATCAAGGTGGGTCGTGACGGGATAGCGCCAGTCCAGACATTGTCCTGCCGGCCAGAAAACAAGGCGAAGATAGATGAGCAGCACCTTCCATTGCGTGAGGAAGTAGGTCCACCAGGTCATGCCCGGAACCGCTGCGCCCACGTCTAGATGACCCTCGACCGAAACCAGGAGTAGGCGCACGTACCAGCCAGCGGTGGCGACGAACGGCGCCAGCACGACCAGCCGCTTCGGCCAGGAGACCCGCGGGGCCGCCTGGCTCTTCTCGGGCACCGCTAGGGCGAGCAACAGGTAGGCCACAGGCAGGGTCACCACGATCTGCTTCGTCCCGAGCCCGAGAAGGAACACGCAATAGGCGCTGATCAGCAAGAGCGTGCGGCCCGGACTGCGCGCAACACGTTCGGCTGCGAGCAGCAGGAGAAACGTGGTCAAGTAGAACGCCGAGGCGAGAGACTCCGCTCGCTGGGATACGTAGCTGACGGCCTGGCTGTGCAGGGGGTGCAGGGCAAAGATCCCGGCCACGGCGAGGGCGGGCCCGCGCACGCGCGATACGCCCGCGAGTTGGAACGTCCGCAACGTGAAGGCGAACACGAGCAGCACGGTGGCGAGATGGATGGCGATGTTCACCGCATGGTAGCCCCACGCGTCGGCCCCGCTGGCGGCGTAGTTCATCGCAAGGCTAAGGTCGACGACAGGGCGTCCGCCATGAAGGAGCGCCGGAAAGAGCGCGCGCGCCTGGGCCGCGAGATTCTTCACAGCCGGGCTGAGCGCGGTGGTGCGGTCGTCAAAGACAAAACCGCCGCCCAGCACGCGCGCGTATGCCCCTGCCGCGAGAACAAGCGGCAGTGCAAGCAAGAGTGGGCTGGGCTGTCGCGAGAAACGCAGGACACCAGACCCCTGAGCGCCGAGACTGTGTCCGGCAGGGCGTTTGTGGGCCACAGAAGGCATTCTACCCATGGCGCCCTTTGGGTTCGACAAGGCTCATTGAACGGACGTCGCGCCGGGCAGGTTCCAGATGCGGAAACGCTTGTCGGCCGACTCCTGCACAAGTTCACAAGGCGGCGCCTTAGTGTAGACGTCCCGCTCGAAGGTGAGCGCATGGCGGACCCCCATCTTGATCAGGAGTGGATTGTCAGGCGCCACCGCCAGCCAGAAGGACCCGTGGTTGTTGAGGACGAAGGTAGACTTCGGATATCCGAACGGCAACTGGAAGTAGAAAATTTCGGCGTAGCGATTGTAGACGAATTCGAATTTCCTCTCCGGATCCAACTGGTGCCACAGCGACAACTGGGGATGAAAGAAGACGCCGGTGAGCGCATGGCCCCCCATAACCGTGACCAGCGTTCCCAGCACCGGTTCCTGCAGACTGCCGCTGGCGAGCCAGATGCCGCTGCGGCCCTCCCGGCGATCCCGATCGGCCACCGCCTTCACCGCCTGGCGCAGATCGCTGTCTTCAATGGATGCGAAGGAAACCGAAAGGGGATTGAAATTCCCGGCGATGGCGAGCAGGCCGGGGATGAGCAATCCGGCGAAGGCCCGGGCACGCCCCAGCAGAAGCAGCAACGCGCCCAGGGTCGCGCCGGCCGGCGCAAGCAGGGCTGGCAGCGAGAAGGAGCCGGCCTGGCCGAAGATCTTTTCCCAATTCTGCAGCGATGCCCCGACCCACAGGAAGAACCCGGCGGTTCCCAGAACCACGACGGCGATCTCGATCCGCTCGCGCCGATCGGGGCGCTGCGGGCGCATTTCCGGCGCGAGCATCATGAGCGTCAGCACGATGGACACGAAACCCAAGGTCAACTGGCCCCGGAAAGCCTGCACGCGCGACCACAAGGTCACGTCGGCCAGCCACTGCGGAATGTGGAATACGCCGTACAGCACCTGGGCGAAACCCAGTCCCAGCATGGCCCAGCCCACTGCATCCAGGCGGCGTCGCACGCGTCTGCACAGCACGACGGCGAACAGGATGGTTGGCAAGAACAGGATGAAGCCAGCCCACTCGCTGGGATTCATGTCCTCCGCCATGGGCAGGCGGATGGAGTGCCAGTTGTACAGGCCGCCGAAGAGGCGGGTCAACGACAGGTCGCCTCCGTTGAGGCGGCGTTGCCCCGGATACGCGCTGTTCGTGAGAGCCTGGAGCTCGGGCTGCACGGCCAGGAAGAACACCACGACGATCACCCCCGCCAGGACCGCCGCCAGGCCAAGGCCGCACGCGAGGTCGCGCGGGATGATCTGTTTCCACAGTCGATCCCGGACGAACAAGCCCACCAGGACAGCCGCGAAGGTGTAGGCGAGCGGCACCATCCAGGGCGGGTACATCTGCAGCACAAATCCCGCTGCGGCGTAGCCGGCTGCCAGTCCCGCCAGCAGAGCCCCGCGCAGAGTGCGTGTCGTGACCAGGTGATAGACCGCCACCATGCCCATGGCTGCAAATCCGACGGTGTAGGCGGGAAAATGGCCCCAGCAGACCAGGTAGGCGGATGAGCAGAACCACAGCGCGCCGAACGCAGACAGGAAGTCGTGGCCGCGTAGAATGATCCTCAGCGCCAGAAACACAGTGCTGAAGCAGAAGAAAGGTGAGAACCACCAGTACCAGGCCAGGCCCGCAGCCGGGCCGAACAGGAGATAGCCCCAGGTCACCGGCCGCACGATGCTGACCGGATGGGCCACCGGGACCCACGACACCAGCAGCATGTTCTGCCCATTGCCGATATTTCCGTTGCGCACGGGGAAGCGCGGCTCGTGCGTGAACTGCGCCATGGCCCACAAGGTTTCGATGGCGAACTCATCGCTGCGAATCTCGCGCGGCTCGGCCATCAGGATCGCTCGGTACGGATCGGCCCTGCTGCCGAGAGCGTCCAGGATGGGCTGCGCGAGAAAGTGCCGGTTCCAATCCTTGGGAGCCCACAGCTTGGCTGACAGGGCAATTGAAGATCCGTGAATTCGGGTGGCGACCAGGAATGCGAAGCACAGCCACGCCAGGCCAAGCAGGCGCCAGCGAAACGGCAGGCGCGACAGCCATCGGCCTGCACGGGTTTGGGAGAGAGGAGAAGTGCTCGGTAGGTTCATGACGTGATGGATCGGTTGCCATCAACATTGACATAGCAGGCGAGACACTGGTTGTGGTGTGAACTCTCCGCCGACTCGCGTCGATCGTGCCAGGCCGCTCTTCCCGTCGGTGAAACTCAGGATGGCGATGGCTGTTGCTACGGTGGTGCGAAGCGGGTCACGAAGGGAGCGAACGTCGAGCCCTTGCCAGTGTCGAGAACCTTGCTCCCGAACGTGATCTTGCTCGAGAAGGAGCCACCCATGAACACGGCGTCGGAGAGAGCCCCCGTGGCGGCGCGCGCCACCGCTATGCTGGTGACGCCATCGGTGCCAGCCGGGACGCCGTAGGACTGCGCGCACTGCAAAGTCGAGCCGTCCGGGACCAACTCGGCCGACCAGGCATTGCGACCGCTGCTAAGGGGCAAGCTCAGGCCGAGGAACGAGCCCAGGCTGCCCTCGTACGTGCCAGCAATGTAGATATTGCCGAGCGAATCGCAGGCAACCGTGTTTGCGCTCTGGTCTTTGACGTTGTCGCCGAACGACTTCGCCCACAACGGAGTGAGAGCCGAGGTGCTCGTCGGGGAGGAGAACTTTGCCACGAAGGCGTCAGTCAGACCGGCGTTCCCGATGCTGACGCCGCCGCCAAAGTTGACGCCACCCCCAATCGTCCCCGCCAGCACGATGTTGTTGCTGGGATCCACCGTCACGCCACTGGCGTCCGACCGACCGCCCGAGCCCCAGCCGCCGGCCGCTATGTAGTGGCCGTCTGCCCCGCCCAGCTTGGCAACGTAGATGTTCGCCGCACCAGAGGGAACTGAGGGAAGGGGTCCGCCACCAAAGTCCAGGGTGCCGCCGTAGTTTCCGGCGATGATCACGTCCCCGTTGTTGTCGATGGTCGCCGACTCACAGGTCTGGTCACCAGTGCCACCAAGCTGCTTGCCCCAGATCACGGTCCCGTCGGACGCGTCGATCATGGCCACCACGATGTCCAGTCCATCAACGTAGGTCGCCGCTGTCGGCTTGAGCAGGCCGGCCGGGGAGCTCGTCCTCGAAGTCGAATTCCAGAGCGGGACGGCTTTGTCGGCATTGCCGCAGATGACGAAGGCATCCACGCCCGGGTTCGAACCATTGGCGACGAGCGTGCCATTGCCCAAATCGACGGCATGCGCCGCGATAAGGATGGGCGTGCTTCCAGTCGAGGTGCCGGCGAACGTGGCGTAGTAGCTGAGAGTCGCACTACCTCCGAACAGGGTGTTGACCGCATTGGGGTCGAAGTCAATCTCGCCGGTAAAGAAGCCAGTGACGTTCACATTCCCTTTCTGGGAGACAGCCACAGCAACGGCCTCCTGATCGCTGTGGGAGCTGTCCCCGAAGTCAAAGGCGGCTGTTGCCAGGCCAGTCGTGGGATCCAGCTTGACCAGGAAAACGTCAGCAATACCCGCCACAAGGCTGTTGGGGTCCGGCGGAGGGTCGGTGTAAAGAATAGGGCCCGTCCCGAAATCGAAGGGCTCGTAGAGAACGCCTGTAGCCCAGAGGGTTCCGTCCCCCGATGTCGCGAGCCCAGCCAGAGTTACGTGGCTGTCCCACGCCTGCGCCCAGTTGGACGCCGACAGGTTGCAGACGGCTTGGGGGCCGTCGGGGTGGTTGGCCGGCGAGTCAGGCGACGGTGCGTCCGCCGACGCGTCCGGTGCCGGCAAGGCTAGATCAGCACGGGCGTCGGGCGCGCCGCTATCGCCACGCACGTCGCCGATGTCAGCCGCGCTGCCGGTGTCACCCGATCCGAGATCCGTTGGCGCGGTGGTGCTACCCGCATCTGGCCGCAGATCCGGCGAGGCGTCCGGGCCAACGGCCCCGCTAGTTCCCGCTGTGCTGCTGCCGCCAGTACCAACGGCCCCGCCAGCGGCAGTGGTCCCTCCAGTTCCAGCCGTGCCGCCGCCTCCATCCGATCCCCCCATGCCCGTAGCTAGATCAGTGGGTCCCGAATCCCCACCGTCGCCAAGGGCATCGCCCATGTTCGCGGTCCTGCCATCGACGCGCGGAACAGGAACGTCGACCGGGCCAGGCCCCTCGACCGCCAGGTCCATTCCCGCGCCAGCGTCTGCGGCATCCCCGGCCTGGAAACCATCGCCGACGCCCCTATCGGCTCCCGCGTCGGAGCTTGTGCAGTACTTGCGTTGTCCTGCGTCCACTTTCTCGTTCGAGCCATTCTTGCAGCCCACGACCAAGATGAGCAGCGTAGCGAGGACTCCGAAGCGGTGCAGGTGAGTATTGAGCTGGGCTGACGCCATAGAGAATCCAGCATGCCTCTCGTGGTGGGCTCGTAGGGAGAGGGACCGCAGAATCCCCCTCCCAGATGAGCCCGCGAATCGACTACATGCGCATCATATAGCCGCTGCCGCCGGCCACTGTCGTGCTGAGTGGAGTCGCGGGAGGAGGAAAGTCAATTATCTTCAGGAAGCCGCCGACAACAGCGGTCGCGTCCTGGTTCACCCCGGCTGCCCAGCGGTTGACGGCGACTCCGTTAGCCCATGCACCATTCGAGGCCCCGTCACTATACGCGTGTGCACACAGGGCATGACCGGTGCTCGCATCGAGGGTCACCACGAAGGGAACCACAACACTAGGGCTGCCTCCAGGCGATTCAGTCAGAACAAAACTCCCGAGGCCTTCGTTGATCGTATTCGTGAATGTGCCCGCAGCAGTGGCGTTGCCCATCGAATCCACTGCCACGGCGGAGCAGCCCGCGGAGGCGCCCGCGGGGCCTCCCCAATGCTGCGCCCAGGAGGGCGCCAAGTTCGTATCCAGTTTCACGGCGAAAGCATCGAACTGCCCCGCTGGTGCGGCGAACGTTGTGCTTCCGAAGGCTACACCGGCGTTGAACGTACCGGCGGCAATCACATTCCCGAGAGAATCGGTGGCGAGCGCGGCGGGCTCCACACTTCCCTTGGTGCCGAAGGCCTTGGCGGCCATGGTCGCCCCGGTCTTGCCATTGAGTTTCGCGACCCACATGATTTGGTCTGCTGCGCCAGTGGGCGCCGGAGAGAGCGCCCCAAGGCCGAGATCCAGCGTTCCGGCATAGGTTCCAGCGAAGATGGCGTTGCCGTTGTCGTCCAGCGCCGCGGCTAGGCACGTTTGGTCCCCCGCGCCGCCGAACAGGTGAGACCAAAGGATAGTGCCATCACTGGCCTTCACAGCCGCCACGATCACGTCATTTCCCCCGCCTGGCGTTCCAGGCGGTGTGGTGGTTCCAGTGACAGCGAGACTGCCAGCGTTGTTCGTCGCCGCGCCGCACACGACGAAGTAGTCTTTCCCTGGCAGGCCAGCGATGGCGTCGAGCTGTCCGTCTCCCAGGTTCACCTTGGTAGCCCATAACCCAATGCTGCCGTCGTCAGCGAGACCGGCGATAAAGTCGATTGGACTCGCTCCTGGATTGACGATGACTTTGTCCGGTTGGGTTCCGTTGAACATGTCCAAACTCCCCATGAAGTTGCCGATGATACCCACGCCGGCACTGCTAACCGCAGTGCCCGTCACGTACTGCCCAGAGGAATCACCTGCCGTGAAAACCCAGGACGGCTTTCCGGAACTCCGGTCGATCTTCGCGACAAGGATGTCCGCATCGCCGCCGAGATTCGGCAGGGGTATTGAGCCGAAAACGGTTGTGCCGGTTGTGCTGGAATAGACACTCGCGCCGGTGATTAGGCTTCCGTCCTTGTCCCATGCGACGGTGTCCAGCGCCGGCACGCTGCTGTAGGACGATGCCCATTCGGGACTCGGACAGACGAACGCACCAGCTTCGCCGCTATCGCTTGCGTCGGCATCCGGGCCCACACCGGCATCGCCTGGCGCGTCTGGGCCGGCAACCGGGTGATCGGGCGGGGCATCAGGGACCATCGTTCCCCCGGTTTCGCCACCGTCCATTTTGCTCGCCGACAGATCGGGCGAGGCATCAATAGCCACTGTTCCCCCGGTTCCACCCGCGTCTGTTCCACCTGTCGGCGCGTGGTCGGGCGCGGCATCCAAACCCACTGTTCCACCGGACCCACCACCGCCTGTTCCGCCGGTACTCACGGCAAGATCCACGCCCACGTCCGGTGTGCTAGGCGGTGCGTCCAGCTTCGGCTGAGCGGCGTCCGGCAACGGCTTGGAGCTGGTACTTGAACTGCTGCAGCCGGCGTTCAACATGGCTACCGCCGCCCCCGTCAACGAGAGCATTCTGCAAACCCTGATACCTCTTTGTGCGTGTCGGATCATGTTTTCCTCGCTGTGGTTGGGCCCCTGCTGGGG
>Ga0182021_10012609_pt1 | contig 10042 bp, 7 predicted proteins | sample 612E3MmetaG_FD_120493 | JGI IMG/M metagenome (GOLD analysis project Ga0182021, IMG submission 120493) | Permafrost microbial communities from Stordalen Mire, Sweden - 612E3M metaG (Illumina Assembly) | ecosystem: Environmental > Terrestrial > Soil > Wetlands > Permafrost | place: Sweden... | reverse complement strand
CTCTTGAGGAACCACTTCCTCAAAGATTCCGCCTCTTTGATGAAGAAAGAGATCGACTTCATACGCGGAATAGTCGAGTAGGGACAGGAGTGTCACGAGGTCCTTCTCAGCTCCGCCGCAGCGAAGTGAATCGAGAACGAAAATAACCTTTATAATGGCTGCCTCCAAATTATCATCTTATGCACAGACGCTCGACCGATCAGTCATATACCTCCGACAGAGCCGGAAGTTTGTTTATGTGAACCGCTCTAAGCGGCTATAGTTTTATTTTATTATTCAGATAAATACAGAAAGTTACGACTCATTTTCTTTGATTCACTCCTATGCTTATAATTATTTGTAATTACTCAGCATTTTTTGCAAATAGAACAATAGTTCCCTCTCCTCACAGGAGAGGGTTAGGGTGAGGTCAAAGAACAACAGACCCCACCTTAGTCCTCCCCTAAGAGGGGAGGAAACAAGATAAGGAATGACATGATCGAAGAATATACCGGGTAATTACAATTATTTTCATGTAGAGGAAATTCATTTTATTACGCAAAAGTTAAACTCTTGGAGCCCCCCGCCCGTAAAGCCGGGGGTTTATCTATTATCATGATTGGCTTCTTTACGTAAAGCATTTTCGAGAAACTTCTTTGATTGATACTTCAATGTGTCTATTCTTCTATCAACTTCATGATAGTCGATTGGAGGCAATTGACTTGCATCGAACACACCATCCATAAGATATCGCTTCTCAAGGTTCAGTGATTGTAACAAGCTCATCATACGAGAGTTTAATTTCTCTGTGCGCCCGAGTGCAAGAAATTCAACATTAAAGATCAAAGAAAAAGCAATCGCATGAAAAGAATTTGTGACAACATATTCAGCATCCTTGATGAGGCCGAGAAATTCAACCGGCGATGCATATCGAAAATTCCTATCAACACCTCTCAAAGGGATGCTATTCGCCGCATACACCGGACAGTTGCTGATTGCAGCTATTTTTTTTGCTGCGGCGAAAATACGCTCTTCGTTGTCGAAATTAAAGATGAGAATATACCTCCCCTTTGCAACGGGCTTTGCCATCTTTTCCCAATGGCTCTTATCGAATAAAAAGACTGGATCCAGGACATGTGTACCTCGATTGATCCCGATATCATGCAGCAAGTTGATTGCATCAGCCTCACGCACAGAAATGTGATCGAGCTTTTCGATCCTTTGCCGCAGCTCATCTTTCAAATTTTCTGGAATATAATCCATCGCAAAGCTCGCGGCGTACGAAATCTTTATGGCAGAGGCTGGAGCAAAATCCAAATAAAACGCAGGATCATGTCCATTGGGCAGATTACAATTCCATATCTGATCACTGCCGCAGATATACACTTCGGCTTTCGGAGGATCATGCCGAAGTTCTTCATTCGATGTATAGCGCTGTGCAGTAACTGTTAGATTCCTGCGCCTGAACGCATCAAACGCATGCTTAATCGGCAGTTCACCGAGCCTTTCCGGCATCTTCAAAAGCAAATAGAGTATTTTAAGAAAAATGTTTTTTCCCCATTCAGGGGAGTTGATTGCAAAGAAAATGTAATCAATGTCCAAATATTTCGGTTTATAATTGATGATTTCAACTTCATGCCCTAAATTTTTCAGATAGGCCATGAGTGCGTATGCCTGCAAAGAAGCGCCGTGATTATAGACATCGTGGCATGTAATAGTACAGATTTTCACTTGCGATGCTCTTCCCTCTCCGGTACAGTTTCTCCTGATGTGAGGACATCCTTACGAGTTTGTTTCCTCGCAAAACAACCTGCATTTTTCCTTTAAGTCCGCCGCCAGTATTTTGTACTCGGAAAGATTTGTCACGGTGGTATCAGTATCTATTTTCCCCTGAAGTTCAAAATTCGCTTTGAAGTTTCCCATAGTATCCACATCCACCCTGTTGAAGAGATTCATAATCCCGTCAAAGCGGCATGTGTCTATGAAAGAATTAAATCCGTTAATGAAAATAACCGGTGTCCCCATCGCAAGGCAAGGCAAGGCGCAATGGATTCTCGAAGTGACCACAAGTTTTGCCTTCGCATATTTTCTGAGCAGGGCATCTGCAATTGTGAATTTCTCTGCATCTGAGTACGTACCCGTGGGCAGCACTTGAGTTTCATATTTTGCTTTCCTCAGAAACTCGGGCGTAAAGATTCTCTTCATGTGCTGAGATTTTTTCCCCAGCTTAAATGCATCACCATTCAATATTCCTCGAGCACAAAACCTCCAGGAAATAAGTAATGTTGATAGATTGGGATAATTAAAGAAAGGATCGACAATATAGATATCGTCACACCTTTCGCTCTCAGGTACCGCATAATGATTCAATGTAAGAGTCAAACAACCTGAAAAATAGGCTTTGATCCCCTTCTGTTCCAACAACTTCACTGTAAATTGGTCTCTGCATCCAATCGGCTGATATTTCGCTAAATAAGCTAAACCTTTTGCATCTAAAATATAAGGCGCGGAAGAAGCATTGACATGAAAGGAAACAAACAAAGGATGGATCTTGTGTGAAGGAACCCAGTTGTGAATGTTATGGGTAAACCAGCCATTCAAAATAAGTTTAAGAGGATCGCCATCATACAAGGCCATTGCTTCCCTGTTTATATATGCATCGACCTGCGGCAGAAATTGTTTTGCTGCCAGGCTTTGTATATAATCTCCGATATTGAACAATTTTTTAGTTTCGCTGTATGTAAGAAGACCATATTTCATTTTCGGACTCCAGTTCAAACTATCGGCCTCAATGGTACTGGTTGACATAGTTTTTCAAACAACCGATCTGCGTGTACTATAGAAATTCCTATTTTCCGTATTTGATTCTTCTAAAACTTTTATAAAGCAGTGGAAATTTATTCCTGAGAACAAACTTGATCCTGTTCTGAATTTTAGCCGTCGCTGCACCTTTATTTTGTAATCTCGCCACTACACCACCGGCAAATTGCTTGATATAATTTTTCTCTTTTTCTTTATCCTGAAAAACAAAAAAGTCCGGCGAAGTGCCGGCCTTTTCCCTCAGTTCCTGCCAGAAATAACGAACACCTTTGCTTGCACCGCCTTTTTTAAAACTCTCAAAGATCTTTTCATAAATATTCTCATCGACGGAAAATCCGTATCGGTTAGGATCGTCTCCTGCCAGAATAATACCGAGGATCGTCCTGAAACATTTTTCGCATTTCGAACAATTAAACCCATCTCTCAGTTCTGAATAGCAAACCCTGAGAGTAACACCGCAATCGGAATGTTTTAAATTTTTAACGATGAAATCTATTTTGTCCTGTCTTTTGAGTTCAAAGCCGTCATGGGTAACTGTGACATTCGCCCATTTGACTGTTTCATCGGCTTGTGGAGTCGAACCCCAGCTCATATGAGCAGTTTCCGTGTACGATGAAGCTATATACAATTTGATTATTTCATATTTAAAAGATAACGGCGCAATGGAGCCCAATAATGCAAGAGCGTGTTGAACGTATCCCCACCACGTTAAATTTCCCAACAGATCAAGTTGATACGTGTAGAATCCTTTCAGATTCGACTCGATAAACAATTTTTCATTTTTTTCTAAAATCTTTTCTGTTCGATTTAAAGTAACGACAGCATTCCACCTCTCCACATCATCCAAATCAATATCCGCACCGTGGAGCGTGATTAATTTTAAATCTTCATCCTTATGCCTGAAATAACTTGCATAGGTATCGACTCCTCCGCCGAATAATAATCCTTTATTTTTTCCGGCATGACTATTCCTGACAATTTTTTTAGCTATGATATTCCCTTGCAGGTTGCGTTCAGGGTAGAGCTTTGAAAATTCGTCCTTCAGGTCTTTCAAGGAGTTATAAAATACTTCATCGATTTCATCGATATAAATATCAAATCCAACGAACCATGAAATGGGGGCAACATTTGCAAGAAGAGGAATTATTGCAATCGACAATGGCGTTGAACGTACGTCCACCTCGTATTTCACATAGTACGGGTTGTCCGTATTAAAATACTTCTGCAGCTTATGATGAATAGAGTAGGAATATGAGATTTTTCTACCGTCTTCTGAAAAAGCGATAGTATGAACGTTAAACATATATTGGCTTCCTTGGATTATTATTTGTCTCACCCCTCATTTTGTTTAGCGAAGGGAAAAGTATTCGTCAATATCATCTGGAAAAACATTCCATTTCAATCCGGTGTTAAGCCGATTCTCCGGTTTTTAGATTTCGATCGAGTTTATGCCCTTTTGAAATGAACCAAAATAAGATCTTTCTCGAAGGTATTCATTCCGAAGCGAAACATAATCATTGCATAGACAGTGGAATAAATGAGCATATGGAGAATAAGATATACCCAGCTTATTTTAGGATGAAAAGCTGCAATACTACAAACGGCCATAACAAAGAGAAAAGCAAATAAGATTTTATTGAGCAGTTCTTTAAAATATCTCAGCACATTTAATTTCAATATTCTAGAATAATATATATTCATAATTATTTGTGAAACAATCCAAGTGGAGATTGAGCCAACAACCATTCCGGCTACTCCATATTCTTTTACAAACAGGGCGCCCACGATCGTGCCTATAATCGTCATGCCTAAGTACAAAAGAGCTTTAAATGAAAGCATTGCCCGTGCTTCAAGAATCGAATTGGCGAAACTTTGAACAAGCGGAGTGGTATAACCGGCCATAATGAGTAAAGCAACAAACCAGGAATCATAATAGCCGTCCCCCACCCATAAATAAATAAATTCTCTGCCATAGAGAATAAACGATCCTAAGATATAAAAGAGCACAAGCAAAGACACTCTGCCTATCTTAATCATCATGCTTGTCAATTCTTCAGCGCTGGAAAAATCGGCGACCATTTTCGTTGCCCTGGGTAAAAACAATCCCGATATCGCTGTTGAAAAACCTCCATAATAGGTGCCAAGCATAACTCCAACGCCGTAAATTGCTACCAATTTTGTGCCTGAGAGGATACCTAAAACCACCTGCCCCGTTTGCCATTGGAATTGGCCGACGATGGCAAAAACAAATATCCAAACGGAGTAGCCAAGAATTTTCTTTATGAGCGACCTGTCAATATTATGAAAGCGAACCTTCACCTTGATCCGATGTGAGACATAATATGCATTCACAAGGACGGCAAAAATATTCATAAGAGTATCCAGAACGACGATAGAGATCGCTCTACCCCCCATCCAGAGTATACCTACGAGCATTGCCGATCGAACGATATATCGCGCAATATTCACCGCTCTCGGGACGACAAAATGTTCATACCCGTTGCATATCGCTCCATAAGCTCCGCCGGGCAGTGCAATTGCCAGATTGAAGATTAATATGATGAACATTATTTTTGCTTTGTGCATTTCCTCGGCGGTCAGAGATTTGCTGAAGATCGAATTTAAATTAGCAAAAATCAAAAGTCCTACCACGACAATAAGAAATGCAATAGCCATGTATATGAGCATAACCGTCGCTAAAAATTGTTCTTCGCCCTTTCTATCGTTTTCTGCCCTATATTTGGAAACGTACCTTACAATAGTATTCGTGAGGCCAAAGTCCAGTACGGTCATGTAACCGATAAATGCCCCTACGAGCAAGTAGAGGCCGTACTCCGCATCGCCCAGCATGCGTATCATAAAAGGCGTCAGCACAATGCCGATAATGTTGGTAAGAACAATCGTGGTATACGATAGCATTGCTCCTAATTTAATTTGATTGGCAGATAAAAAAGGATTTTTTATCACGGCTATTTTATTGCTTTCTTTAAAAAAATAATTCTTACCGCAAGCAGCGATGTATTTTGTTATTCCCGCTTTTACGGGAATGGCGACGCAAGCGTCGGGGTATTGAAATCAATAGGGGAAAATAAATTCCCAGCTAACTCTCATTTCACAGAGACTCTATTGATTTATTGCCACGACCTTCAGGTCGTGGTTTTAATATCCCCAAAAAATCTGGGCTTTAGCCCAAAACGATTTGAAATGTGGCTAAAGCCGATTCTGCTTCATTCTATTTGTCCACGACGTAAACGTCGTGGCTATAAATTAACTTACTTTGCGTAACATCACCTACTTATTTGCTTTCCCCACACTTGCAATTTGCACTCCTGAAGAAATCGCGTCAGGAGTGCATTGATCATGCTTGCGGGATCAAGGAGTAAATTTTTTTTACTTCATCCTTATTATCATAATCCCGGCTTGCCGCGGTTGCAGCGATGCGGTTGCGGTAGGCAGAATCGTCGATAAGCCGGCGAACACCCGCTGCGACGCCATCGACGCCGAGTTCGCAGATATGTCCGTCAACTCCCTCTTCAACCTGACTGGATGCAGTTGGGAATCGTGTTATCAGCACCGGCTTTCCAAGTATCTGCGCTTCACGAACCGTGACCGCCTTCCCTTCATAACGGGATGGCTGTACATAGAGATCGCATACACGCATATAGGGATAAGGATTCGTTTTCACGCCAAGAATAATGAAGCGGCCTGCTAAACCATGTGCGGCAATTAATTCGTGGATCATGGACTCATCGGGACCGTAGCCAATCGCATACCAGCGTATATTGCAGCCGACCTCAATAAGTTTACGGCATGCAAGAACTGCTTCATCGAAAGCTTTTTGATGGGTGAATCGGCCTACTGTCAAAATACGTGTCAGTCCCGTTTCGGGAGGCATCTCCTTATCGCAATCGAACTCCATCGCTTGCCGCCGGATAAAGTCAGATGATAGAATATTTTCAATGACAATAGTCTTGCGCAAAAATTGCGGAAACCGTTCGAGAAATGATTCACGGCACTCGTTCGAGACAGCAACGATATAGTCGAGCCTCTCCCACATTGCCGCCTCATAGTTGCCGTCATTTGGAATCACCCGATAGTCGGTGTGAATCCAGCCAATCTTGATTTTAGCATTCACCCGTTCTGTCACAGTGTAGTGAGGAACGATAAAACTGATCGCAAGGTCGTATTGTCCGTGAATCATGGGCAAACAAGGAAGCGCGTATCGCCAGCCTCTTTGCAAGGCAATATAACCGGGCTCCTGGATACCGTGGCGCTGTCCATCGAGCTGCGATGAAAATTTGGCGCGCAATCTTGCCAGGGCAATACGAACATGGCCTTCACGAAGGATCTGAATAATAGGGCGCTCAAAAGTTGAATATTCCGAAATCTGCGGCAACAACCGAGGTCCCTTTGGTAGAAGTTTCAAAAAAGATCCTTGATGGCGATAAAGCATTAAATCAACATCGAAGCGGTTGTAATCAAAAACACCAAGCAGACCAATCAAGCTGCGTTCGATGCCGCCAACCTCAAGGTTGGCAGAAATGATAAGGACTGTCGATTTCTTCACGGAGTTATTGCTTTGTGCAAATGAGTTCATAGAGGCTCGTAATCTCATTGACACTTTCACGGATGTTATATCCTTTGATTGTGATCTGCTCATCTATTTGAGATCGGAGATGACATCGACGCGACCTGACATCTTCCAAAGCAGCAATCCAACGTTCCACAGATTTCAAAGGAAGATACGAAACCAAACCTAATCCCATGTCCACTTCACGGGGAATATACTCGGAAACGAGGCAAGGGAGACCGGCCGCCTGGGCTTCGATGGCTGCAATACCAAGCCCCTCATACAGCGAGGGAAACAGAAAGGCGTCAAACATATTCATACATTCAGGAATATCGCCGCGCAAACCGAAGAACAGAACTTGTTCTGAAAGTCCATGAGTGGTGACAAGATCTTCGATTTCTTGGCGCATTGCACCATCGCCAACCAGTACGAGACGGAAATCCCAATTTGTTTTTTTTAACTGAACTGCTATCTGAATCAGAAAGACTTGATTTTTAGATTTTAAAAAACTGCCAACGTGGCCTAAGACAAGAGTTTTTTCAGGAATACCCAGAATTTGTCTCATCCTCAGCGCTGATTCTTGCGTCAGATTTTTGTACAAATCGAGATCGATGGCATTGCGTATCTTCCTGTATTTACCTCTCTTGAACAAACGTTGAGAGAACAAGAACTCACCCGCTTCCTGCGAGCAAGCCCAACACTCGCTTGCACATGATGCAATGAGAAACCGGTTGAACCTATGCAGCATGTTATATGGCAGCGTATCTGGTTTGCGCCATGAAGAGGAATGAGAATGGACAATGATATTCTTCACTCCCGCGAGCCTGGCAGCTACAGCAATCGCCCCGCCTTGCCAGTCGAGATGGGAATGGACAATGTCAAATGGGCCTTTCTCACGGATGAACCGATACAGAGTTGTAATATATCGTGCATAGCCAAGCGTGCCCAGGGATGGGATGAAGAAAAATGTGCCGCCGAGTTGTTTGATTTCCTCGTCATATGCGCCCGCATCCGGCAAGTGAGTCAAAAAGAAAAACTTAAACTTGTCACGGTCGATATGGCGGAAGATATTCATAAGCATCGCTTCTGATCCGCCACGGTTCATCATACCGACTGCATGTAATATTCTATATATTTTCTTGTTGTCTTTCACGAGCGCATCGAAAATGGAGTTATCACAATTTTAAAATAAGAAGAGGAAATAACTATTTTTTTTACCGTCTATCATTTTCCTCCAGCCATAAGGCTTCACTCAATTTTTTACCGATGAGTTTAGCCATGGTTTTTTTTAAAGTTCTTTTTATTAGAAACAACGCTGACAAATCCCATGTATTTGAATAATGGTGAATAGCAATAGTTTCGGAACCCCGGGAAATTGACCCGGTGCGAGGATCATAGGGGGAGAATATTTTTTGAGGATATATTATATTGCCGTCGCCTATTTCCTGTTTCGTATTGTCAAGAGTCAGGCCCCGCTCTTGCAGCAAGCGCGTAACTACAGTGACGTTGGGTATAATATCAAACGATCCATCGGGCTGTTTAAAATGGCGGTTGTTATAATGATCGAGGTACGCTTTAATAATTTCATGCCCCTTGACTGCGCCAATAGTGCTTGTGGCGACAAAATTTTCGGCTTCGAATCCCCAGAACGAACGATGAGAAAGGAAAGGATCGAAGGATTTCAAAACTTCCACATCGGCGTCGAGATAAATGCCGCCGTGAGAATAGAGGGCATGGCCTCTGACAACGTCGGAGACAAATGCGTACTTCCGAGACTCAAAGGCTTCCTCGACAAATGGACAGCAATGAATGTCGAAGTTCTTTTCGTTCCACTCGATAGTCTTATACTCCGGCAAATGTTTGCGCCAACTGGAGATGCAACGCTCGATTAAATTTGGCTTGGGAGCATCGCCAAACCAGCAGTAATGGATAATTCGTGGAATCATTGTTGGAGAACGCGTGTTTTTACCGCACCACTACCATTTTTCGTGTTTGAGAATATGAGCCGGAGGAAAATTTACAATAATAGACGCCGCTGGCAAGGCTTCCGATATCCCACGGAAATCGGTGGGTACCTTTTGAATATATTATCCCTTGGGTAAGAGTTGCTACCTCGCGGCCGAGAGTATCAAATACTTTCAGAGTTGCGTATCCGTCGTTCTGCATGATAAACTCGATCATCGTTCTGCCGTTAGAAGGATTCGGATAGGGCGGCTCGAGAGAATATTTCTCCGGTTGGCCTTTCACGGCCACAAGCACGCTATACGTCGCAGATCCGAATGGCCCGGTGAGTGTAAGCACAAATGACGTTGTTCTGTAAATTGTATCGGTTTCTATGCTGTCACTCGTCGCGACAATGCCGATCAGAGGAAGGATTGCAGCAGATGTAGCGTTGATGCTGGTCCATTTGAGCTTGACTGTTCCACCGTTTACAGGGAGAGTATCCGGCGTAACAGTGAATGTCCCTGTAGGCGCATTCGGTCCTGAGTACCATACCGAGCCTGTTTCATATCCTGTTCCTGACTGGAAACTCGGAAGCGTAAGATAGAGAGTATTATGAGTATTATCCGTTCCCGATCTCCATCTTCCCACACCGGTAAAGATATTCTTGGTCGATGTAACTCCCGGTGTGAGATAGTCTACATAAATACCTTGGTTTGTAAAATTCATTGT
>Ga0182021_10012607_pt1 | contig 10042 bp, 11 predicted proteins | sample 612E3MmetaG_FD_120493 | JGI IMG/M metagenome (GOLD analysis project Ga0182021, IMG submission 120493) | Permafrost microbial communities from Stordalen Mire, Sweden - 612E3M metaG (Illumina Assembly) | ecosystem: Environmental > Terrestrial > Soil > Wetlands > Permafrost | place: Sweden... | reverse complement strand
TCGGCGTCGAGCAACTCTTGCACGAACGGCAAGCAGGATCCATCCGCACCTGGCAGTTCGGAAGCATCAAGCTGCACCAGGCAGTTGTCGATTTGCAGTCCCGCAAGAGCCGCCATGACGTGTTCGATCGTGTGGACGCGGGCGTCGCCGATACCGATCGTGGTGCCGCGCGAGATATCCACCACATGATCCACGTCTGCGGGAATTTCAGGCGATCCGCCCATGTCGATGCGGCGGAATCGAATGCCGGTATCCTCGGGTGCGGGCTGAAATGTCATCGTGGTGACACTCCCGGTGTGCAGACCAACGCCGCTGATGGAGGACGGTTGTTTGATGGTGCGCTGTTGGACGAGCATGGGGGGGAGGCTAAGGTTAAGGTTGAGATTTGGGTTTAGGTTAACAGAGTAAGATCAAGATTGAGTTTTAGGAGGATGCTTCGAGAGCTCCTCGATACGTTTCATGAGATTGCGGACAGTCGCCAAGAGATCAGGGAGTTGCGGGAAGGATCCGTAGATGCGCATCGCTTCGCGGTGAGGATATGCCGGAGTCCCGAAGTAGGTCCCGTTTGCCGTGGTAAGGGAACGGTGCACACCGGATTGGGCGCCGATCTTGACGCCGTCGGCAACTTCGACGTGTCCGGTGAAACCCACCTGGCCGCCAACCATCACATTTTTCCCGATATGTGTGCTGCCGGAGATGCCGCTCTGCGCAGCCATCACGGTGTTCTCGCCGATCGTCACGTTGTGTGCAACCTGGATAAGATTGTCCAGCTTTGTGCCCTTCTTGATGCGGGTCTCTCCCAATGTCGCTCGATCCACTGTCGTATTGGCGCCGATCTCAACATCGTCTTCGATCACGACAATACCCATTTGGGGGATTTTTTCATAGGAGCCGTCAGGTTTCGGCGCAAAGCCAAATCCGTCGCTTCCTATCACTGCCCCCGGTTGGAGAATGCACCGGGATCCAATCCGGCACCCCTCACGAACGCTGACATTGGCGTACAGGAGAGCATCATCGCCGATCTGTACGTCATTGCCCAGCACGGCACAGGGGGCGATCATGGTTCGCGCGCCGACGCGGCATCGCGCCCCGATGACTGCGTGCGGACCAACGCGCACATCGGCACCGAGTATCGCGGTCGGATCGATGACAGCCGTTGGATGGATGCCGGGGGGAAGAGGAGGCTGGGGCGGATGGAACTTCGCCAGGACACGCACAAAACCGACGTAGGGATCGGCCACACGGACGAGCGTCAACGGTGGAAGTTCAGCAGGGCGGTCTTCCACCTTGACTGCAGGACCAACAATCACAGCGGACGCGCGCGTCGTTGCCAGATAGTGCATGTACTTCGGATTGGCGAGGAACGTCAATGCACCTTCCCCCGCCTCCTCGATTTTTGCGACACGGAGAATCTCCTGATCGGGATTCCCTTCGAGCGCCGCACCGAGCAACTGGGCAATGTCCCGGAGTTTCATCCCCTGTGTCCGCTTACTTGCCGAACGACTGCATGCGTGAGATCACCTTCTGGGTCAGATCCAGCTTGTCATTCGAGTACAGCAGGAGGATTTCTCCGCTCTTGTCGAAGATGTAGTCGTATCCGTCTTCCTTGGCGATCTCTTCAAGAACCTTGAAGATCTTGTTCTGGATGGGTTTCATCACTTCGCTTTGTTTCTGGAAGAGTTCGCCGGTCTGGCCGAACTTCTTGTTCCGGAAATCAGTGATCGCCGCATCCATATCGCGAAGTTCCTTTTCCTGATCGGCGCGTACCTGTTCGGTCAGGATCAGCTTCTTCTTGTCGAAGTCGTCGAATTTCTTCTTCCACTCCGTTTGCATCTTCTGCAATTCCGTTTCCCACTGGGCCACCAGGGCATCGAGGGACTTCTGTGCATCGATAGCCTCGGGCAGCGTTTGCATAATGGATTCGGAGTTGATATGCGCGATCTTGCTCTGTCCGAAGGCAATAACCGGGACGCACGCGAGAAACAGAACCACGGCAATCGATTTCATACGAATTCTCCGATGGGTTGCGCCGGTGACCGGGTTTACTTGCCGCGCTTCAGACGATCGATGACCTTGAAGGTGATGTCGTGCGTCGGATCGCCGTAGAGCAGGATCTGGATGGTCTCGGTCTTGTCGAACACGAAACTATACTTCTCTTCTTTTGCGACGGCGGCAATCGCGTTCTTGATGCGCTCGCGCAGCGGTGTAAGCAGTTTTTCTGTTTCGTGGGCAAGTTCACCGTCGTTGCCGAGTTTTGACACGCGGTATTCTTCCGCCTTGCGTTGGAACTCGACAAGTTTCTGCTGCTCGGTCTTTTTTGTAGTTTCGGTCAACAAGGCTTCTCTTTTCTGATACTCTTCATAGCGCGCCTGGAGTTCCTTCTGCATGATCTCGAGGGAGTCCTGGATAGGCTTGCCGAGTGCATCGATCTTGCGCTGGGCTTCCTGCGCAGCCGGGAGTTCCTGGAAGATCTTGGCGGAATTGACATAGCCGATTTTCTGATTCTGGGCGAATGCGCCGGTCACGCATGCTGCGACTGCGAGAAGAGCGAAAACGATATTCTTCACGTCTGCCTCTTTCTATTATAGTGTTGTGAGTGAAACTGAAATTGAGAGTTGCTAGAACCCGCGGCCGAACACAAAGTGGAACCGCCAGCCGTCCGCCTTGCCGTCCAGCGGGTATACATCATCAAAACCATAACCATAATCGAATCCGATCATGCCAATGGGGTTGATCTGCAGACGGGCACCCAGGCCGGCCGATCGTTTCAGATCGAAGAAGTCCGCCCGTGAAAACGATTCGTAGACATTGCCACCCTCGGCAAATGCAAGAAGATAAATGGGAATCGGATTGATCGAGACGGCGAAACGGAGTTCAAGGGTTTGCTTCGCCATCGCCCTGCCGCCGATAATGGAGCCACTCGCATTGCGCGGGCCGACCGATTGATCTTCGTAGCCGCGCAGGGGCGTGGTCGAGATGTAGCCAAGGCCGGTTCCGCCCATAAAGAAGAGGTCCACCGGTTGGACATACGAATCCTTGTAGAACGTCGCGATATAGCCGTACGTTGAATTCAGATAGAGTGCCAGCTTGCTGGAATTGAACAGCGGGAGATACCACTCGCCGGTGAACACCCATTTATGGAAATCGATAGTGCCGGGGAGCAAGGGTCCGCCTGACATCTGAATCGACAGCGACACATTCGAGCCGGTAGTCGGGAAGATCGGGTTGTCGATGCTGTTGCGCGAAATTATCTGGGTCAAGCTCACCTGTGTGGATCGCCCTTCCCGGTAGATGCCGGCGCCGTCGCGCACCTCGTTCACCTGGGCATCGATAATCCAATCGCCACGGAAGTAGTCATCAGGCCACCTGAACCGACGGCCGATGCGGATGGATCCGCCCGTCCGCTCGTAGTCAAACGTGTAGACCTGCCGCGTATCAAACAGCGTCACACCCATGAGTGTCGGCGTGTCGAAGAGCCACGGTTCGGTAAACCCGAGGGTAAACGTGCGATAACGCGATCCTTCCCCAAACATCCACTCAAAGTTGAGTATCTGTCCCGCTCCACCCGAGAGCGGTTCGCTAATCGAGAAGTTGTTGATCGTGAAACCTAATGCTCCCGTGACGCCGAACGCTCCGCTATACCCGACCGATGCGTTGATGTTATCGCTGGACTTCTCTTCGACCTCATAGGTAAGATCCACCGTTTTTTCATCCAGCAGGGCGTAGTCGGGTTTGATCTTTTCCGGGTTGAAGTAATTGAGCTGAGACAGCTGGCGGATACTGCGGACGATTGCCGCGCGGCTGAAGTAGTCCCCAGGCCGGGTGAACAGTTCCCGCCGGATGACCTTTTCCTGTGTCTTCGTGTTTCCTTTAATGTTCACGTGCGCAAGTTTGAACTGGTTCATCTCGTACACGCTGATCTGGATGTCGATGCTATCATCGGCAACACGGCTTTCTTTCGGTTCGAGATTGAAACGAAGGTACCCGTTGTCGAGATAGAGCGATGCAACATCTGTCTGATCTTCGTTGCCGCGAAGGTTCCTCTCAAACTTCTCGGAATTGTAGATTTCACCCGGAAGAATATTAAGACGTTCGTTCAGGACAAAGTCAGGGTATACCGTATTCCCCTGCCACGTAATATGCCGGATCTTGTACTGCGCACCTTCGTTCACGCGCATGTGGATGAACATGTCCTCTTTGTCCTGGCTGTACCAGATTGAATCGGACAGTATTTGCGCGTCGCGATAGCCGTGCTTCCTGTAGAACTGCATGATCTTGGTTTTGTCTTCGCCGTACTTCTTTTGATCGAATTTCGCCGAAGACCAGAACTTCCACCAATGACTCTCGGAAGTTTCATCCATTGCGCCGCGGAGGTCGCCGTCGTCAAAAGCCGTATTGCCATCGAAGCTGATACTTCTTACGGTGACCTTGTTGCCTTCATCCAGGTTCACTGCGACAATCATGCGCCGGTTGCCGGTATCCGCGGGCGCTGTGGTGATGGTCACCTTCGCGAGCAGATAACCATCCTTGTCGTACAGCTTTTTGATATCGCGTTCCATTTTCTTCAGGTCGGTGGGTGCGAGGACCTGGCCGCGGACCAGGGGGACGGCCTTCCTGATATCGTCGGCGCTCAGTTCGTCATTCCCTTTGATCTCCAGGCGTTCGAAGCGCGGGAATTCCATCACCTTAATCAGCAGGAAAGCCCCATTGCCCACTTTCCGATCGATGGAAATCTGCACATCCTCGAAGAGACGGAGGGACCAGAGTTTCTTGATGGCATGGCCGACCTGGTCGCCGGGAGTGGCAATCTCGTCTCCCACCTTCAGACCCGAATTGGCAATAATCGCAGCCGGGTCAGCCAGAGAGTTTCCTTCCACGGCGAGGCCGAGGATTTTGTAGACCTCCTGGGGAGGAGAGGTTTGCGCTTGGAGATGGAGCGAAACAGAGAACAGGATGCCGATGGCCGCCAGCACAGACGCTTTCTTCTTCATAATGATCAGGGTCCTACAACACTCTTGAGGATTTGACTGAGACTTCCCTTTTTCTTCTTGGGCTGTTGCACTTGCTCGCTCACCATGCCAAAACGTCGTTCGCGACTTTGATATGCAATGATCGCCTCATACACATCCGGCCGACGGAATGCAGGCCAAAATTTGGGCGTTATATACAATTCGGTGTAGGCCAGCTGCCAGAGTAGAAAGTTGCTAAGCCGCAATTCACCGCTCGTGCGCACCAGAAGATCCGGATCAGGCGCTTCGTGCGTCTGAAGATGACTTGTCACCGTCGCTTCTGTGATATCGTCCGGGCGGAGTTGCCCCTCCGCCACCTTGTGCGCAATAGCTTTGACTGCTGCGGTCAGTTCCCAACGTCCACTGTAGCTCAGCGCGAGCATCAGGGTCAGCCCGGAATTCTCGGCTGTTTTCGCCGCGGCGTCACGAAGCTCCGCCTGCACCTCTTCCGGCAGCGCCCGAATGTCGCCTATCGTGCGCACACGGACGTTGTTGCTGTGGAGACGGTCCGACTCATCGCGAAGTGCGGAGAGGAGGAGCCGCATCAGCATCGATACTTCTTCCTGAGGGCGCTTCCAGTTTTCGGTGGAAAACGTGTACAGGGTGAGATACTCGACACCCAGCTGACCGCACACCTCTACGATGTCGCGGACGGATTCTACCCCTTCACGATGACCGGCGATACGCGGGAGTCCCCGCTGTTTTGCCCATCGACCGTTGCCGTCCATAATAATGGCAATATGTCGGGGAATCTCCCCTGACGAACGAAGTCGCTCCTGATGCTTCTTGTCTTCGCCCGACGCTTCCCGCGGACCCCTGGTCAACGAATGCACTCTCCCATCGAAGGTAGTCGTGTTCCACCCGAGAATTGAAGACGGCTGGAAGAAAAATGTAACGGTTTTCGGCTGGAAAGTCAAATTTGACTTTCCCTGCCCTTTCAGGTATATTTTTTGCTTCAACACACTGAGGATCCCCTATGGCGGCCGTCCCGAACATGTCTGGGATGATGAAGCAAATCCAGAAGATGCAGGAGCGCATGACGCAGGTACAGGAAGAGCTTGAGCATAAGACCGTTGTGGGCGACGCCGGCGGCGGCATGGTGAAGGCCACTGCCAATGGCAAACAGCGCCTCACGGCAATCGCCCTTGAAAAGGAAATCATCAATCCCGATGAACGGGAAATGCTTGAGGATCTCATCCTGGCTGCCGTAAACAAAGCCATCGAGGAATCTCAAAAACTCGCCCAGGACGAGATGTCAAAAGTCACCAGTGGCCTCCTCCCGAACATTCCGGGCCTGAACCTGCCGGGGATGTAACGTGCTCTACACGTCAGAAGCATTGCAGCAACTAATCGAGGAATTCTCCCAGCTGCCCGGCATCGGTCGCAAGACGGCGCTTCGTCTTGCACTCTACATGCTGAAACGCCCGCGGGAAGACGTCGTGAAAATGGCCCGCGCGCTCGTCGACGTCAAGGACCGCATCACGTCCTGTTCCGTCTGCTGCAACATCACCGAATCGGATCCCTGCCCGATCTGCTCCAGTACGAAAAGGGAGCGGGAAACGCTATGCGTCGTTGAAGAGCCGAGTGATGTCATTGCTCTTGAAAAAACCAACGAATTCCGGGGGTTGTACCATGTGCTCGGTGGTGCACTCTCGCCGCTCGACGGCATCGGACCGGATGATTTGAAAATCAGGGAACTTCTCCAGCGCTTCCCGGGAGACATTAACGAGGTGATCCTGGCCCTCAACCCGACTGTCGAGGGCGAAGCAACCACGATCTATCTCACAAAGCTCGTGAAACCGCTGGGCGTGAAAGTCACACGGTTGGCCAGGGGGATTCCTGTGGGGGGAAATCTGGAATTCGCCGATGAGGCGACGTTGTCAAGGGCGCTCGAAGGAAGGATCACTTTGTGAACCGCCGCACGGAGAGAAATGGCTCTCTTTGGAAATTCCGCGTAGCGATCTTCTCCACCTCTCTGTGCCTCTGCGGTGTTCTCTGTGCTGTACTCCAGGGATGCGGTCTGTTTGAACCGCGTGACCCGGAAGAGCCTTCACAATCAAGCCTGAATTTCAAACCTCCGACCGAACCGTCGATCGTGATCGACAATCTCCAGAGTGCGATCGAGCAAAAAAACGTCGCGAACTACATCGGCTGTTTCGCCGATCCGGCCAAGGGGAATCCCCCCTTCGTCTTCACACCCTCCCCCGAAGCTGCCGGACTGTACACCGCCGCACTCGAAGCGTGGACACTCAACGACGAACAATCCTATTTTCAGAATCTCATCGCGCGCAGCGAAACACAGGCCTTTTCCAGTCTCTCGCTGACACCAAAGGGGTCCACGGTCTCCGCCGATTCGGTCGTGTACGGTTACGATTACACGCTGGTGTTCGATCACAATGACCCGAGTTTTCCAAAAACCGCGCGGGGTACGCTGCAGTTCACTCTGCGGGTGAGTCAGAGCAATTTCTGGGTGATTCAGCGGTGGACGGATTTCAAAACCACGGACGATATTTCGTGGAGCCATTTCAAGGGGAAGTTCAGCAATTAGGGAAAGCAGAAGGACGCAAAGGAATGAGAACGAACGCAGAGGGGCCATGTACACGCGTGATGTGTGCAGGATTCCTTCTCTGCGGCGTCCTCTGCCTCCCGGCATGCATGAACCCTTTCGCGCCGGGATGGGATAACGCACCGGCGGAGTCTACATGCAACCCGCAAACGGTGGAGGGCATGTTCCAGTGCTTTCAGGCGGCATACACGTTTCGCGACACAACGGTGTACGGACAGCTGCTCGATCCGGAGTTTGTGTTCGTGTACCGTAACTATGACCTGGGCATCGACGTGACATGGGGGCGTGACGATGAACTCCGTACGACGTTCGGGCTGTTCCAAAATGCCCAGAAACTCGACCTCATCTGGAACAACATCATCACCACCACTGCAGAATCCACGAGCGTCAACATCGTCCGCGGATTCAACTTGACGCTGGTGTTCAATCCCAGCGACATCGAACGCATTGACGGATCTGCAAACATCACCTTCCGCCGCACCCGGATTAACGATCCGTGGAAAATCATACGGTGGAGGGATGAGTCGAATTTCTAGCGAACACGCGCCCTCTCAACGTACACCATGAGCCTGTCCTACACCATCCGCGAAAGCTTCTCCGGTTTCCGGCGGACCAAAATTTCGAGCACGCTCTCTGTGATGACCGTGTCTGTTGCACTGTTGCTGCTAGGGTTGTTTGCGATCGTCACCATTCACGCAGAGCGGTTTCTGGAACAGTTGCGCAGTCGCGTCGAACTGGAAGCATTCTTGTTTGAACCAGTCACAGGCATCATCGTGGACAGCCTGGGACAGGTTGTTGCATCGTTTCCGGAAGTGGATAGCGTCGTCTATGTCTCGAAAGCCCAGGCCGCCGAAATTTTCAAGAGGGAGTTTGGTGAAGACATCCTGAGCGTCCTCGATTTCAACCCGCTGCCTCCCTCGCTCAAGGTGTACCTGAAAGATGGCTTCAAGACCTCCGGTCATGTGGAGTCTTTTGCAGCACGGTTGCGATCACTGCGCGAGATCGAGAATGTCGTCTACCGCAAAGCGATACTCGAGGTCATCGATCAGCGTGCCGCAACCGCTCACAATATCACCCTGGCCCTCGGTGTTTTGGTGGGGTTGTCAGCAATCATTCTTGTCTCGAATACGATCCGTCTCGCAATATACGCGAAGCGCAAAATGATCCGGACAATGGAACTTGTCGGTGCGACCCGAACATTCATCCGCCTTCCTTTTCTGCTCGAAGGCATCTGGCAGGGACTTCTTGGCGGCGGGATTGCCGCAGGGATTCTCTACCTCATTATTACCTACGGACTCAAGCTTCTTTCGCCCGAGCTTGCCGAGTACGTCCGGATGGAACCGGTGTTTTATGGCCTGGTAATCGCGGCGGGGGGGCTGCTGGGTTTCATCGGCAGCCTGATTTCCGTAGTGCGGTTCATCAGTCCAGGAAACGGCAGTTGAGGTTGCACTACTATTCCATCTTTCGTACTTTGTGGCATCAATTGTCACTCATCCCGTTCACAGCATTCCTGTCCGTTCACCTCACCACGATCCCGGTTCCCACTATAGCAGAGAGCGGCATCTATGAGAAGAACAACATCATTCCTCACCAGCTCGGTCGGCAGGAAGCTGATCATGGCGCTGTCCGGACTTTTTCTCTCCAGCTTCCTGGTGATCCATCTCTATATTAACCTCTTCCTGTTCAAATGTGACAAGGGCCGCGAGTTTGATGCGTACGCAGAATTCATGGCAACATATCCTCTTCTACGCCCGCTGGAGATCGTCCTGTTTGCCGGATTCCTTCTCCATGCATTCATCGGCATCTGGCTCTGGTTGATGAACCGTCGGGCACGGCCGGTAAAGTATCATCTGCACAAGACCGGCGAAACCAGCGAGCTCTCTTCACGCATTATGTGGGTCACGGGATTTGTCATCGCCGCGTTCCTCGTGGTCCACATCGAAGCGTTCTTTTTCACCTCCCGGTTCATCACTCCCGAGCGGAGCATGTATGAGATCATCGCGGAAGCATTCAAGAATCCGTGGACCGATGCATTGTACATCGTAGCCCTGTTCTTTCTTGGCTACCACCTATTTCACGGATTCCAATCGGCGTTCCAGACATTCGGCTTGCGTCATGCGCGGTACAAGCGCCTGATCGACTGGGTGGGGGCAATTTTCTGGCTGCTCATTCCCCTCGGATTCGCTGCGATGCCACTCTATTTCTATTGGGGCAAGTAAGGAACCACCGCCATGACACTGAATGCAAAAATACCAGCCGGTCCCATCGAGAAGAAATGGGACAGCCATTGTTTCTCAATGAAGCTTGTCAACCCCGCGAACAAACGGAAATATACAATTGTCGTCGTGGGGACGGGGCTCGCCGGAGCATCTGCGGCCGCATCGCTTGCGGAGCTCGGCTACGACGTCATCTCCCTCTGTTACCATGAATCGCCACGGCGTGCGCACAGCATCGCGGCGCAGGGAGG
>Ga0182021_10012606_pt1 | contig 10043 bp, 8 predicted proteins | sample 612E3MmetaG_FD_120493 | JGI IMG/M metagenome (GOLD analysis project Ga0182021, IMG submission 120493) | Permafrost microbial communities from Stordalen Mire, Sweden - 612E3M metaG (Illumina Assembly) | ecosystem: Environmental > Terrestrial > Soil > Wetlands > Permafrost | place: Sweden... | reverse complement strand
GAACTTAATCGAAACGCTTTACCGAATTCAACCAATTAGACACCGCTCGCCCGCACATCCCTCACAATCAGTTGCACACTCTCCTCGCCTCGAAACTCCTGCCGTTCCGCGATAAACGCCAAATCCAACCGCCCCGGCAACTCCGCGTCCCCCTGCCCCCACCAAATCGCGTCCACCACCCGCGCGCCATCCGTCACCGAAAATTTCAAATGCTTCTTCTTCAACACCCGTGCCGTCCCGCGCAACCGCAGCCCGGTCGCCATGAATACCGGCGTCGAATTCTCCTGTCCGAACGGTTCGAGTTGCTCCAGCCCGGCAAAGAATGCCTCATCCAACTCATCGAGCCTGATCTCCGCGTCCACGCGCAAAGCGCGCTGCGTGATCTCCGCCGGCAACTGTACTTCATTGAGCCGACGCCGCAACGCCTCGATCTGACCGGCTTCCACGCTCAACCCGGCCGCCATCTCGTGTCCGCCAAACCGCAGCAACACATCCGCACATTTCGTCAGCGCCCCGACCATCGAAAACCCGGTAATGCTCCGGCACGACCCCTTGCCGCCGTGCCCGATGATCACCGTGGGCCGGTAATACTCCTGCAACACCCGCGACGCCACGATGCCGATGACCCCGACGTGCCACGCGCCGTTGGCCAGCACCAACACGCTATCGCCGGCGAACTTCTCCGCCTGCGCCAACGCGTCGCGCACGATGCGCTCCTCGATGTCTTGGCGTTCGGCATTGTGTTTGTCCAACGTCTCCGCCAATTGCCGGGCGCGGCCGGCATCTGTGGTAAGCAACAACTCCAACGCCGCCATTGCGTCGCCGAGCCTCCCAGCCGCGTTGAGCCGCGGGCCGAGTCGAAAGCCAATATGATATGGCGTCACCCGCTCCGGCACACTGGCGACTTCCATCAACGCGCGCAAGCCGACATTGTCCGTGCCCGGCAAACATTCGAGGCCGGCGCGCACGAGAATCCGATTCTCACCGGTCAACGGCACGAGATCCGCCACTGTGCCGAGTGCGACGAGGTCGAGGTGATCGCGCAAGTCGATTGTCAGTTGCCGGTTCTTCTTGAGAAACGCGTGCGCGAGTTTGAACGCCACACCGACGCTGGCCAGGGGTTCGCCGCCGGTGCGTTTCGGATTGACCAACACGCAGTCCGGCAATTTCTCCGGCGGTTCGTGATGATCGAGCACGATCACATCCACACCCGCTTTCTTCAACCCGGCAATCTCGTTGGGCGAACTCGTGCCGCAATCCACGGCGATGAGCAAATCCGGTTTGTGTTCCTTGACGCAACGCGCGATGCCGTCGGCGCTGAGGCCGTAACCTTCATCCATGCGGTGCGGAAGAAAATTGGCGACGGTCATGCCGGCCGCGCTCAACACGCGCGTCAGCAACGCGCTGGAAGTGACGCCATCCACGTCGTAGTCGCCGAAGATAACGATGCGGCCGCCGGCCGAGATGCGTTCAACCGCCGCGGCCATGTCCGGCAATTCAAATGGGTCAGCGAGTTGCCGGAGTTGCGGACTGAGAAAGGCGCGCGCGCCGGCCACCTCGCGATGGCCGCGGTTGACCAGCACTTGCGCGAGCGACGCCGGTAAGTAAAGTTCCCGGGCGAGCGTCTGTTGCAGTGCCGGCTCCGCGGGTGCGATGAGCCAGCGTTTGTTCACGGAAGCCGGGGCTTACGCTTTCTTCTTGCCTTCGCCCCGGTGATACCAGAGCACGCACGGGCTGGCGATGTAGATCGAACTGTACGTGCCGGTCATTACGCCCACCATGAAGCAGAACGCGAAGTCGTTGATCACGCGTCCGCCAAATCCGTACAGCGCCACCGATGTGAGGAACACCGTGCCGGCGGTGAGAATGGTCCGCGACAGCGTTTCGTTGACGCTGCGATTGATGAGGTCGAAGTAGTTGAGCTTGCCGCCGGTCAGTTTCTTGTTTTCGCGGATCCGGTCGAACACGACGATCGTGTCGTTGATCGAGTAACCGATCAACGTCAGCACTGCAGCCACGACCGGCAGGGAGAATGTCCGGCCCGTCAGGCAAAACCAACCGATCGTCATCAAGACGTCGTGCACCAGCGAGACCAGCGCGCCGAGGCCGTAGGAGAATTCTCCAAAGCGTAACGCGAGGTAGAGCATGATCGCCAACAACGCCACCGCGATGGCCCACAACGCCTGTTTGAGCAGTTCTTGGCCGACGATTGCGCCGACGTGGTCGGTGCTGCTGGTCTTGAACTGCGCCGCCGGATAGTCCTGCTGCAATTGGGCGACCACATTGTCGGTGGTGTGTTCCGGCAGACGCAGTGAGAGCACCTCACGCGCGCCGGTCATTTCTTTCTGATATTGGATGAAGCTTTCGCCACCGACGCCGGGCACTTTGTTCAGGCTGTCGCGAATCTTCGCCTGATCCACTCTCTCGGCAAAGGTGAGCACGACTTCGTCGCCGCCCTTGAAATCAATGCCGTAAACTTCGCCCACGCCCACGTCGAGTCCGCCGCGGTGGACGAAGGACCAGATGCCGGCGCCAATCAGCAGCCACGACAACACAAACGCAAATTTCCACACGCCGAGGAAATTGATATGCGGGATGTGGCGGAACACGTGGAGCATGTTGAACGATTTCATCCAGCCATTCGCCACGAGCCAGTCGAACACGAGCCGCGTGACGAACACGCCCGAAAACAAGTTGGCCAGCAAACCGATAATCAGCGTCACGCCGAAGCCCTTCACTTGTCCTGAGCCGCCCATCGTGACCAAAATGGCGGCGGTGAGAATCGCCGTGAAGTGCGCGTCAAAAATCACGCGAAACGCCCGCGAGTACGCCGCGGCGATGGCCGCGCGCAAACCTTTGTTCGCCGCGAGTTCTTCCCGGACGCGCTCGTAAATCAGCACGTTGGTGTCGACCGCCATGCCGATGCTCAACACGATGCCGGCAATGCCGGGCAGTGTGAGCGTGAACCGGAACATCGCCAGCACGCCGATCGTGATCAGAATGTTCAACGCGAGCGCGACATCCGCCACCACACCGGCCATCAAATAGTACACCACCATGAACACCACGACCGCCCCCGAGCCAATCGCGGCGGCTTGCACGCCACTGTGGATGGAATCCTTACCGAGCGACGGATCGACGCTGCGCACTTCGAGAACTTGGAGCGGCGCTTCGAGCGGATTTTCGAGAACGCTGGCGAGCCGCTGCGCCTCGATGAGACTGAAGCTGCCGGTAATCTGCGCGTGGCCACCGAGGATGGCGTCGTTGATGACCGGCGCGGATTGCAATTGGCCATCAATCACGATTGCCAGTTGCCGGCCAACGTTGGCGGAGGTGACGCGGCCGAAGATGCCGGCGCCTTCCTTGTTGAACGTCAGCGAAATATACGGCCGGCCAATGTCGTCATAGCTGACCCACGCGCGTTCGACGTATTTGCCGGTCAGGCCCTGCTCCGGTTTGAGTTTGCAGTAGTAACTGCGCGTGACAACCCGGCCTTCGCGGGTCGTGGTCTCGGTCAAGTTCGTGTATCCGAGCGGCGGACGGAATCGCGGGTCGCTCAACGCGTCGGCTTGCAGCCGGTCGTTGTCTTGATGGACGATAAGAAACTCGAGATACGCGGCTTGCTCAATCGTGCGGCGCGCTTCTTGCCGGTTTTCTTCCTTCAAGCCGGGAATCTGCACCAGAATCCGGTCGTCACCCACTTGCTGAATAATCGGCTCGGTCACGCCAAATCTGTTGATGCGCCTCTGGATGATCTCGACGGCTTGCCGGATGGCTGTGCCGCGACCGGAGGTGTCAATCTTCGACACGTCCATCTTGAGCAGGAACGACGTACCGCCTTTGAGGTCGAGGCCGAGTTGGATGCCGTACTTCGAGATGCCGTACAACGACATCGCGACGACGGCCAGGACAATGAGGAACTTCCACTGGAACTGTTTGTTCATGGCGGGAAATTAACTGCCGGACTCCGCGTCCTTCTGCACGACGGTGGTCACGGCGCTTTTGAGGACTTCGATTTTGACGTTCTCGGCGATTTTAACGACGAAGCTTTTCTCCTTCACGTTGGCGATGATGCCGTAGATGCCGCTGCTCATCAGAACGCGGTCGCCGGTCTTGATGTTTTGCATCAAGGCTGCCTGATCCTTTTTCTGCTTCTGCTGCGGCCGGATCAGCAGAAAGTAAAACATCACGCCCAGAATCCCGAACATCATGATCATCTGGGTCATCTGCGCCCGCGGATCGGGCTCAGTACCGGGCGGCGTGTTCCCGCCCATCGCCAACAAATTAAATAATCTCATCGGTCTCAGTCTTCTCCTGGTAACGCGCGACAAACTCGCGCCGAAATTCGTCAAACTCTCCCGCCACAATCGCTACTCTCACCCGCCGCAGCAGGCCGAGAAACAAATGCAGGTTGTGTCCCGTCATCAATCGCAATCCCAAAATCTCATTCGCCCAGAACAGATGCCGGATGTACGCCCGGGTAAAATTCCGGCACGCGTAACATTCGCACCCTTCCTCCAGCGGCCCGAAGTCTTCCCGGTACGCCGCGTTCTTGATCGCGTAATTGCCGGTCTGCGTGAACACCCGGCCATTCCGCCCGCTGCGCGTCGGCAACACGCAATCAAACATATCCACACCACGGGCGATCATTTCCAACATCTGCGGCGGCGTGCCGACGCCCATCACATACCGGGGCTTGTCCGCCGGCAAGTGCGGTACACTCATCTCGACTTGCCGGAACATCTCCGCTTCCGGCTCGCCGACGCTGACGCCGCCGATCGCATAGCCGGGGAAATCCATCGCCACCAGCTCGCGCGCGCATTTTTCCCGGAGATCCGGGAACACGCTTCCCTGCACGATTCCAAAGAGCAATTGTCCTAGTGGAACGGGCGTCTCGCCCGTTCGTTCGTTGCCGGAATTAAACGGGCGAGACGCCCGTTCCACGACACTTTCCCGGCAACGAGCCGCCCACTTTAGGGTTAGGTCTACGCTTCTGCAAGCGTATTCTCGGTCGCACGGCCACGGCGGACATTCGTCGAACGCCATGGCAATATCGCTGCCGAGAATGCGTTGCGCTTCCATTGCTTCGGTCGGCCCGAGCCGCAACGTCGCGCCGTCCACGTGCGATTGAAACTCCACGCCGGTCGCGGTGATCTTGCGGAGCTTGGCAAGCGAGAAAACTTGGAAGCCGCCGCTGTCGGTCAGGATCGGCTTGTCCCAATTCATGAATTTGTGCAGCCCACCGGCTTTGCCGATCAGTTCCAGCCCGGGACGGATCATGAGATGATAGGTGTTGCCGAGGATGATCTGTGCGCCGAGTTGCCGGAGTTCGTCCGGCGTCATGCACTTGACCGTGCCTTGCGTGCCGACCGGCATGAACACCGGCGTCTCGATCACGCCATGCTCCGTCTGCAACTTGCCGGCGCGCGCGCCGGAGTTCGCGTCGGTGGCTTCGACCTGAAACACCCGCTTCATCGGTTCAACTCCCGTTCATACGTCGCGCGGTCGTCAATGTCCACGAGCACACCTTCATCGTCGACCGGCAACCGCGCGATTTCGTCCGGGTGATTCGCGAGAAAATGTTTCAACGTCAGCGTTTCGTCCAGCGCCAGAATCTCACGGACATACCGGGCCTCAAACAACAGCGGATGCCCCTGCCGGCCCTTGAACGTCGGAACTAGAATCTTGCCGTTAAATTTCGCGACGAGCTTGTCCACCGTCGCGCGTTTCAATCGCGGCTGGTCGCACAAACCGAGCAGCACTAATTTCGTCCCCGCCGGCAGCGCCCGCAGCCCGGCTTGCACCGACGTGAACATGCCGGCTTGGTAGTTCGGGTTGTCCACGCGCCGCGCGCCGCCGAGATGGCCGGCAATGTCGACGGCCCGGTGCCCGAGCACGACCAGAATCTCATCCACCGCCGGCGTGGTAAATACGTTGATGACGTATTCGAGCATGGTCGTGCCGGCAAAGGGCAGGAGTTGTTTCGGCGCGCCCATGCGCCGCGACTCGCCGGCGGCAAGGATGATTGCCACATTCATTTTGCCAGCTTGTCGGCAATGGCGTTGGTGACCGAGAGCGAATTAGGATTCTGCGCGCCGCGCCGCGTGGCGATCAACTCCGCGACGACGCTCACGGCAATCTCCTCCACCGTCAGCGAACGAATCGCCACGCCCATCGGTGAACGCACCCGCCGGAAATCCTCCGCCGTGCACACGCCGTCTTTGATGAAACCTTCCATCACCGTCCTGACTTTGCGTTTGCTGCCAATCATCCCGATGTAACCGGCCTTGCTGTGGATGACTTCCTTCAGAATCACTGCATCGTGCCGGTGACCGCGGGTGACGATGCAAAGGGATGTGTCCACATCGATGGACAATTCCTTCGCGACCTTGGCCGGGTCCTCCACGATGACGCGCGCCGCGTCCGGGAATCGCTCCTTGTTCGCGAACGATGGCCGGTCGTCCACGGCGATGACCTCGAACCCGCTCCACGCGGCGAGCTTGCCGACCGCCGCACCGATGTGGCCGCCACCGAAGATGACGAGTGTCGGTTTCGGCAAGATCGGCTCGAAATAAAAGGACGAAGTTCCAAGGACGAAGGACGAAGGTTCGGGTTCCGGCTCGGTGAGAAGTTCGGCGGACTTCGCGCCAATTTGTTCGAGATTCGGAATGTCGTCCGCCACGATCATTTCGTGGCCGGCAAACAAGGCGCGTTTGCCGGCGTGTTCGCCGGTCGTGATCGTGACGAGCATCCGGCGTTGCCGGGTGTCGGGGTCGGCGAGCAACGCGCGCCAGACTGGCCGGCTTTGCGGGTTCGGTTGCACGAACGTCTGCACCGCGCCGCCGCAGATCAAGCCGTCGTCCCAGCCGAAATCGTCGTCGAGCACAGCGCGAAAGCTGAACGCTGCGCCGGTCTCGATGGCGCGCAATGCCTTCTGGCGCGTCTCGGCTTCGAGGCAGCCGCCGCCGAGCGTGCCGAGCACGCGGCCGTCCGGCAGAAAGATGGCTTTCGCGCCGCACTTCTGCGGGGTTGAACCCTTGGTCTCGGTGAGCACGGCGAATGCGAACGGTTGCCGGGCGTCCAGCAGATTGGCGAGTTCATGGTAAATCGGGTCCACGCCGGTAGGCTAACGGCTGGCGCGGGTCGAATCAAGCCCGCTCGACTTGGCGATGCCGGCATGGTAGAAATAGGTTTATGAAAACCATTCTGGCATTTTTGCTGATGAGTTTGTCGGTCGCGTGGGCAGGCCCGATCACGTTGACGGTGGACGTGAACACCGATAAGAAGGAGAAAGAAGTGAAGCAGGGCTACCCGTCGAATCACAAGTCCAAGAAAGGCGGCATGCAGGAACTCGTCACTACCGATCCGCGGTCGCTGGAGATTTCGTTGGGCAACACCACCACGGGCGAGTTTCCGAATTTGAAAGTGGTCTACTACCTGTTCGCCAAGGACGTAAATGAGAAAACCGTCGTGCTTGCCAAGAAAGGCGACAAGACCGTCGCCGTCGCGTCCCTCGGCAAAGGCCGCTTCACCTCCGAAACGGTCGTGATGACCCAGCACTCGGCGTTTTCCAAGACTGTCGACGGCAAGACGGAGACCACGCCGGCGGCCGGCTTCAAGTTTGCCGGCTACGGCGTCCAAGTGTTGTCCGGCAACCAACTGCTCGCCGAGACATTCGACCCGCCCGAGTTGAAGGCCAGCATCGGCCTGCCGGAAACGTCCACGGATTCCTACGAAGCGAAGACGCCGGCCAAGAAGAAGGCGAACTAGCCCCGCTCCGGGCGGGGTTGACGCCACCCTTGCCGGAACGGTATAAATCTCCCCCGCATTATGAGCAAAACGTCTGAAACAGCCGCCAAGAGCCAGTCCGTCGAAACTCACGCCCCCATGCGAGGCTGCGACATCGTCGTCCGCTGCCTCGAACTGGAAGGCGCGGACGTGGTCTTCGCTTATCCCGGCGGCGCGAGCATGGAATTGCATCAGGCGCTGACCCGCTCCAAAAAGATTCGCACCATTCTGCCCCGGCATGAACAAGGCGGCGCTTTCGCCGCCGACGGGTACGCTCGCGCGACCGGCAAAGCCGGCGTCGCCATCGCCACCAGCGGCCCCGGCGCCACCAACCTCGTGACCGGCGTCGCCGACGCGTTCATGGATTCCGTGCCGATGATCGTCATTACCGGGCAAGTCCCCCGCCCGATGATCGGCCGCGGCGCGTTTCAAGAGACCGACGTGTTCGGCCTCGCGTTGCCCATCGTCAAACACAGCTACCTCGTCATGGACGTCGAGGACATCCCGCGCGTTTTCAAAGAAGCGTTCCACATCGCCACGACCGGCCGACCGGGTCCCGTGTGGATCGACATCCCGAAAGATGTCCAGCAAAGCAACTGCAAGCCGGTGTTCCCGGACAAGATCAACCTGCGCGGCTACAACCCGGACAAGAAGATCAGCGACATCGCCGTGCACGAGATCGCCGGGCTGATCGAAAAGAGCGAACGGCCGGTCATCTACTGCGGCGGCGGCATCATCAGTTCCAATGCCGGCCCAGACCTCGTCGCGTTCGCCGAGAAAGCCAACATCCCGGTCACCACGACGCTGATGGGCATCGGCGCGATGCCGACCGACCATCCGCTCTCGATGAGTTGGCTCGGCATGCACGGCACCGTGACCGCCAACCTCGCCGTCGATAAATCCGATTTACTGTTGGCGCTCGGTGTCCGCTTCGACGACCGCGTGACCGGCAAGGTCAGCGAATTCGCCAAGCACGGCACGATTGTCCACATCGACATCGACCCGAGCGAGATCAACAAGAACAAAGTCGCGCACCTGCCGGTGGTCAGCGACATCAAGTACGCGCTTCAGCAACTCACCAAGGTTTGCAAAGGCAAAGAGTTCAAGCCGTGGCACGCGCAGATCGCCGAGTGGAAGGCGAAGTTCCCGTTCCGTTACCGGGTCACCGACGAAGTGCTCAAGTCGGAATACTTCCGCGATTTCCTCCACGGCGACACCTCGGAAATCATCATGCCGCAATACGTCATCGAGTTGCTCAGCGAGATGACCAAAGGCGAAGCCATCATCACCACCGGCGTCGGCCAACACCAGATGTGGGCCGGTCAGTATTACAAATTCAAATACCCGCGCACGTTCCTCACCTCGGCCGGTCTCGGCTCGATGGGCTACGGCTACCCGGCCGCGCTCGGCGCGAAAATGGCGCACCCGGACAAACAAGTCGTCGACATTGATGGCGACGGCTCATTCTTGATGAACGTGCAAGAACTCGGCACCGCCCATATCGAACGCATCGCCGCCAAGGCGGTCATCCTGAACAACCAGCACCTCGGCATGGTCGTGCAATGGGAAGACCGGTTCTACAAATCCAATCGCGGCCACACGTACCTCGGCGACCCGCAAAACCCGCACAAGGTTTACCCCGACTATGTCACCATCGCCAAAGGCTTCAACGTCCCCGCCGAGCGTGTCCACAAGAAGAGCGAACTGCGCGCCGCGTTACAGCGGATGCTGGACTCGACCGAGCCGTACCTGCTCGACGTCATCGTGCCGTACACCGAGCACGTGTTGCCGATGATCCCCGCCGGCAAGACCGTCCACGAAATCATCATCGAAGCCGACACCAAGGTCGAGTTGGGCGACAACAAAGGTCTCTAGCCCGGTCGTGTAGGGGAAACCCTTACAAAGGAATCCGGCCGTTTCCTGACAGACAGACCGGGAGCAAAGAAATTCCGACCGGGACCCTTCGGAATCCGACCGCGAAAAAGTCGAATCCGACCGGGACGAGTCACCATCCAAGCGGGCCTTACCGGCATCAGGCCGGGCGTCCGTGAAATCAGGCCGGGACTTCCCGCAATCGGGCCGGGACTTACCGGAATCAGGCCGGGAACTGGTGAAATCACACCGGGACCACCCGGAATCAGGCCGGGACAAGGCAAAAACCGACCGCGAAAACTACGAATCCGACCGCGAATTCGTAAAATTGCTCAGGAAAATGAGGGTTTTTGGCCGCCGGCAGGCACAGCAAGCAGAGGGTT
>Ga0182021_10012605_pt1 | contig 10043 bp, 7 predicted proteins | sample 612E3MmetaG_FD_120493 | JGI IMG/M metagenome (GOLD analysis project Ga0182021, IMG submission 120493) | Permafrost microbial communities from Stordalen Mire, Sweden - 612E3M metaG (Illumina Assembly) | ecosystem: Environmental > Terrestrial > Soil > Wetlands > Permafrost | place: Sweden... | reverse complement strand
TTTTTCAAATCCAGCAACCGGGGCGATACGTGGACCGCGGGCCCCGATCTTACGAAGCAGATCGATCGCAGGACCCTGCCGATCATGGGCGTCCCGGGTGACAAGGACATGTTTTCTAAGCACGATGGTTTCTCGTACTACGGCCACATCGTGACCCTGGCGGAATCCGCAGCCCAGGCAGGTATCCTCTGGGCCGGCACCGACGACGGCAACGTGCAAGTGAGCCGTGACGGGGGACTCACGTGGAAGAATGTCGCGGACAGTATCCCGGGGCTGCCGAAGAATCTTTACCATGTCACGCGCGTGGCGCCGTCTCACTTCGATGCCGGCACGTGTTACGTGACCCTCGATGGGCACCGCTTCGACGACATCAAGCCCTACGCCTACGTCACGCACGACTTCGGAGCGACTTGGACCTCGATCGTCAACAACCTTCCCCAGGATGCCCATCTCAACGTAATCCTGGAGGATCCGAAGAACAAAAATCTCCTATACCTCGGCACAGAGCTCGGCTTCTACATTTCGCTCAATGCAGGAGCGGAGTGGAAGCGCTTCATGACGGGCTTGCCGACCGTTCCCGTCGATGACGTCATCGTTCACCCGCGCGACAATGATCTGATCATCGGAACGCACGGGCGCAGCATCTGGATCATAGATGACATTTCTTCATTGCAGCAGCTAAGCGAAAAGGCGATGGCCGACGACGTGCATCTAATGGATGTGCGCCCGGCTGTCAACTACGCGCAGGACATCTATCTCGGTGCTAACATGGCCCGTGACAAGAACTTCCGCGGCACGAATCCGCCGCGGGGCTCTGCCATCAGCTATTACCTGAAGTCGCCGGCTTCGGGAGACGTCAAAATCTCCGTGCTGGACGTCGATCAGCGTGAGATCTTTTCCCAAGTGGGATCGAAAGAAGCCGGCCTGCATCGCGTGCAGTGGCAGCTTGGCGGTGGGGGCGGCGGGCGCGGGTCTGGCGCGGGTCCAGGAGGCGGCGGCGCGGGCGGCGGCGCGCCTGGCGCAGCAGCTCAGGGCGCTGCCGCAGGTGCTGCAGGAGCGCAAGGAGCTGCGGCCGGTGGTAGAGCTGCCGGGGCAGGAGCCGGCGGAGCCGCGGGCGCGGCCGGCCAGGCGGCCGGCGCTGGTGGCGGAGGCGGCGGCGGCAGAGGCGGATTCGGAGCTGCCATCGACCCCGGGATCTACCGCGTCAAGCTCACTGTAGGAGATAAAGAATACTTCACCAGGGTCGTCGTCGAAGAGGACCCCAACATTAAATAGATGACTTGAGCCCGCTCTTCCGGCGCAACACGCGGAAGAGCGGGTTTCCCCTCCCGCATCAATCTCGAAGCCCGCGGCACAATAGAGCAGAAAAAAAGCCAACCACGAAGACACGAAGGCCACAAAGAATCTCGAAGATTGAATTCTTAGAGATTCTTGGAGGTCTTTGCGTCTTGGCGGTTTGCTTTTTAAACATGTGATGCTTTCCCTCTACCGACAGTCATGCGGCCGGCGTCAGATCCTGTATCAAGAGAATATTCTTCGCTTTTTAATGGTCTCATTGGAATAAAATCGTCAGAATAGCGCTAAATCCAATGAACGGCTTTATGTGTTTGGTCAGAATTGCATGAGGTTAATTCACATGTCTGACACTTCGGAAAAAAAGGAAGCACAGCGACGCGTGGACCGCATCCACGCCTTTCGGCGGGAACTGGAGCACCTGGAGCTCGAGGGCGTTCTCGTCCTCTCCGATGAACAGCGCGCTCGGCTCACCCCTTACCTCGACAAGACACTCACGGATCTGGCTCTGCAATTTGATGTGGATGTCAGCGAATCCCAAAAGCAGATCTCAATCGCCATGCGCATCGCGTCGGCGCTCGGCGGGCTGGCACTCTGCGCAGCAGTCTTTCTCTTCTTCTATCGATACTGGGGATTGATGAACACTTCTTTACAGGTCGGGATCCTCATCACGATCCCGATTCTTGCAGTGTTTGCGACTGACTGGGTCTCGAGGAAAGAAAAGACCCTCTACTACACTTCACTGCTTGCGCTCGTGGCCTTCGGCGCATTCATTCTGAATCTGAACGTTCTCGGCAACATTTTCAACATGACACCTGCGCCGAGCGCTTTTCTTGCCTGGGGATTGTTTGCCCTGGCGTTGGCTTACGGCTACCGTCTTCGGCTGGAACTGGCAGCCGGCATTGTCCTAGTTGTTGTCTTTCTGGCGGCGAGCATCTTCTCGCTCAGCGGCGGCGCATGGGTTATGGTGACGGAGCGTCCCGAAGCATTTTTACCTGGCGGGCTCGCTTTGATCGCCATCCCAATGTTGCTGCGGCACGACCAACGGACGGGTTTCCCCACGATATACCGATTATGCGGACTGGGTTTCATTTTCCTCGCCCTCCTGATGCTCGGCAACGCAGGCCAGTTAACCTATCTGCCATTCACCAAGAAGGCGGTGGAAGGGATCTATCAACTGTCAGGATTCGGCGCCGCCGTTGCGGCAATCTGGATCGGCCTGCGGCGTCATCGGATGGAGAGTGTAAACCTGGGCTCGGCGTTCTTCGCCATTTACCTCTTCAACCGCTTGTTTGTGTGGTGGTGGGACTGGATGCCGAAGTACCTGTTCTTCCTCATCATCGGATTAATCGCGCTCATTCTGCTGGCGGTTTTTCGCAGATTGCGCGCGGGAACGGCAAGACTGGAGGTGGCATGAAAAGCACAAGTCTGATTCTTGCGATTGCAGTCATCCTGGCCAGCAATGGCATTGCACTTATCGAGACGACACACAACCACGCCGGCAATCCCGTGCAAACCATTCAGCTTACCGAGCGCGAATTGCCGATTCTGAATGCGGATCAAGAAAACACCGGGGTCGATCTCAATATCAGTTGGTCACAATTCTCATCGCCGTCGGCCGGCTTGGTTTTAAATCGCCAACGATTGGAGGCCGCCGGGTTTACCTTCAGCGCTCCCCCGAGTGAAGCGAGCAAGGGTGTAGCCATCCTGCCTCGTGTGGCCTATGTGGCACTCGAATACGAAGGGCAGAAATGGAAGGATTGGCAAGCCTCAAAGCAAAGGATAGACGACCAAGTCATAATCAATGGGAAGCAGACGTTAGAGACACACCTCTTCGTTGTTGATGCCTCCAGGAGCATGTCGGAGCTGCGGAGCCGCTACCCGGACCAGAGCAAGTTCCTTATCGTGCGCGCTGTGGTCATGGCACAGACTCAAGCTGTAAAAGACTCGCCGGCGGGAGTGGTCACGTCGTACAGGTACTACGGTCGTGTCATGCAAATCATGCCGAATGTCATCCACGTGCCCCTTCCCTATTCCCGTCTCATTTCCTCCTTAAAGCCACGAACAGAACGCGAACCGCGCTACACCGTCACACTGAGCTACGGAACCAGCCTGGAACCGTGGGTCTCCGCGGTTGCTCTAATTCAAAAGTAGATTCTCCCACTAATTCGGGGGACAGTCACCATAACCTCGGAATTATTCCCGACAGGCTGAAATGGGAGCTGCTGGAATTCCTGGTTATGATGCCTGTCCCCCGAATTGTCTACAATTTCGTTTGATTAACTCTCACGCTGGCGTCACAATTTGAACATGATTCCGGGTGGTGGTAATCATTCAAAAAGTAGCTGCCTTCGATGTTGTTGTAGCACGCAAACCGTGCGACGGAAGGATGGGTATTGAGCAGTCCCGATCGGATTCTCTAGGGCCCACTTTCCGGTCATGGAGAGTGGGCCTTTTGTTTTCAGGTGCAACGAACCGGACCATTTAACAGCCAGGAGAAGCCAATGGCAAGAATTGCGAAAAGCGTTGTCGAACTGATAGGTGGAACACCTCTGGTGCGGCTGAACACTCTCACGAAAGGCTGCGTTGCGGAGGTTTTGGCAAAACTCGAGTTCGCCAATCCCGGCGGCAGCGTCAAGGACCGCATCGGTTTGAGTATGATTGAAGCCGCCGAGTCGCAAGGCCGCATTCAGAAAGACACTGTTCTGATTGAACCCACGAGCGGGAATACCGGCATCGCGCTGGCCCTGGTTTGCGCGGCCAAACATTACCCGCTCGTGCTGACCATGCCGGAAACGATGAGCCTGGAGCGCCGCAAGCTCCTCAAGGTATTTGGAGCCAAGCTGGTCCTCACGCCGGGGGGGGAAGGCATGCCCGGTGCGATCCGGCGCGCAGAGCAGATGGCCGAGGAAAACAAGAATTACCTGCTGCTTCAGCAGTTTAACAATCCGGCCAATCCGGAGGTACACCGGCGCACGACGGCAGAGGAGATTTGGGCAGACACCGACGGGAAGGTAGACATCCTGGTATCGGGAGTGGGCACCGGAGGAACAATTACCGGGGTGGCCGAGGTGATCAAGCCGCGCAAGCCTGGTTTCAAGGCCATTGCCGTGGAGCCGAAGGACTCGCCCGTGCTGTCCGGCGGCAAGCCGGGTCCTCATAAGATCCAGGGTATCGGCGCTGGCTTTGTTCCGAAAGTGCTGCGCACGGAGTTGATCGACGAGGTGGTTCAAGTCGATTATGTCGAGGCCGGTGAGATGGCACGCCGCGCAGCGAAAGAAGAAGGCCTGGCTGTTGGCATCTCATCCGGCGCGGCTCTGGTCGCGGCTTTGCAGGTCGCAAGACGGCCTGAGAACAAAGGGAAGCAGATCGTCGTCATCATACCCTCGAATGCCGAGCGCTATTTGAGCACCTGGTTGTTCGCGGATCTGGATGCGGAGGACCATCATGCCTGAGGTTGATGTAATGCGTAAGGAAGTAAGAACGCTCGCGGCGGAATTGAGCGCATATTCGGACCGGTTCGCAGCACTGACCAACCGTCCACCATGCGCACAACCCCTGCCGGCGCGCGACGCCATTACCAGACTCGCCAATGATCTGCAAGCAGCGCTTTTCCCGGGATTTTTTGACGGCTTGGATCCGGCCGGAGCAAAGCTTGAGTCTATCGGCGCCGCTTTGGAAGAACAGATTCGCCGTGGGCTCTGCTTTGTCTGCACGGATCCCAAAGCACACGCAGGCTGCAGCCGTCAGGCGTCAGAATTAACACGTCATTTCCTGGAAGGTCTTCCGGAGATTCAGCGCACGCTCCTGGAAGATGTCATGGCGGCCTATGAGGGAGATCCGGCCTGTAAGACACCGGAAGAGGCCATCCTGGCATATCCCGGGGTTTATGCGTTGACTCTCCATCGGATCGCGCATTCATTGAGCGAGATCGAGGTGCCGTTGCTGCCGAGAATGATCGCGGAAATCGCGCACGGCGCCACCGGCATCGACATTCATCCGGGCGCCCGCATCGGCAAGCGCTTCTTCATGGATCATGGAACAGGCGTGGTGATCGGCGAGACTTGCATCATCGGAAATCACGTCCGGCTTTATCAGGGAGTGACTCTCGGAGCCAAGAGCTTCCATCTTGATGAAGAGGGTCATCCTGTCAAAGGGGTGCCGCGGCACCCGATCATCGAAGATGACGTCATCATCTATGCGGGAGCCACGATTCTCGGCCGTGTTACGATTGGACGCGATTCGATCATCGGAGGCAACGTCTGGCTCACCCGCGGTGTCCCTCCCGGCAGCCGGGTGACCCAGGGATCCGCACGATACGATGCCTTTCATTTCGGCTCAGGAATTTGATTTCTCTTGAAACCAAGAGCTGATTAATTTAGGTTGCTATCTGTGATGTGCGGAACTGCGCGTCCGCGCTCAGAGAATACTTGTGCGCAACCAAACCCCAATATGAGTCCCTCTTGTTCGGACCGTGGATGAAACCATCCGGAATTTAGAACGGAGTAGCTCCATGAAAAGCCTGAAACCGAAGGAACTGCGACGCCTGGCATTTTTAGCGATTCTTGTCATAACCACAGGATTCTTTTCGATATCGGCCCACTTCCCGAAGGCGGCAGTGACGGCGAGCGATGGGCCGGATTCCTGCACGAGTATACAGGTCGGCCGCCTGGCTACCACCGACGGTTCCGTCATCACTTGCCATACGTGTGACGGAAATTATCGGAACTGGCTCAACATCGTCCCGCACAAGATACATGCGAAGGGATCCACCAACAAAATCTACTGGGGGATGCTGCACACAGACACGGCCAGCGATCTGAACGGCAAGATCCTCAAGGGAGAAATTCCCGAAGTTGATGAGACCTTTGCCTACATGAATGTCGCCTATCCGTGTCTCAATGAAAAACAGCTGGCCATCGGCGAAACCACGATCGGCGGCAGGCGCGAACTCGAGAACGACGACGGCCTTTTCCTGATCGAGGAGGTGGAACGCCTGGCTCTCGAAAGAACCGCAACCGCCAGGGATGCACTCCATATGATCGGAGACCTGGTGCTGAAGTACGGCTACGGCGACAGCGGCGAGTGCATCACCATTGCAGACAAGAAAGAGGTCTGGCAGCTGGAGATCTTCGGCGGCGGTCCGGGCGAACCGGGCTCCGTCTGGGCAGCAGAACGCATTCCGGACGACGAGGTGGGCGTGTCGGCCAACATCCCTCGAATCGGTGAGATCAATCTCAAAGATCCGGACCATTTCATGGCTTCGGGAAACGTTTTCACGGTAGCCGAGAAGATGGGGTGGTGGAAACAGGGAGAGGTCTTCAAGTTCTGGAAGGCGTACAGCGGCCGAAAGCCTTTTTCGGATCGCGAGTTCTTCATCCTGAGCACGATGGCGCCGGATCTCAATCTCAAGCGCGACGCCGATGAGCTGCCGTTCAGCGTGAAGCCCGCGCACAAGCTGGCGGTCAGGGACATCATGAAGTATTACCGGGAAACCTACGAGGGAACCGACATGGATATGACGAGAAACCTCATGGTTCCCAGGAGCGGCGGGAGAGGAAGACCCGACGGTTCGGCTGCTCCGGCCGCCAATCAGGACATGGTCAAGAGCCCAATCGCCAGTGCCTGGATGAGCAGCGACCTGGTCCGGCTGTTGAACCAATTGAAACCTGGAACCGTCCAGCAACAGCGCACCATCGCAATCGCAGGCTGCGCGTACTCGCAGATCATTCAGATGCGCGGCTGGCTGCCTGACGAATACGGCGCCATCGCCTGGTTCTCCTTTGACAATCCGGCGGAGAGTCCGAGAATCCCGATCTTCTCCGGCGTTCTGTCACTGCCAAAAAGCTTCGAGGTCGGCTCTCAGCAAAGATATCGCGAGGACTCAGCCAGCTGGGCTTTCCGGAAAGCGAACCGCCTGGCCTCGCTCCGATGGGGCACCAACCGGAAAATCATGGAGGACGAAATTGCCGCCTTCGAGAACAGAGCTTTCACGGAATTGCCCGGCATAGAAAAGGTCGCTCAGGACATGCTCGCCGCCGACAGCTCCGAACCGGGGCGTCAGAAGGTCAAGGAGTTTCTGACTCGCTACACCAACGACTTTGCGCGCGCCGCCATCGACAGGTGGAATGAATTGACCGATAACTTCTGGGTTATGTACGCGCGTGGTTTCTAGGCAGCCTGCGATCACCGCTCTTCGCGTGGGCTCGTGGCCGTGATCGTAGTCGTGATCGGTTTTTTTAAGATCCATACACTACCGGCCACGATTACGGCCACGGCGTTTGTGAAAGCAGGCATTTTCGACACAGGCGAGTCTCGTGAGTTTCGTGATTCTCTTGGCCTTCGTTCATGCGCACACTGTTGCCATGCTTGATCCTCTTCTTTCTCTACCTGATTGGTGAGCGCCTTGCCCTCGAGCGCTCTCTGCGCCGGATTCCGCTGCGCATTGCCATCACAGGAACACGCGGCAAGACGAGCCTGACCCGCCTGCTCGCGTCCATCCTGCAGGAGGATGGACGCCGCGTGATCGCGAAAACCACCGGTTCGGAGGCCGTCATATTGCTTCCGGACGGCGGCAGAATAGAGCTGAATCGCGACGTCACCCCCTCGATTCTGGAACAGAAACAGCTGGTCAGGAAGGCAGTAAAGATCCATGCCGACTGCCTTATCGCCGAAGTCATGAGCCTTCGTCCGGAAAACCACTACATCGAGTCGCGCCGCATACTTCAACCGAACATCGTTGCCATAACCAACGTGCGCCGCGATCACACCGAGATCATGGGAGAAACCGAGGAGAGGATCGCGTCGGTGCTCAGCCTTGACATTTGCGCCGGCGCCACGGTTTTCCTGCCCGAGGAAGAGGATCGCCCCTCATTCCGCGCAGAGGCGGAGCGCACCGGCGCTTCCCTGATCCGGGTGAAGCCTGGCGCTGCTGCGCCGCTGATGGAGAACACGTCTCAAGGCAGTCCTCTGGAGTTCTCAGAGAATCTTGACCTGGTTTACGCGGTGGCGGAGCATCTCGGCGTCGGCCAAATCAAGGTCAGGGAAGGCATACGCAAGGCGCGGCACGACATGGGGCGGCTGAGAGTCTGGATGTATAAGCCGCGTGATTCGCAGCAGACCTGCTATCTGGTAAACGCATTTGCAGCCAATGATCCCGAATCGACATTCGAGGTTCTGTCGAAAGTCACCGGCATGTTGCCGCACGCAGCGGGACACATCGTCGGCATCCTGAACTTGCGCGCCGACCGTGGGCAGAGAACTCTGCAGTGGATCTCGGCCCTCCGGAACGGCGCAGGGCGAAGGTTCGCGCAGCTGTTTGTCGTCGGCGCACATGCCCGCATCGTGCGCAGGCAATTGCCGCAGGCGCACGTGCTCAAGTCCGGACCGGCAGAGGAAATGCTCGAAGCCGTTTGTTCTGCGAATCATGATTCGACTGTCGTGTTCGGGTTCGGCAACATCAAGGGGGCAGGCATGATCCTGGCCAAATATTGGGCGGAGGTCGGCGAGCCTTATGGAATATGAGATTTCCTTTCTGGGATTGCTGGTTTCCCTGCTGTTCATCGGCATCACGGGAATCTATCCCGGCGGGGTGATCGTCCCCAGTTATCTCGGACTGTTCCTGCGTTCACCTGAACGCATTGCGGGCACGCTGATTGTGGCGTTGTTGACGGTGCTCTGCTTCAAGCTCGCGTCGAACTATCTGATCCTGTTTGGAACGAGAAGATTCGTCTTCATGGTGATGGTCGCGGGCCTGTGGACGCTCGTGTGGCTGTGTTTTCTGCCATCGCTGCTCCCCGCATCGCTCGAATTTCGTGCCATAGGCTGGGTTGTTCCCGGACTGATCGCGAACAACATGGAGCGGCAAGGCATCGTGATAACGACCGCGTCGCTGGTGACCGTGACTGTGGCAGTATTTTTTCTTTCGCAATTCCTCCGTCTGATCATGGGCTGAAGAAGGAGCCGTCGCCTTGTGCGCGCTTGATACGGGATTCGCGGGCACGCCAGGCCTGTTCGATGGATCATGATTGAGTAATCGTGGCGGTGTCCCTTTAGGGACAAATCACGTTGTTCGGCATTGATGGCGTCCCGTCGGGGACCGCAGACGTATCTCGGCATTGGGCGTCCCGTTAGGGACGCAACGAGAATAGCCCGGCACTTCAGTGCCGGGATTCTCGGATATCCCAGAGGCTAGTCCCGTAGGGACGGCTGAGCCATTTCCAGTCGTACATCCCGTCGATCTGGATTAGGAATACAGCATCCATGTTCTCCAAATCAGTCGTCCCTACAGGACTCGTCGTCAATCTGGTGCCTTATCCCGGCACTGAAGTGCCGGGCTATTTTCATCTCGTCCCTACGGGACTCCAGATGCGGCACAGTGGATATGAATCATAAAACCCGCATGGCGGCTGCGGCTGTTATCAGTCTGGCGGCCTTCTGGATGATTGATTTTGGGAGCCACGGATCTTTTTCCGGCGATGCCGACGTCACTCTCCGCGCCGCGCGACTCATGGGCCAAGCCGTTCAGGCCATTGAGGCCGAGCGCGAGCGCCGTGGGATTTCATTCGAATCGAGTTCCGATCCCAACAGGACGGGTCTGATCGGTCCGCAGGATTCCCCCCTGGTAACCACGATGGGAGAGCTGGAAGCCAAGAGGACCACGACCAACCCGAACATGGCCGGTCTCATCGCCAGTCTGCTCCGTCAAGCCGGAGTCAAAGCCGGAGACAGCGTTGCCATCGGCAGCTCCG
>Ga0182021_10012604_pt1 | contig 10043 bp, 9 predicted proteins | sample 612E3MmetaG_FD_120493 | JGI IMG/M metagenome (GOLD analysis project Ga0182021, IMG submission 120493) | Permafrost microbial communities from Stordalen Mire, Sweden - 612E3M metaG (Illumina Assembly) | ecosystem: Environmental > Terrestrial > Soil > Wetlands > Permafrost | place: Sweden... | reverse complement strand
GTACGCGCTCCTCACCGTCGGGACGATCACGTTCGGGGGCGTCCTGCTCAAGATCATCACCGACGAGACGATGCGCAACCAGCTCCTCCAGATCATCCTCGCGATCATCAAGTTCCTCCTCAGCAACTTCGGCGTCTTCGCGGGCTGACGCGCAGGCGGAGGGTCGGCGGTCCGAGGGACGCCGACCCCCGCCCCGAGGAAGGGATGTGCGATGAAGGCGACGAGACGCTCAGATCGGGGTGCCGTGACCGCCGAGGCGGCATTCGCGTCGGTGGGACTCGTGGCGCTGCTGGCGGTGCTGGTCTCCAGCATCGGCGTGGTGCTGGTACAGGTCCAGTGCGTCGACGCAGCTGGGGCCATCGCCCGCCAGGCCGCCCGGGGAGATGCGACCGGTGTTGCCGAGGCCGAGAGCCATCTGCCCAAAGGAGGCCACCTCGTGATCCGTACGACCGCGACCACGGTCACGGTCAGAGTCGAAGCCCAAGCGTCAGTCGTTCCGGGGAGCCCGGTGACGATCGACCTGGCGGCGGAGTCGACCGCGGTGCTTGAGCCCGGAGGTCCCTCGTGAGCATCAGGGCCGACACGGACCGTGGATCGGCCACGGTGTTCGCGGCCGCTATCTCCCTGGTGCTGGTCATGGCTGCTACTGCGGCCGTTCTCGTCGTGGCCGTCGTCCTCGCCGGCCATCGAGCGAGAAGTGCAGCGGACTTGGCAGCCCTGGCCGGTGCCACGGCTGAACTCGGCGGGGGCGATGCCTGTCAGGCGGCTCGTGCCAATGCCCGTACGAACGATGCGGAGGTCACAACCTGCCAGGTGAACGGGGAGATGTCGTCGTTCGTCGTTGCCGTGAGCGTCACCGTACCCACAGGGCTGCGCTCGCCACTGCCGGTGGCGGTGGGCGTCCAGGCGCACGCCGGCAACGTGGCGGGGTGAGCATGTCAACAGTCATCAAGGGGTCGGCATGAGCGGGCGAGTCACAACGGTCCGCGTCCTCAACGGGAGGGGCGCAGTCACGGCAGAGAAGGCGATCCTCCCGGTGCTCGTGATCGTCTTCGTATGGGCAGGGGTCCACTTCCTGGGCGATCCGATGCGGGACCAGTTGTTCCGCATCGTGTTCACGATCTGTGAGCGCGTCTATGAGGCCATTGCGGCCGTCTTCTCCCGATGAGGAGGCTGCTCCTGGACAGGTGGCGCTGGCCGCTACGGTGCCGGCCGTCCCTCCAACTGGCGGATGTCGATGCCGTCCACGTCCTGAGGTTGGGCCCAGGAACGGAGGAGGGCGAGCGCGGATGCCTTGTCGACGTCGTCGTTAGCGACGGGGCAGCCGGGAGTGATGCAGCACCGGGGACAACCGGCCTCGCAGGAGCAGTGGTGCACCCGATCCAGCGCGATCGCCAGCCACGAGTCCGCGCGGTCGTACCCGGCCGCAGCGAAGCCGGCACCACCGGGCGCCGTGTCGTAGACGAAGACGGTCACCGCATCGGTGTCGGGGTGCCGTGCCGAGAAGCCCCCGGCGACATCGCTTTTGTCGGAGCCGGCGACGGAGGCGAGCAGCGAGACGAGGACATGCTCGGCGCCGTGTGCGCCGGCGCGGATGCGAGCTGTACGACGAGGGGGTGGAGGCAGCGTGAACCAGACGGCCTGAGTGCGAAGCGTTCGTGCGGGGAGATCGAGCGCAACCCGTTCGATGATCCGTCCCGTCTCGAGGTCTCGCCGGAGAAAGGCCACCACGCGGGTGCGCACGTCGACGACACCGCGATGTACCTCACCGAGGCCGACGGGATGCGACCGCTGGTCCGTACAGATCGTGACGTCCGACTCGGTCACAGGGATCGTGTCGTACTCGCCGGATGCGGCGCTGGCGTACGCCTCGGATGCCTCGCCGTCGAGTTCGGTGACGAGCCAGTACTCGCCCTGGTGGAGGTAGATCGCACCGGGGTGCACGACTCGGTCGGCCGTCACCGGGTCGACGGTTCCCAGGATCCGGCCGGTGGATTCCTCGATGATCTCGATCGGGCGCCCGCCCGCCGAGCGGATGCTGATGGTGTCGACGGCGCGGGCCAGGTGCGGCCAGTACCACCCGGTGGGGCGGTGCCGAAGGGTCCCATGGGTGGTGAGCCGATCGAGGAGGAGGGGGAGCATGGGGCCGAACCATCGGTCGTCGGCCTCGGCCAACGGAAGTTCTTGCGCCGCGGCGCCGAGGTGCGGGCCGAGGATCGCGGGGTTCTCCGGGTGGAGCACGGTCGCCTCGACCATGGTCGAGAACAGCTGGTCGGGGTGGTCGAACAGGTACGCGTCGAGCGGGTCGTTGCGCGCCACGAGCACCACTGTCGCATCGGCACCACGTCGTCCCGCGCGCCCCGCCTGCTGCCACAGCGAGGCGATGCTGCCGGGATATCCGCCGATCACGACCGCGTCGACACCGGCGATGTCGACACCCAGCTCGAGGGCGTTCGTGGTCGCCACGCCGCGCAGCGCGCCGGACCGGAGCGCGGTCTCGAGAGCGCGCCGCTCGCGGGCCAGGTAGCCGCCTCGGTAGGCGCTGATGGTGTGGGACGGGGCCATCGCTGTCGCTTGGCGTGCGACCTGTTCGGCCGCCCGTCGCGACGTGACGAAGGCCAGCGTCTGCTGGCCTTCAGCCACGAACCGGCCGAGCAGCTGGGCGACATCGGCGTCCGTGGAGTCGTACGGCTGCCAGAGCACGACGTCGCGCGCCGCGCGCGGGGAGGCGTCCTCGTCGATCGCGACGATCGCGGTGACCGGCTCACCGATGAGGCGCCCCATCGCCTCGGCCGCATCGATCGAGGTCGCGGACGAGCAGAGGAACGTCGGCGAGGCACCGTACCGGGCGCACAGCCGGCGCAGTCGCCGGAGCACGAGCGCCACGTGGGCACCGAAGACCCCTCGGTAGCGGTGCGCCTCGTCGACGACGACGTACCGCAACCCACTGAGGAACGAGGCCCACGCCGCATGGTTCGGCAGCACGGACGCGTGCAGCATGTCGGGGTTGGTGAGGACCACCGTGGCGTAGTCGCGCGCGAACCGCCGCTCGTCGGTGTCGGAGTCGCCGTCGAGCGGGGTGATGCCCCAGCCGTGCGGTCCCAACGGCCAGGCGTTGCGCAGCTGGTCGTGGGCGAGCGCCTTGGTGGGGGCGAGGTACAGAGCCGTGGTTCGCCGGGACCGGGACGCCTGAAGAAGGTCTGCCAAGTCCGGCCGTTGGTAGTCGGGATCGTCGGGAAGCAATTCGTCGCCGACCCCCGGGAGCCGGGGATGCTCATCGGGCGCATCCGCCGGGATCTTGGGTGCAGGTCGCAGCCCGGGTTGGGCCGTGACCTCGAGGATGGGAAGGAGGTACGCGAGTGACTTGCCCGAGGCTGTACCCGTCGAGAGGGCCACGTGGTGACCCGCTCTCAGCGCTTCGGCGGCATCCACCTGATGACGCCAAGGGAGGGCCATGCCCTGCGACTGGGCGCGGCGAACCGTGTCGGCCGGAACCCATGCGGGCCAGTCGACCTGTTCACCGTCGGCACCCGGGAAGTGCTTCGCGTGTACGACGCGAGGGTCGCCAGACAACCAAGTCGGGAGCACAGCGACACTGTAGGTCCGTCCTGCGACAGTTCCGCTGGCGTGGATCATGAGCGAAACGCGCGCGACGGGTCGAGCGTCGGCCATGCGAGAGTGTGACCCGTGCCAGCAGACGACTTCAGCCTGTCCGATGACGACCTCGTACGGCTCCGGGCCGCGCTCCGGGGCTACACGGTCGACGCCGTGGTCGAGGCCATCGGTGACGAGGGCCAGGCCGCTCTCGGTCGCAACCACGCCGTCGCAGCGCAACGAGCGCTCGGGCGGCGGGACGACCCGATCGCAGCGCTGACAAGGCTGTTCATACTGCAGGATGCGGTTCCCGACGGCGTCGCGAGGCAGGCTCTCCCGCTCGAGGCGTTGTTGGCCGCGGGTGTGCTCGAACATGACGGCGATCAGTGGCGGGCGGTCGTGGACATCCGTCCGTACGGGTCCCCCGACGACGGCGCGGACGGCTGGCTCGTCAGCGATCACGCGGCGACGCTGGACACCGCGCGGGGCGCGCCTCGGGAAGACCACGTCCTCGGGGTCTCTCCGGCGTCGACCACGCTCGCGCAGCTGACGATCCGCCACCCCATCGGGCGCGCGCTCGACCTCGGCACCGGCTGCGGGGTGCAGTCGCTCCATCTCGCGCGGCACGCGCAGTCGATCGTTGCGACCGACCTGAATCCGCGTGCGCTGCGACTCGCTGATCTGGGCCTTCGCCTCAGCGGAGTGAGCGCCGAGCTGAGACTGGGATCTCTGTACGAACCGGCCGGCAACGACCCGTACGACCTCATCGTCACCAACCCGCCCTTCGTCATGTCGCCACCGTCATCCGCCCGGCTCACGTACCGCGAGGGCGACTTCACGGCCGACGGGCTCATGCGAGCGGTCGTCACCGGCGCGGTCGACCACCTGGCGCCTGGTGGCGTCCTTCACGTGCTCGGCAACTGGGCGCACGTCGCGGGCGGGCCGTGGGATGAACGACTCGGGAACTGGATCACCGACACGGGCTGCGACGCGCTCGTGATCCAGCGAGAGGTCCTCGACCCGTACGAGTACGTCGAGATCTGGCTCGCCGATGCCGGGCTCGCGGGGACCCCGGGCTACAAGCAGGCGTACGAGACGTGGCTCGACTACTTCGACCACCTCGGCATCACCGGCATCGGCATGGGCTGGATCACGCTCGTCAACGCGGCTCGCGAGGTGCCGGACGTACGGATCGAGGACTGGCCGCACGCGGTCGAGCAGCCGGTGGGGCCGGCACTCGCCGCGCACTTCGACGCCATCGACCCTGCTCATTGGCGTGATGACAAGGTCCTCGACTACGCCTGGCGGCTCGCCGATGATGTCGTGCAGGAGACACTCGGCGCCCCCGGCGCTGAGGACCCGACCCACATCGTCCTGCGTCAGCAGCGCGGACTCCGCCGCGCGATCGAGGTCGACACGGCGCTCGGCGGCGCACTCGGCGCATGCGACGGCGACCTCACCCTCCGCGAGATCCTCGGTGCGATCGCCCAGCTGCTCGATGTGCCGGCGAACGACCTCGTCGCCGACGTGCTCCCGCGCTTCCGCCCCCTCGTCGCAGACGCCTGGTTCGCGACCACCTGAGGAGAGCACCTGTGCGCGCAAGGAGAGGAAGTATCCGCTCGGGGAGAGGATCTGTGCGCTGGGAGAGAACCTGTCCGGTCGAAAAGAGCATCTCGTGCACGCGCAAGAGGTCACCAGCTCCTCTCCCGGAGTGGATATCTCCTCTCCCCGAGTGGATATCTCCTCTCCCCGACTGGATATCTCCTCTCCCCAACACGCATGGGGTGTGTCGCGGGCAGTACGAGGTGTCTCGCGGGCAGTACGAGGTGTCTCGCCGAGCGGTGCAGGACCTCTCGCCGGGGGGTTTCCTGTCCGTTCAGATGAGCCCTGAAACGGGGGTTTAGACGTTCTGGTCTACAGTGACGACGTTTCCGTACCCGAAGGAGTGCCAGTGGCTGGCCGCCGACTTGTGATCGTGGAGTCGCCTACAAAGGCGACCAAGATCGCTTCGTACCTCGGCGCGGGCTACGTCGTCGAGTCGAGCCGCGGGCACGTCCGCGACCTGCCGACGAGCGCCGGAGAGGTGCCGGACAAGTACAAGAAGGAGCCCTGGGCTCGTACCGGCATCGACGTCGACCACGGCTTCGCCCCCCTCTATGTCGTCACCGCCGACAAGAAGGCGACGATCAAGCTCCTCAAGGCGAGACTGGCTGACGCCGACGAGCTCCTGCTCGCCACCGACGGTGACCGCGAGGGCGAGGCCATCGCGTGGCACCTGCTGCAGGAGCTCAAGCCGAAGGTCCCGGTCTAGAGGATGGTCTTCCACGAGATCACCCCGCAGGCGATCGCGGACGCCGTCGCCAACACCCGCGACCTCGACACCGATCTCGTCGACGCGCAGGAGACCCGCCGGATCCTCGACCGGCTGTACGGCTACGAGGTCAGCCCGGTCCTGTGGCGCAAGGTGATGCCGCGCCTCTCGGCCGGTCGTGTCCAGTCGGTGGCAACACGACTCGTCGTCGACCGTGAGCGCGAACGCATCAGCTTCGTCGCCTCCTCGTACTGGGACGTCGACGCCACGCTCGACGCCGGTCCCACGGCCACCCCGAGCACGTTCACGGCCCGTCTGACGTCCGTTGGCGGTACGAGGGTGGCGCAGGGCCGCGACTTCACCCCAGCAGGCACCATGCGGGGCACGCTGGTCCACCTCGACCAGACCGCCGCCGAGACCGTCGCCACCGCAATCCGTGGCGCGAAGGTCACTGTGACAAGCGTCGACGCCAAGCCGTACACGCGCCGCCCGTACGCACCGTTCCGCACCACGACGCTCCAGCAGGAGGCCGGCCGCAAGCTCGGCTTCACCGCACAGCGGACGATGTCGGTCGCGCAGGACCTGTACGAGGGTGGCTGGATCACCTACATGCGTACGGACTCCGTGACGCTGTCCGACACCGCGGTCGCCGCGGCGCGCGCCCAGGTGCTCGCCCTGTACGGACCGAGCTACCTCCCGGCGAAGCCCCGCGTCTACGCGTCGAAGGTCAAGAACGCCCAAGAGGCGCACGAGGCGATCCGTCCCGCCGGCGAGGTCTTCGCGACCCCTGCCGAGACCGGGCTGAACGGCGATCAGCGCCGACTGTACGAGCTGGTCTGGATGCGTACGGTCGCCTCCCAGATGAACGACGCCACCGGCGAGTCCATGTCCGTACAGATCGCCGCCACCCACGCCGCAGTGCAGGTGCTTGGCAACCCGATCACCGAGTGCACGCTCACGGCATCCGGCCGTACGATCACGTTCCCGGGCTTCCTCAAGGCGTACGTCGAGGCGCACGACGACCCCGACGAGACCTCGGACGACTCCCAGGCCCGGCTTCCGCAGCTGGCCGCCGGCAAGGGACTGGACGTTCTCGACGTCGTCCCCGCCGGCCATGAGACGCGGCCGCCGGCCCGCTACACCGAGCCGAGCCTCGTGGCCAAGCTCGAGGAGCTCGAGATCGGCCGCCCGAGCACGTACGCGTCGATCCTCCGTACGATCACCAGCCGCGACTACGTGTTCAAGAAGGGCTCGGCCCTCGTACCGACCTGGCTCGCGTTCGCGGTGACTCGTCTGCTCGAGGAGCATTTCGGACACCTCGTCGACTACGCGTTCACCGCCGACATGGAGCAGACGCTCGACGAGATCGCCAACGGCGGCGCCGACCGGAAGGCCGTGCTCAGCGACTTCTACTTCGGCGGCGCGGGCGAGGGTGCCGACGAGGGCCTCCGTGACGCGGTCTCCGAGCTCGGCGATATCGACGCGCGCGCCCTGTCGAGCTTCCCGGTCCCCGGAGACCCCGACATCACGATCCGCGTCGGCCGCTACGGCACCTACATCGAGACCACCGACGGGCGCCGCGCGAACGTGGCAGAGGACCTGCCGCCCGACGAGCTCACCGCCGACCACGCCCACCAGCTGCTCGACGCACCGGTCACGGTTGAACGCGAGCTCGGCACCACCCCCGACACGAACCTGCCGGTCGTCGCGAAGGACGGCCGCTACGGCCCGTACGTCACCGAGGTCCTCGGAGAGGACGCCCCGAAGAACGCCAAGGCGCGTACGGGGTCGCTGTTCAAGTCGATGTCGATCGACACGGTGACTCTGGAGGACGCGATGCGGCTTCTGAGCCTCCCGCGCACCGTCGGCGAGGCTGACGGCGAGCCGATCACGGCCCAGAACGGCCGCTACGGCCCGTACCTCAAGAAGGGCGCCGACTCCCGCTCGCTGACGACCGAGGACCAGATCTTCGACGTGACGCTCGACGAGGCCCTCGCGATCTATGCGCAGCCCAAGCTGCGGGGCCGGGCTGCTGCCGCCGCGCCGCTCAAGGAGCTCGGCAACGACCCCACGACCGGCACGCCGATGGTCGTCAAGAGCGGCCGCTTCGGACCGTACGTCACCGACGGTACGACCAACGCGACGCTCCGCAAGGACGACGACGTCGACGACCTGACGCCCGAACGCGCCGCCGAGCTGCTCGCCGAGAAGCGCGCCAAGGGGCCGGCGCCCAAGAAGACGCCAGTGCGTCGTGCGGCTCCGGCGAAGAAGGCAGTCGCGACGAAGGCGGCCGCGCCGAAGACGACCACGGTGAAGAAGCCGGCGGCCGCGAAGAAGGCCACGACAGCCAAGAAGCCACCCGCCCTCACCGCGCGTACGGTCTCGGCGCGGTCCAAGAAGAGCTGACGATGTCCGGGCTGTTCGTCGTCCTCGAGGGCGGGGACGGTGCCGGGAAGTCGACGCAGCTCACGCGGCTCGCGGACTGGTTGCGCGAGGCGGGCCACGAGGTCGTCGTCACGTACGAACCGGGCGACACACAACTTGGCGCGACGCTCCGGAAGCTGCTGCTCGACCCCGCATCCGGTGACGTGTCACCCCGCGCCGAGGCGATGCTGTACGCCGCTGACAAGGCGCAACACGTGTACGAGCTCGTACGTCCCGCACTCGATGCCGGCAAGGTCGTCGTCTGCGACCGTTACGTGGACTCGATGATCGCCTACCAGGGCGCGGGCAGGGTCCTGGACGCCGACGAGATCCGCGGCCTGGCCGACTGGGCAACCGGCGGCTTGGTTCCTGACCTCACCGTGGTGCTCGACGTTCCCGTGGAACGCGCCGTGGGGGAGAAGGTCGACCTCGACCGCCTCGAAGCGGCCGGTACGGACTTCCACGAGCGCGTCCGCTCGTACTTCCTCGACCTCGCCGGCCAGGACCCTTCCCGCTACCTGGTGCTCCCCGGCCGCGAGGACCGCGACACTATTGAGGCCGCGATCAGGGCCCGGCTCGAACCCCTCCTGCTGCAACCGCAGCTACGCAGGCAGGATTTTCGCGGAACCCTGCACCCACCGAGGGGGGTCGCAAACGCGTGATGACAGATCGGTTAAGGTGATCTCGACGTTGGCGCTGAGGCGTCCGCGTCTTCTGGCCAAAAACTGGTCAGAAGCACACAATCGGAGGTCAACGGTCGCAATGGGTCGTGTCATCATCCTGAAAATGGGCGATGGGCAGGTCCGCATCGGCTCGGTGGCTGGTCCGACACGCGGCGCAGATAGGGAACCACAGGCGATTCTCGCTGGAGCGATTACCGTCGGTGGTTCCGCGATGGCCGGCAGTTCGCCTGCGAGGTCCGACTTTGGCGTTGGCGCGCAGCACCTGAGCCAGCGTGGTCCCTTCGCGAGCCGTACATCGAGTGGAGATTGATTGCCATGGAAAGAGTCCTGATCACGGGCGTGTCAGGTGTCGCTGGGCGAGCACTCGTGCAAGAGCTGACGGTCTCCGGGTACGAGGTGATCGGCGCCAACTCAGCACGAGCCGACCTGACACGACGGGACCAGGCCGAGGAGCTCCTCGACGCCATACGGCCAACCTACGTCGTTCACCTCGCAGGGCGGGTGCACGGGATCATGGGCAACATCCATTCGCAGGGCCAAGCCTTCTACGACAATATCCAGATCAACACGAATGTTGTCGAGGCGAGCCGCAGAGTCGGCGTCAAGAAGATCGTCGCCATGGGGTCGACCGCCATCTACTCCGACATTGTTTCGCTGCCGATGCGTGAGGACGACCTCTGGCTCGGAGCACCTCACTATTCTGAGGGCGGCTACGCCCATGCCAAGCGCGCGATGATCGCTCAGCTTGAGGCATATCGTGAACAGTACGGGATGGACTATTCGTTTGCCGTGTCGACAAATCTGTACGGCCCGGGTGACAAGTTCGACGAGGCGCACGGTCATGTGCTCCCTTCGCTCGTGTCGAAAGTCCACCGCGCGCAGACGTTGGGGATACCGCTGGAGGTCTGGGGCACAGGGACCGTCACACGGGATTTCTGGCTCTTCTGACTTGAGCGTGGGGTGAGCGCGGCGCCGGCGTGGGCGTGTTGGTGCAGGTGGCACAGGTCGAGGTCCTCAAGAATCGGGGTTAC
>Ga0182021_10012603_pt1 | contig 10043 bp, 10 predicted proteins | sample 612E3MmetaG_FD_120493 | JGI IMG/M metagenome (GOLD analysis project Ga0182021, IMG submission 120493) | Permafrost microbial communities from Stordalen Mire, Sweden - 612E3M metaG (Illumina Assembly) | ecosystem: Environmental > Terrestrial > Soil > Wetlands > Permafrost | place: Sweden... | reverse complement strand
GCGACCCGGGGCACTGGGCAAGGGAGCGTGGTCGTACGAAGGGTGGCGCGGCAGGGACGCGCTGCTGGTGTAGGGGGGCGCTCGTGAGAAGGGGCCCGCTCCGGTCGACCCGCTGGGCCTGTGTAGTGGCGCGAGTGCAGACGCTGGGCGAGCCGTGGGTCAGGCGGCGGAGGTGGTCGACGAGCTCGGCGGCTTCGACGAGGAGCTCGAGTCGGAGGTGGACGACTTCTCACCGCTCGACGACTTCTCGGAACCCGACTTCTCCGACCCGGAGGACTTCTCGGACGAGCCGCTCGAGCCGGCGCTCGCGGCAGCGGTCTTGCCCTTGGTGCGGTTGTCGGTCGCGTAGAACCCTGAGCCCTTGAAGACGACGCCCACGGCCGAGTAGACCTTTCGCAGCGTTCCGTCGCACTCGGGGCACTCGGTCAGCGAGGGGTCCGAGAACTTCTGGACGGTCTCCAGCTCGCTGCCGCAGTCGACACAGCGGTACTGGTAGGTGGGCATCTAGAGGATCCTCCAACTCGATGTACGGGGGCGTCGCCGAACAACCCGGCAGACGCGGGAAATGATACCGCCTGCTCAACGCAGCGCCGGGGCGCCGGATTCCGCATGGATGGTACGGGCTCAGCGGCAGCGCACCACGCGGGTCGCGGTCACGATGCGCGACACGGGCAGGTCCCAGGGACCGAGCGGCACCGACTCGTACAGCTCGTCGTCGTTCAGCAGCATCCAGCGCGGCGACGTCGTACCGACCAGTGCGCGGTCGTACCAGCCGCCGCCCGTCCCGAGCCGGTCTCCAGACACGGTTCCCGCCATGCCCGGCAGGACCACGAGCTCCGCCTGCTCGATCGCGGTGACGCCGAGGACTCCCGACGTCGGCTCTGGGATGCCCCACAGGCCGCTGCGCAGCGAGCCGCGCCCCTCGTACACAGCCCACTCGGCCGTCGCCCTCGGTCCAGCGACCGTCGCCGACAGCACGGGCAGCAGCACCGTGGCACCCCTAGCCACGAGCGCGTCGAGGAGGTCGGGGGTCCCCGGCTCGTCCCCCGTGCTCGCGTACGCCGCCACCATGCGGGGGGTCCAGTCGTCGAGGGCCGCGAGCAGCAGTCCCGTACGAGCCAGGTCGTCGGCCAGGCGGTCCTCGGCCGTACGCGCGGCTCGCGAGGCACGGACCTCGGCCCGGATCGCGTCCTTGGCCGGCTGGTCGATTTGCCGGATCGCCCGCTCGGCGCCCGGTGTGGGTGAGGCCATTGACCTATCGTAAGGAGCATGCCGTTGTTCCGTCGAAAGGCCGATGAGCCTGCGCCAGTGCGGGAGACGGTGTGGCCGCCGCTGAAGACGCCCGCGCCCGATCTCGGTCCGTCGCGCAGCCTGGGCGCCCATCGCACGTTCCTTCTCGGCCTCATCGAGCCGCTGATGCCGTTCGGGATGGACCTCGTCGATGCCGTCGGTCTCCAGGTCAGCGAGAACATCCACGCCGACTCGCCCGTGCCGGGGTTCGACGTGGCAGCGGTGGACGGGTACGCCGTCCGCGCCGCGGACGTACGCGGTGCGAGTGCACGCACCCCCGTCAAGCTCCCTGTCGACGGACAGGTCTGGACCGGAGACGACCCGCTGCCGTCGATGACGGCGCGCCTCATCCGGGCCGGCCAAGGGCTACCGATCGGCGCCGACACGGTCGTGGCCGCGGGCATCACGGACGGCGGAACGGAGAACGTCACCATCTCCGCCACCACGCTGCGTGGCCAGAACGTCTCCGACGAGGGCTCCGACATCGAAGAGGGTGCCCTCCTCGTGGAGAAGGGCACCGTGCTCAACCCGTCCCTCGTGGCGGTGCTCGCCGCGTGCGGGATCGACAAGGTGCTCATCAGGCCCCGTCCCCGCGTGGTCGTCATCTCCGTGGGCAGCGAGCTCGCCGCGCCGGGCCGTGGACTCGGTCCGGGCGAGAAGTACGACGCCGACTCGTACATCGTCGCCTCCGCCGCGAAGGCTCTCGGCGCCGAGGTGTGGCGTGTGGGCGTGGTCCGCGACGACGCCTCGGAGGTGCGGCAGGTGCTCGCCGACCAGCAGATCCGCGCCGACCTCATCGTGGTGAGCGGTGGCCTGACGAACGGCCTGGACAGCGTCGTCGGCACGGCGATCCATGAGCTCGGCCCGTACGACATCGCCGAGGTCGCCCTCGAACCGGGCGGCTGGCAGGGCGTCGGGATCCTCGGCGACGACCAGGTGCCGGTCATCATGGTGCCCGGCGAGCCGGTCGGCGCGTTCGTCGCGTTCGAGGCCTTCGTCAAGCCGGCGATCCTGCAGCTGATGGGTGCGGAACCGGTACTGCCCGAGACGTACGTGGCCAAGGCCGCGATGGGGATGACGTCCACCCCCGGCGTGCTCGAGCTGCGCCGCGGCCTCGCGACGGAGAACGCAGCGGGCCTCGTCGTCTCACTCGTCGGTGCCGCGCACGCGCCGCTGCTCGTGAGCGAGCTTCCCCAAGCGAACGCCCTTGTGTTTCTGGATCCGGACACTGACTTCGTCGCAGCTGGTGACGAAGTCGACATCTGGCTGCTGGACGGCTGAGCGCTGGCCATGTCCGGGCCGAACTTCCCTGAAGTGCATCGCTGGCCCGCCACGATCTCGTACGGCGGCGTGACGCTCGCCCCTTTCCGCAGGCGTGACGTGCGCGCCTGGGACCTCATGCGGCGGCGCAACTCGGCGTGGCTGCGCCAGTGGGACGCCACGACGCCGCCAGGCGGCCAGCGCCTCCCGGCCCGGTCGATGATCGGCCAGTTCACGTACGAGGCCAGGCGCGGTGAGATGCTGCCATGGCTGCTGTGGTTCGACCCGACGGGCGATGGAACGCCTGAGCTCGCGGGGCAGCTGACGGTGTCGGCGATCCGGTACGGCGCGGCGCGCTGGGCGAGCGTCGGCTACTGGATCGACCAGCGCTGGGCGGGCCGCGGCATCATGCCGGCGGCCGTCGCCCTGGCCACCGACTACTGCTTCCATACGATGAACCTCCACCGCGTCGAGATCGACATCCGGCCCGAGAACGCCGCGTCGTTGCGGGTGGTGGAGAAGCTCGGCTTCCGTCATGAGGGACTGCGGCCCCGGTTCCTGCACATCGACGGTGACTGGCGCGACCACGAGTGCTTCGCGCTGAACGCCGAGGAGGTTCCCGGGGGAATGTGGGCGCGGCTCGGGCCAGGGGTCCCTCGGCTCGGCTGACCTGTATGGGGGGTGGGCCGAGTTGTGACGAGAGTGATTCGCGATCCTCGGCGTGGCACCGGGTCGGACCCGCGGGGGGTTGCCGTACATTCGACCGCATGGGCACTACTGGGCTGATCTTCGGCGGCCTCGTCGCCGCGTGGTTGGCCTATCTCGTGCCGTGGTACCTCAGCCATCGTGACCAGACGCCGATCGACGTCGAGCACACCCTGAACTTCACCGACGACGCGAAGCTGATCCATCTCAGCGAGGACAGCGACACGGTGGATCTGGCCGACGTGTCGACGCCCCTGCTGCGGGCTGCGCTGAGACGAGAGCTGCACGTACGGTCGTTGCGGGCGGCTCGTCGCCGCAGCCGCGTCCTGGTCCTGCTTGTGCTGTCCGTCGTGCTCCTCGGCGTGACCACGGGATTCGGTCTGACCCGCTGGTGGACGGTGGCTGTGGCCGGCGGCGCGCTCGTGGCATGGCTCGTCGCCTCGAAGTGGAGCATGGGACTCGTCTACCGACGCCTCGACGCGAAACTCGCCGACATCGAGCTCTCCGACGACGAGGAGACGATCTCGATCGCCCTCCCCGACACCTCGCTCGGCCAGGACGACCTCCTCGCCGAGCACGAGCTCTCGATCGAGATCTCCGGACCCGTACCGACGATGAGCCTGTGGGACCCGATCCCCGTCACACCGATCACGTACGTGTCCCGCCCGCTGACCCCGCGCACCGTACGCACCATCGACCTCACCGCCCCCAACACCGCTGGCCCGGTGGCCCCGGTGACGGCGGACGAGGGGCTCGAGACGGACGTCCGCGAGCATCGGCGGGCCTCGGGGGAGTAGGGCTGCGGGACCGGCTCGTCTGCAGGTCCTGACCCCTGGACCCATCACCGCGCCGAGGGGTCATGACACGCCGAAGAGCCCGTTTGAACGGTGCACTTCCTGGCTCCTCGACCCGCCCAGCAGGGCCCGCCGGGCACCCGTTCAGGTTCCCGGCCGAGCAGGTCGCTGTGCTAGTCTTGGCAGCCGCAAGGGGCTATAGCGCAGTTGGTAGCGCGTCTCGTTCGCAATGAGAAGGTCAGGGGTTCGAATCCCCTTAGCTCCACCCTCCCAGGTGCTCTGGCAAGGCATAACGCCGAGTCGAGCAGTCCTGCTCCCCGAAGCCCACAGCCTCTGCGCACGTACAAGGTCGTGTTGTCGACGCTTTCGCGGTGCGTGAACGCCCACAGAAGTGCTCAGCTCCGACGATGCAAGAGGGGCGTCGACAGGTTGACGAAGCCACTTCGTGTGACGCCAGTGGCCGGCTCGCTAGCCGTCGCCGCCGCCGACTGGACACTCAGCTCCGCAAGCGGCGCTGATCGGCTACGCCCTATTCATGTTGAGAGTCATTATCGTTATGAGCTAGTGTCTGGCCGAGGTCATGAAGACGCCAGCGGACCCGCTGGACGGGCCCGAAGGGAAACGTCATGAGGGTTTGGACATTTTCGGGGGCAGTCGCGGTGGCACTGTCTGCGGTGCTCACGCTGGGGGGCTGCTCGGGTGGGTCGACGCCGGCCAGCTCTCCAGCGAGCGCTTCGTCCGCGGCCACGGTCAAGGTCGTGGCCTCGACGAATGTGTGGGGCGATATTGCCAGCAGGATCGGCGGCGACCAGGTCGAGGTGACCAGCATCATCGACGATCCGAACAAGGATCCGCACGAGTACCAGGCCAGTGGCCGTAACCAGCTGGCGCTGTCTCAAGCGCAGCTGGTGGTCGAGAACGGCGGCGGCTACGACGACTTCGTCGACACCATGCTGCAGTCGGCGGGCAACCCGAAGGTGGTCGTGCTGAACGCCGTTGACCTCTCCGGTGACAAGGCCGCGCCGGGCCAAGACCTCAACGAGCATGTCTGGTACGACTACGCCGCCGTACGGAAGGTCGCCGAGGCTGTCCGCGACCAGCTCACCACGATCGACCCGGGTGGATCGACCGTGTTCGCGACCAACACCCAGGCGTTCACCGCAGGCTTGGACAAGCTCAACGCCAGCGTGGCCGATCTGAAGGGGAAGTACGCGGGCAAGGGCGCTGCTATCACGGAGCCCGTACCGCTCTACCTTCTGGACGCACTGGGGCTCGTCAACAAGACGCCTGAAGAGTTCAGCAAGGCCATCGAGGACGGGACGGACCCAGCGCCCAGCGTCGTGGACCAGACTCTGGCTCTGTTCTCCCACCACGCCGTGTCGGTGTTGGCCTACAACCAGCAGACCAGCGGACCCCTGACCCAAGAAGTGCTCGATGCGGCCAACGCAGCGAAAGTCCCGGTCGTGGCGGTGCAGGAGACCGTACCGAGCGGCAAGACCTACCTCGACTGGCAAGCAGGCATCATCACAGCTCTTGGGCAGGCGATCGCTTCGTGAGCCCGGTCACGCCTTCAGATTCCGGCGAGCCCGAGAGCAAGCGAGCGGGTGCCGCACCCGAAGCCCCTGCGAGCGGATCGGTACTGGCTGGACGCCGAGGGCCTCTCCCCGATCAGGATCCGGTACTCCGGATGCGTGGCGCGACCCTCGCCTTGGGTGGGCGGGTGTTGTGGCGCGATCTGGATCTGGATGTGCGACCCGGTGAGCTGATCGCGGTGTTGGGCTCCAATGGTTCAGGAAAGACCAGTCTGCTGCGCACGATCCTGGGCGAGTTCCGCTTGGCCACCGGTGAAGCGACCTTCCTCGGGCAGCCCGTGCGGCGCGGCAGCCGTCACATCGGGTACGTGCCTCAGCAAGGACTGTCGGACGTCGGCGTCTCGCTGCGTGGCCGCGACCTCGTAGGGCTCGGGCTGGTGGGGCACCGGTGGGGGCCAGGGCTGCCCAGCCGTCGGCGTCGCAGGATCATCGACGACCTGCTGCGGGAGGTCGGCGCGTCGGAGTACGCCGACGTACCCGTAGGTCTGTTGTCGGGCGGCGAGCAGCAGCGTTTGCGGGTTGCTCAAGCTCTGGCGAGCAATCCTTGGCTGTTGTTGTGCGACGAGCCTCTCGCGTCGCTCGATCTACGTCGTCAGGCCGAGGTCGTGGATCTGATCGACCAGGAGCGCAGGGCTCGCGGTTTCGCCGTGCTGCTGGTCACTCACGACGTCAACCCTGTGCTCGAGATCGTCGACCGCGTTCTCTATCTGGGCAACGAACGGTTTCGGATAGGCCCCCCCGATGAGGTGCTGCGCAGCGAGGTCCTGAGCGATCTCTACGAGGCGCCGGTCGAAGTCGTCCGTGCCGGCGGTCGCATCCTGGTTGCGGGAACCCCTGAACACCCTCACCACGACAAGAGCCACGGGCAGTGACGATGACGAAACGGAGCGAATCGTGAGCACCTGGCTCTCCCAGCTCTTCAACTTCGCCGACTACGGCCAGCTGTTCACCCTGCTGATCAACTCCGTCATCGCCGGCGCGATCCTCGGCATCCTTGGGGGCCTGGTGGCCAGTTTCGTGATGCAGCGCGACCTCGCGTTCGCCGTGCATGGGATCAGCGAGCTCTCCTTCGCTGGGGGTGCGGCCGGCCTGCTGTTCGGCATCGGAGTCGTGCCCGGTGCTCTCGGCGGGTCCCTCCTGGCTGCGGCCATCATTGGCATCTTCGGCGCCCAAGCCCGGCGACGGAACTCTGTCATCGGCGTCATCATGCCCTTCGGCCTCGGACTGGGAATCCTCTTCCTGTCCCTCTACCCGGGCCGAACAGCGAACAAGTTCGGTCTCCTCACCGGTCAGATCGTTGCCGTCGACGACCCGAAACTCGGCGCCTTGATGGTCATCAGCCTCATTGTCGCTATCGGGCTGCTCGCCATCTGGCGGCCACTCACCTTCGCCAGCCTCGATCCCGACGTCGCCGAAGCGCGTGGTGTGCCAGCCCGCTTTCTGTCGTTGGCGTTCATGATTCTGCTCGGGCTCACCGTGGCGGTCAGCGTCCAGATCGTCGGCTCGCTCCTGGTGCTGGCCATTCTCGTCACCCCCGCTGCCGCTGCAATGCGTCTGACCCACTCACCGACACGCGTGGCCCTCCTCTCGATGGGATTCGCGTTCGTCTCCCTGGTCGGCGGCATCCTCCTTGCGCTTGGGTCATCGATTCCGATCAGCCCGTACGTGACGACCATCTCCTTCCTGATCTACCTGATTGCCAGCGGTGTCGGGGCACTGCGCGCCACATCGCACACCCGGTTCAAGGTGCACCCCGGGCACGGTGAGCCCCACTACGAAGGTGACGGGCATGACTCGGTCACCCACGAGGACCACGTTGACCATCTCCACGACGGCCACAAGCATCTCCAGCACGGCGAACACGTCCACGAGCACTAGGGCCCCACAACCCGGCCTTTAGGATCGGACCATGACGAGTACGTCACATGCGCGCCAGCGGACCACCCGGCAGAGGGTGGCGGTCTCGACGCTGCTGGCTGAGGCGGGTGAGTTCCGCAGCGCTCAGGACCTCCATGACGCACTGCGCGCACGCGGGATGTCTGTCGGGATGGCGACGGTGTACCGCAACCTGGGGCTGATGGCTGAGCTCGGGGAGGTCGACACGTTGGCCCGTGAGGACGGCGAGACTCTCTACCGACGCTGCAGCGACGTCCACCACCACCACCTCATCTGCCGCCAGTGCGGGCGCACGGTGGAGGTCGACGGGCCGGCCGTGGAGCAATGGGCCATCGCCGTGGCTACTGAGCACGGCTTCAGCGACGTCACCCACCAGCTGGAGCTGTTTGGCCGTTGCGCCGCCTGCCAGGCGGCCGACTGACCCTGGAGCTGGAGCCCGAGGTCTCAGTGCCGGTGGGCTGACCGTCTCCTCGAGACCCAGGCAGGCGAGTCGGCTTGCTACGAGGGCTCCGCGCGGGCGTGCGAAATGCGATCGAATACGAGACGGCGACTACACAAGGTTCAGCCCGAGTGACCCAGCCCGGCTCGATGAACTAGAGCTCCGCCAGCCGCCCGCTCCCGGCGACAGCTCCACGGCTGCTGAAAACAGGCTCGACCACGGCCGCGGACGGTGGCGGAGCGACCATGACGGCGAGGGCAGTAGTGGCCGGTATGGCCAGCATCAGGCCGATGCCGCTGGCAAGCATGCGCACCACCTCGGCCGTGACGTCCTCCGAAAGGAAGAGGGTGTCGAACGACCCCGACAGGGCAATGAGGAGCAGCACGGGCAGTGCGGCCCCGGCGTAGGCGAACACGATCGTGTAGACGGTGGAGGCCAGGTGGTCCCGGCCGATCCGCATCGCCGAGCTGAACAGGGCGCGTCGGCCGCTCGTCGGACTCGCGGCGCGCAGCTCCCAGACCGCAGAGGTCTGGGTGACCGTGACGTCGTTGAGGACGCCGAACGCCGCGATCAGCACCCCACAGGCCACGAGGTCGTGCAGCCGGACGGCACTGGCAAGGCTCTGCAGGATGCTGCTGTTGTCGTCGCCGGCCCCCGTCAACCGGGCCGCGTCGGAGGCCAGCAGGCCGGTGGCTGCGGTGAGCAGGAGACCGACACCGGTGCCCAGCAAGGCCGTGGATGTGCGCAGGCTCACCCCGTGGGTGAGATAGAGCACGACAAGCATCGTCACCCCGGAGGCGGTCAACCCGACCAGGACCGGGTTCTCACCACGCAGCAGTGCCGGCGCCACGAACACGACCAGGACGGCACCGCCAAGGACGAGACTGATCAGAGCCGCCAGGCCACGCCAACGAGCCACGACGAGGGCGACGACGACGAAGACCACAACCAGCAGGATCAGAGGCGCGGGACGGTCGATCCCGACGTAGGAATAGGGACTGTCCAGCTGCGCGCCCTCCGCGCCTGCCTGGTCGATCGCCGCGTCCGGCACCTTGAGCATCCTCACCGTGTCGCCGGCCCTCAGACCCGACCGGGAGACGTCGGTGGTGATCGAGACGGTCTCGACGTTGCCGGCGTTGAGGCGCACGGTGAGTTTTCCGCAGTCCGGGGAGCCCTGCGTCGTCGACATCTGGTCGGGAGCGACCGCGGGGCAGGGGTCCGTCATCCACAGCACGCTTGCGTGCAGTAGCTCCGCGCCCGATGCGGTGTAGTCGGTCGGCGCCGTCACGGGCACCGCGCCGCGCGGCCACAGCTTCACCATCCCCCACGTCGCAGCCGCGGCCATGACTCCCACCAGCAGAAGGACCAGGATGCGAACCAGCACCGGCGTGCGCCTCGCGAACTGAGCATCCACAGGCCCGTGGACGTGTGTGTGTCCGATCTCAGTCATGACGGCGTCCTTCCGGGCGACGCCGAGGGACCACGTGGATGCCGTGACGACGACCGCCGGGCTTGAGGCTAACTCGGGGCCTTGTGACTCAGCGGCCGCCACGCCGGGACCGCGACGACCCTCAGGGGGCACCCGCCCCACGCCTTCAAAGGGTCGGCGACGTGGCGACTGGTCCACGCCTCGCGGGTACGGACGACCAACCCAGCTAGGCGAACATCATGGTGAGCATGTAGCCCATGGTGATGGCCATCACGATGTTGTTGATGGCCGCGGTTGCCGGGGCGAGCGGTCGCGCGGTGGTTGCAGCGCCTCCGTGTCCGACGACCTGGGGGTCTCTGGACCTCATAGCTGCGAGGGCGGGGAGGCGGTCGACGACGAGGACGGTGTAGCCGACCATAAAGATCACGAACGCGTAGTCGAGGGTTGCCAGGGGGACGAGGCCACCACCTGCGTTCATGCCGGGCATTCCTGACATGGCGGGGTCGCTGCTGTTGCTGGCAGGGACGAGCAGGACGGCGAACATGTAGACCAGCGCGGCTGACATGACGAGGTGGGGAAGGTGGTGCTCGGTGAACCCGCGGCCGTCTCTTCGCTGGGCGGCATCGCGGGCGACGCTG